>Ga0116182_1005345_pt1 | contig 11013 bp, 10 predicted proteins | sample AD_UKC077_MetaG_FD_89805 | JGI IMG/M metagenome (GOLD analysis project Ga0116182, IMG submission 89805) | Active sludge microbial communities of municipal wastewater-treating anaerobic digesters from USA - AD_UKC077_MetaG | ecosystem: Engineered > Bioreactor > Anaerobic > Digestate | place: USA...
AAGAAATCTAAATTCATTGATAAAAAAGATCCTGATAATGTATTAACGCATTCAGTCTTTAAAGACAAACCCTTTTGGATTTTCCTTGGAACGTGCCTGATTACCGGAATATTATTTTTTCAATTATTCACTACTATTCCGCTCTATCACAAAGAACAATTCAATTTAACCGAATTACAAACAGGTTTGCTATTAACTTTAAATGGTATTTTAGTGTTCTTTCTAGAAATGCCAATCGTTAGTTATATTGAGCGAAACAAAATCAACAAAGTCAAAATTGTTTGTTTAGGATGTTTTGCCATGGCAATAAGTTTGTTTCTTATGCTAATCAATTTTTGGTCCGGCATACTAATCATTATGATGTTATTTATGACGCTAGCCGAAATGTTTGCATTTCCTTTTTCCAATTCATTTGCTATGAGTCGTGCGCCAAAAGGTCACGAAGGCAGATATATGGCAATTTTTACGATGAGTTTTAGTTTAGCACATATTCTAAGCGCAAAAGTTGGAATGGAAATAATTGCTAATTGGGGTTATCAAGCTAATTGGCTTTTCATGGGTTTACTTGGGCTACTCGGAACAGGAATGTGTTATTGGGTTTTGAAACTAACCAACGCCGAGAAAAAATATTAGTTGCAAGTATTGATTTCGCATTTCAAGACTTTATACAGTTGTTATTTTTTAGTTTTACTTCAAAATAAATCCAAATACTAAATTTACTATTACATACAAAATTTGTTTTTAACAACTAATAATCAATGTGTTGATTTTTTTAATTTCATTCAAAACTAAAAAATTAGTTAATTAACTATAAAAATAGTTTAGTAACTAAAAAAATAGTTGTATGTTTGCTTTGTTGTATTAAACAAAAACAATCATCATGCAAAAATTAACGAACAAGGAAGAAGAAATCATGCAAATTTTATGGAAGCTCAAAAAAGCATTTGTAAAAGAAGTATTAGCAGAAATTGAAGACGACAAGCCGCACTATAACACACTTTCGACTATTATTAGAAATCTGGAAGAAAAAGGATTTGTGGCTTACAACGCCTTTGGAAATACGCACCAATATTATCCAATTGTAAAAATGGAAGACTATAGAAAGCGTTTTATGAATACAGCTATCGAAACGTATTTCAATAATTCCTACAAAAGCATGGTGTCTTTTTTTGCAGAAGAAGAAAAAATCTCAGCCGACGAATTACGTGAAATTTTGGACATCATCGAAAAAAAGCAGTAAGATGGAAACTATACTATTATATGTTTTGAAAGCTTCTGGTTTGATGGTTGCATTTTACATCACTTATATTCTACTATTGAGAAATGAAACTTTTTTCACAAGCAATCGATGGTTTTTAATAACTGGATTATTGACTTCTTTGCTATTGCCTATTTACTTTATTACAAAAGTAGTTTTTATTGAAAAGCCTAAAATCAATTTTCAAAATTTAAACGATGTCACAACTGCAACAATTGAAACTATAAATGAAAATTCTGTAAAAGAAACTTTTGATTGGACACAACTAATTTGGATTGGATACCTGTTTGTTGTTTTGTTTTTATTGATGAAAATGTTCCTGAGTTTTATTTCACTTTATAAAATGATTTCAAAAGGACAAGTAATTGATAGTAAAAGCTATAAACTAATCTATGTAAATGAAAACAGTGCTCCATTTTCTTTTTTTAATACTATTGTAATCAATCCTAAACTTTATTCTGAAGAAGAATTTGAAAGTATCATTTGCCATGAAAAAATTCATTGTCAAGAAAAGCATTCCATTGATGTTTTGGTTACTAAACTAATTTGTATTTTCTTTTGGTTCAACCCATTTATTTGGATGTACAACAAAGCTTTACTTCAAAATTTAGAATTTATTGCCGATCAAAAAGCTACACAATTATTAGAAAATAAAAACAAGTACCAAAAAACATTACTTAAAGTAGTAGCTACACAAAATTGCATATCAATAACCAATCATTTCAATAAATCATTAATCAAAAAACGAATCGTTATGTTAAACACCAATCCATCTCAAAAAATCAATTCATGGAAATATTTTTCCATGCTGCCTTTACTTGTTGCTTTTGTTTTCTTTTTTCAAGTAAAAGTTCAAGCGCAAGTAAAAGGCGAAAATAAAATTCAAGCTAAAGAAGTTAAAAAAGTTGATAAAACAAAATCAAACCCAAATGACACTGAAAACACTTTAAACCTAGTAATCGATAAAATTAGTTCAGACATTGATTTAAAAGGTGATTCAGCTGCATTGAAAGAACGTTTTAATATTGATTTAAAAGTAAATTATATAAAAAGAAATGCTAAAGGAGAAATTATTGAACTAAAACTTTCCTATAACGACAATAAAGGAAAAAAAGGGAAAACGGAACAAATAAGAACAATTCCAATTCGACCAATATTTATGAAAGTGTATAGAAAAGAAAATGGGGAAAATGAGATTGGTTTTTACGATAACCACGAAATGAAGACGTTGCCAAAAAATGATGAAAAAGAAAAAAAAATAACATTCATTGAAAATTTAAAAGATGATGCTGTTATTTATGTTGATGATCAATTTCTTATGAGAAAAGAGGATGTTCAAGAGTTAGATGTAAATAGTTTGGTTAGTATGAAAGTATTAAAAGATGCAAAATCTTTAGAAAAATACAATGTTATAGGTAAAAATGAAGTTGTTGTCATTGAAACGAATTGGACGACTAAAAAACCAAAAACGGAAGATGCTAAAATAAATTATGTAATATTTACCAATGATAATGGTGATGAATTAACCTATAGTTTTGAACTAAATTATTTTAAAGTTCCACAATTTCCTTCTGTAAAAATAACTGAAAATTCGCCTATACTTATTCTAAATGGTGTGCAACAATCAAATCCTTTAAAAACAATTGACAATATTGACTTTAAGAAAATAAAATCGGTGCGAGTTTCAAATTCAAAAGATGAAGTAGCTATAGGAACACCAATTGAAAAAATTGTGATTACTACAAATTAGTTGTTTATTGAGATAAAAAAAATAAATTTGAAACCGATTGGTTTAACTGACTAAACGTTTTTTTAATTCGAACTCATTATGTATAAAATAATAGCTAAAATCAATAAACTCTTGTTACCCAGTTTTACAAAACGGAATTTAGATTTGTCAAAAGCAAAAAAGTGGCAACTTGCCATTATAGCTTGGCGGTTTTATATCACAAAAAAAGCATTGTAGAATTAATAAATATTAAATTTTATTTTGAAAACCATTTGCACCTTTCACAATAATACCTATATTTGCACCCACAAAAAAAGGCCTCGTGGCGCAACTGAATAGCGCACTTGATTACGGCTCAAGAGGTTACTGGTTTGAATCCAGTCGAGGTCACAATTTAATCCCCAATCTTTAATAAATAGTTAAGGTTTGGGGATTTTTTATTTCTAACTTGTGTCTGTTTTGTGTCAATACAAATTTTATAAACTATTCTTTTTTAGTTATTTTTGAAAAATGGAGAGTGGATGTAGCTTAGAACAAGACTCTAAATTCATCAAAATGTACTTTATAATTGTGAAATAAATAGGTTTTAAATTAATGATAATCAAGCCATAGTAATTGCAAATAAAAAACAAAATGGAATATCTCTTTGCTCCTATCCAAAGACTTTATTATTTAAAAAAAACGATTGCAGTACTTTGTTTATTAGCACTCTTTAGTTGCGCCACCAAACCACCATTTGAAAAAGGAACTTTCAAAAAATCAGATTTAGTAGAATTGGTAAAACTCGACCCAAGTATTCATTTAGACATTCGTTATGCAACGAATAACAACTTTATTGGACGACCAGTATATACTGAAGCCAGAGCATTTTTGCAACGCCCAGCTGCCGAAGCATTAGTAAAAGTTAATACTGAGCTAGAACCTTTGGGCTATGGTTTATTAATTTTTGATGGATATCGTCCGTGGAGTGTAACCAAAGTGTTTTGGGATAACACGCCTGAAGATAAAAAGAACTTCGTAGCCGACCCCAAAAAAGGTTCAAGACACAACAGAGGTTGCGCTATAGATTTGACCTTATATGACCTAACAACAGGAAAACAAGTAGCCATGACCAGCGATTATGACGAAATGAATGAAAACGCTTATCCCGATTTTACTGGCGGAACTAAAGAACAACGCAACAACAGAGATTTGTTAAGACAAAAAATGGAAGCCAATGGTTTTAAAGTCTATAAATATGAATGGTGGCATTTTGATTTTCAAGGTTGGGAATCTTATAGAATTGAGAACATTCCATTTTCTGAAGTGCATTGATTTTTAGTAAAGAAATACTAACCTGTTCTATTACTGAGCTTTATTTAAAAATTGAACAGGCATTTCGTTTAAAGCTGTTCCTCCTTTAATGCCAAAATCTAATGTTCTTATAGGGAATGGTATCATAATATCGTTAGCTTCATAAGCTTTCTTGATGCGTTTGATAGCTTCACTTCCAACTAAGTTATAAATCGGTTGATCGGCAGAATTAATCCACATGTTTAGGGTTAAATTGATAGAACTGCTGCCAAACTCAGTAAAAAACACTTTCACTTCGTGTGTTTTAGATAGACCATCTATATCTTTAACAGCATTCAATGTTATTTCTTGAACTATATCCAAATCATCGCCATAGGAAACACCAATGCTTAAATCAAAACGTCGTATTTTGAGATGTGAATAATTTTCTATTGGGTTTTGAAACACTTCTTTATTTGGAATTATAACCGTTTGACCTTGAAATGTCTCCATCACAGTGTCTCGCAAATTAACTTCAACAATTTTGCCCATATACTCACCAATCTTAACAATATCACCTACTCGTAAAGGCTTTCGAAATGAAATAAATATGCCCGAAATAAAATTGGCAGCTATATCTTGAAAAGCAAAAGCCAATCCTAATCCAAGGATACCAGCACCTGCTAATACCGTAGTAACTGCTTTGTCTAATTTTAATATGCTTAAAACAGTAAAAAATACAATGCCAATTGCAGTAAAATAAATTATCGAACTAAAAAGTTTGTTTAAAGTTAAATTATTTGAAGCTTTACATATTAGTTTATTAGCAGTCTTACGAATGTATTTTGATATAAAAATTCCAACTACTAAGACTATTGCAGCCAATAAAATATTAGGTAGCAATTTAATTAATATTTCTGTCCAATTTGTTAATTTATCAGTTATTAGATTTGTTATAGCATTAATGTTCATAATTTTAAATAGTTTTTTTTGAATTATTGCTAATATACTACTTTTAATGATGGAAAACAAAATTATACAACCCGGATAATACTTCAATTAAATCAATAAAATTAAAGAAATCACTTATTTTTAGTTTTTAAAAAACAAAATTTAAAGCAGTTTTGTGTATTTATACTTTTGCGTTAAATTTACACAACTACAACAAAAACTATCTTATGGACAACAACAAAGAATTAACATCAGAAGAAAAAGAAGGACTGCTAAACACTTTGAAGCTTCGTTTTGAGAAAAATAATCACCGCCATGAAGGCATTGATTGGAACAATGTAAAAGAAAAACTAGAAACCTTGCCAAAAAAACTATGGTCGCTGAACGAAATGGAGCGCACTGGCGGAGAACCCGATGTTGTAGCCTATGATGCTAAAACAAAAGAGTTTGTTTTTTATGACTGTTCGGCAGAAAGCCCAAGTGGTCGCAGAAGTTTTTGTTATGACCGTCAAGCATTAGAAAAACGAAAAGAACACAAACCCAAAAACTCTGTAATGGATAGTGCGGCAGAAATGGGAATTTCACTTTTGGATGAAGCAGCTTACCGAACCTTACAACAACTAGAAAAAGTAGATGCCAAAACATCAAGCTGGCTCAAAACACCCGATCCTATTAGACAATTAGGCGGTGCCATCTTTGGCGATTTTAGATACAACACCATTTTTATATACCATAATGGTGCAGATTCGTACTACGCCACTAGAGGTTTTAGAGGTTCGCTCAGAGTGTAAAAGCTAATAGTATATGCACTTTATTTCAAAATCTCTTGAAGCTTTTCTTGAAACTCATAATTATCATTAATACCACGATGTCCTTGGCTTTCTAGAGCAAACAAACTGTCTTTTGGTTTAAAAAGCTTTTGAAGTTGGAGTGCATTATCGTATGTAATCAAATTGTCTTGCTTGCCATGAAAAATATAAACAGGTGCTTTTACTTTCACCATATAGTTATTGGTCTCAAAACTAAATTTCTTTAATACATCTGGATAAAAAGGAACTCTATTAGTAGTAAATTCTGTAAAATTAAAATAGGGTGCTTGAAGCAACAACATCTTTGGTTGTTCGACTGATGCTAAATAAGCAGCGATTCCAGTTCCAATTGAATAACCAATTATAATCGTTTTGTTTTTATCATACCGTTTCATCAACGTTTCATAAGCGATGGTAATGTCTTTATATACCTGTTCTTGATCGTCAATTTCGCCTTCACTTTTACCAAATCCTCTGTAATCTAAAAAGAAAATATCGTAGCCCAAACGAGTGTATATATCGGCATGATTCCCCCAGCTGTCTAGCGAACCAGCATTGCCATGAAGATAAAAAATTAATCCTTTTGGGTTTTTGGATTTAAACAATAATCCATTTAACTTAACACCATCAAAAGACGGAATGGTAATTTCCTCGAAGTTATTTTGAAATTGAAATTGGTAATCATTTGGAAGTTTGCTGGCTCTAAAAACCATTTCAGATTGATTGAAATATACATAGCTTAAATAAATGCTGTATAAAACACCTAATAGTAATAGTGCAGAAGTAAATATAAATCGCAATGCTTTCATGCGGCCTACAATCCCATTTTAAAATCTTCCACTACTTGGTTGACTTTCATAAAATCGTTTTCTTGAATGAAAACTTCTACGGCTTTAGAGCTGTTTAGACTAGGAAATACGTTTGCTTGGTTGTTATTTTTTATCACAACGTTTACTCCAGCATTTTCTATGCGCAATTTTAAATCGATGGCTAAGGTTTCTGGTCCCGAAAAAATTTTAACTAAACCCATGATATTATTTGTTTTAAGTATTAAATGTATTGAAAAATAAAGTAGGCTGCTTCAACTTTATAGAATGTACTATAATGAACTATTTTACAGTACACAAATTTAATTAAATTCTTAAGAAACATCCATGATATTAACAAGTATTTATATATTTGCTTAAACTTTTAGTCTATGAAAAAAATTACTTCTCTTGTGTTATTTGTGTTTGTGCTTTCCGCTTGTGGAGTTCGTCAAACACGAGAATTGTTAACTTCTGGCGAATATGATGCTGCCATTGAAAATGCGATTGATGGTTTGAGAGGAAACAAAAATGCCAAAGGAAAACAAGATTATATTTATATGCTAGAAGAAGCTTTTGCAAAAGCAAAAGAGCGAGATTTAAGAAATATTGAAACTTGGTTTAAAGATGCCAATCCACAAAAGTTAGAAAAGATTTACAACACTTATATAGCACTAAACAACCGTCAAGAAAGCATACGACCTTTATTGCCCTTGAAGTTATTGAAAGAAGGTAGAGATGCTATTTTTCCTTTCGAGGATTATTCAGACCAAATAGTGAGCAGCAAGAATGCTTTGTCTAAATATCTATACGACAATTCAAAAGCATTGCTCGTTACCAAAGACAAGATGACCATTCGGCGTGCCTATGATGATTTGATATATTTAGAAAGCATCAATCCTAACTTTAAAGATACCCGAAAACTAATAGACGAAGCACAATTTAAAGGTACCGACTTTGTTAGCGTGTATTCTAAGAACGAAACCAACATGGTCATTCCTGTTCGTTTGGAAAATGATTTGTTAGACTTTAGCACTTATGGTTTGAATGATAAATGGACGGTTTATCATAGCAATAAACAAAAAGATATTAAATATGATTATGTTATAGTCATCAATTTCAGAGATATAAAAATATCGCCTGAGCAAATTAAAGAACGCCAATTTGATAAAGAGAAACAAATTAAAGACGGTGTTAAAACCCTTTTAGATTCGCATGGAAATGTTGTTAGAGACAGTTTAGGTAATGCAATAAAAGTAGATAATATGAAAACCATTCGCATCAGTATCTACGAGTATTCACAAGTAAAAGCGTGTCAAGTTACCGCTAAAGTAGATTATATCGATTTTGCTAACAATCAGTTGTTACAATCATTCCCGTTAGCAAGCGAGTTTGTTTTTACTAATACCTATGCCAAATATCGTGGTGATAAACGAGCATGTGAAGAAGCGTACTACCCTACTTTTGACCAAAGACCATTACCGTTTCCAACCAACGAACAAATGGTTTTTGACACAGGTAATGATTTAAAAACGAACTTAAAAAATATTATTTCTAAAAATAGAATTAGGCGCTAACGTATTCTTCCAAATCGTTGGCATCAATACTTTCATGCGAAGTATGAAAAACCACTACTCCATCCTTAATTACTAAAATTTGAGGCGATTGATGTAGCACTTGAAACTGCTCCTCAATGGCATTTGATAGCGAACGGTGTTCTAATAAATCTAGATAATATAATTCCATTTTATCATTAGGAATGTTGTAGTGCTTCTGAAATTGATTCCAAGACATTCTACTGATGCTGCATCGCGTGCTGTGTTTAAAGATAGTCACAGGTTTTTCAAAAGAAGTTTTTTTTATTTCTTCCAATTGCTGTTCGCTTTCAAGATAATTCCAATACACATCTGGCATTGGCTCTACTTTACTTTTCCCAAAAAGATTATTAAACAAACTCATATTGACGGGTTTTAAGACATTTTGACTTGAAAAATAGTAAATTATCTTGAAATATCAGCCATTTTGACTTGATTTTAATTATGGAACACATATTGACTAATATAAATAGAAGTTTTAAAAAAAAAATATAGAAACGATTTATACTAACGTTTCTTTTAAAAAATATAAAGAATATGAATATAAAAAATTTAACCATCAAATCGCAAGAAGCGTTGCAACTAGCACAGCAAATTGCGCAAGAAAACAGCAATCCACAGCTGGAGAATGAGCATTTGATAAAAGCCATACTCGAAGTAGATGAAAACGTTACGCCATTTCTTTTAAAGAAATTAAATGTAAACGTTGACCTTTTCAAAAAAGTAATTGATAGCACAATTCAAAGCTTTGCCAAATCGCAAGGTAGCGAAATTATGATTTCGCGTGAAACGGCAAATACCATTACAGAAGCCAACATTATCGCCAAGAAAATGAACGACGAATACACATCGATTGAGCATTTAGTAATGGCAATATTCAAATCGAAAAGCAAAGTAGCACAGATTTTAAAAGACCAAGGTGTTACCGAAAAAGGATTGAACAGTGCTATCGAAGAATTGCGAAAAGGCGAAAGAGTTACTTCGGCTTCGGCAGAAGAAAATTATAATGCACTAAACAAATATGCCAAAAACCTCAACGAATTGGCACGTACCGGAAAATTGGATCCTGTGATTGGTCGAGATGAAGAAATTCGTCGCGTGTTGCAAATCTTAACCCGAAGAACCAAAAACAACCCAATGCTTGTGGGTGAACCTGGTGTTGGTAAAACAGCCATTGCCGAAGGGTTGGCACACCGAATTGTTGATGGCGATGTTCCTGAAAATCTAAAAGATAAGATTGTTTTTTCACTGGATATGGGTGCATTGATTGCTGGAGCTAAATATAAAGGTGAATTTGAAGAACGCTTGAAAGCTGTAGTGAAAGAAGTAACTTCTGCCGAAGGTGATATTGTTCTCTTTATTGATGAAATACACACTTTAGTTGGTGCAGGCGGTGGCGAAGGTGCCATGGATGCTGCTAATATTTTGAAACCTGCCTTGGCTCGTGGCGAACTGCGTGCTATTGGTGCTACTACATTAGACGAATATCAAAAGTATTTTGAAAAAGACAAAGCACTCGAAAGACGTTTTCAGAAAATAATGATTGACGAACCAGATACCGAAAGTGCGATTTCGATTTTGCGTGGTATTAAGGAGAAATATGAAACCCACCACAAAGTGCGTATTAAAGACGATGCCATTATTGCTGCAGTAGAATTATCACAACGTTATATTACCAATCGTTTTCTTCCTGATAAAGCCATAGACTTAATGGACGAAGCGGCTTCTAAGTTACGCATGGAAATCAACTCCAAACCAGAAGAATTGGATGTTTTGGATAGAAAAATCATGCAACTTGAAATTGAAATTGAAGCCATAAAACGCGAAGATGATGAAACCAAATTAAAAAGTTTGGGAATGGACTTGGCGAATTTAAAAGAAGAACGCAACGAGATATTTGCCAAATGGAAATCGGAGAAAGATGTGGTAGATAACATTCAAATGGCAAAACAAGAAATTGAAGATTATAAACTTGAAGCCGAACAAGCCGAACGAAACGGTGACTACGGAAAAGTAGCCGAATTGCGTTATGGAAAGATAAAAGAAGCACAAGAAAAACTAGACATTTTTCAAACCCAATTGGCCGAAAGTCAAGAAGGTACTTCGCTGATTAAAGAAGAAGTGACCCGAGAAGACATTGCAGAAGTGGTAGCCAAATGGACAGGCGTTCCTGTGATGAAAATGCTGCAAGGCGAACGTGAAAAGTTGTTGCGTTTGGAAAACGAATTGCACCACCGTGTGGTTGGTCAAGAAGAAGCTATTGAAGCGGTTAGTGATGCTGTTCGCCGTAGCCGTGCGGGATTGCAAGACATGAAGAAACCCATTGGTTCGTTCTTGTTTTTAGGAACCACTGGTGTTGGAAAAACCGAGCTGGCAAAAGCCTTGGCAGAATACCTATTTGATGATGAAAACGCTATGACACGTATTGACATGAGCGAATACCAAGAACGGCACAGTGTGAGCCGATTAGTAGGTGCTCCTCCAGGATATGTTGGCTATGACGAAGGTGGACAATTGACCGAAGCCGTGCGAAGAAAACCATATAGCGTAGTACTTTTAGATGAAATTGAAAAAGCACATCCCGATACGTTTA
>Ga0116182_1005367_pt1 | contig 10986 bp, 9 predicted proteins | sample AD_UKC077_MetaG_FD_89805 | JGI IMG/M metagenome (GOLD analysis project Ga0116182, IMG submission 89805) | Active sludge microbial communities of municipal wastewater-treating anaerobic digesters from USA - AD_UKC077_MetaG | ecosystem: Engineered > Bioreactor > Anaerobic > Digestate | place: USA...
AACTGCGTTGGAGTTATTGATTCCGATTATCGCGGCGAAGTAATTGTTTCTCTGCACAATGATTCTGATAAATATCAGACTATCAGTAAAGGCGATCGCATTGCTCAGCTGGTAATTATGCCTTATTTAGCAGTTGAATTTGAAGAAACAGAAGAAATTAAAGAAACAGAAAGAGGCCAGGGTGGTTTTGGCTCTACCGGTAAGTAAAAACAAAAGTATTCTATTGGATTACTGATAAAGTAAAAATTTGGAGGGAAGAATGAAAAATATCTTAGAAGCACCATTTGTAGTCGAATTATGTCAGATGTGTTCAAATATGTATCGTCTGGGCTGGGATGAAAGAAATGGCGGCAATATCTCTTATCTGCTGGAAGAGGAACAGCTCAAGGATTATTTAGATGTAACAAGGGTGATTAAAGAAATACCAACCGGTTTTGATGCTTCATATTTAATCGGCAGATATTTCATTGTTACCGGAACCGGTAAGTATTTTAAAAATGTTGAAAAAAAACCAGAAGAGAGTTTAGGGATTATCAGAATAAAAGAAGATGGCACCACAGCGCAACTTTTATGGGGCTACAGCGATGGGGGAAAGTTTACCAGTGAACTTCCAGCTCACCTGCTGACTCATATTACCAGATTAAAAATCGATCCAGGCAATAGAGTGGTCACCCACTGTCATCCGGATAATATTATTGCCCTGACCTATGTACTGCCTTTAGAGGACAGGGAATTTTCTCGAACCCTGTGGCAGTTTGAAACGGAATGTATTATAGTTTTTCCTGAAGGAGTTGGCGTGCTGCCGTGGATGGTTTGCGGCACTAATGAAATCGGTCAGGCAACAGCCGAAAAGATGAAAGATTACCGCATTGTAATCTGGGCTCATCATGGCATCTATGGGGTCGGAAAAGATCTGGATGAGGCTTTCGGTCTGATTGAGACAGTGGAAAAAGCAGCCAGGATTTATCTGCTGACATCTCATCTGAAAAGAATCAATACTATTACCAATGATAATTTGAAAGAACTGGCCAAGGCTTTTAAATTAAATTATCGCAAAGAGTTTTTAGATTAAAGTAGGTAGACCTACTTTTCTTTTGACTGAAATCTCGAGGGCTAAATGTTATAATTAAAATGGTGATAGAGATAAAAACGGGAGGTTTGTCTATGAAATATGATGTGATCATTATTGGAGCTGGTCCTGGAGGAATCTTTTCAGCCTATGAACTGACCAAAAAGAATCAGGATTTGAAAGTAGCTGTTTTTGAAGCCGGTAATACTTTAAACAAAAGAAAATGTCCAATTGATGGAGAAAAAATAAAAAACTGTATCAACTGTAAAACCTGTTCGATTATGTCCGGTTTTGGAGGAGCCGGAGCTTTTTCTGATGGCAAATACAATATCACCAATGATTTTGGCGGCAGCCTGCATGAGTATATTGGTAAGAAAAGAGCTTTGGAGCTGATGAAATATGTTGATGATATCAATATGGAAAATGGCGGAAACAACACCAGACTTTATACAACCACGGGAAGTAAATTCAAAAAAATCTGTATGCAGAATGACTTGCATCTATTAGAAGCTTCAGTCAGACATTTAGGAACAGATGTTAATTATGTTGTTTTAGAAAATCTATATAATGAACTTAAGGAAAAAGTGACATTCTACTTCAACCAGCCGGTTCTGGAAATTGAAGTTCTTGAAGATGGCTACCGCATTATCTGTGAAAAAGAAGAGTATGATTCTCAATACTGTATTATTTCTGTGGGAAGAGTCGGCAGCAAGTGGATGGAGGAAGTCTGTCAGAAACTGGATATTCCAACCAAAAATAACAGGGTTGATATTGGAGTAAGAGTAGAAATTCCGGCTGAAGTATTTTCTCATATTACTGATGAACTATATGAAAGCAAGATTTTATACCGCACTGAAAAGTATGGAGATCTGATTAGAACTTTCTGCATGAATCCCAAAGGGGTAGTGGTAAATGAAAACACCAACGGAATAATCACTGTTAATGGTCATAGTTATAAAGACGAAGGTAAACAGACCGGCAACACCAACTTTGCCTTGCTGGTAACCAAGCGCTTTTCGGAACCTTTTAAAGATTCAAATGGTTATGGGGAAAGTATCGCCAGACTATCTAATATGTTAGGTGGCGGGGTGCTGGTTCAGCGATTTGGCGATCTGATCAGAGGAAGAAGGTCAACCGAAAGCAGAATGAAAGAATCATTTGTAACACCGACACTGAATGCCACCCCAGGAGATCTTAGTCTGGTTCTGCCGAAAAGAATCCTGGACGGTATTATTGAAATGATTTATGCCTTGGACAAAATTGCTCCAGGTATGGCCAATGATGATACCCTTTTATATGGTGTTGAAGTTAAATTCTATAATCTTGAAGTCAGTGTTGATGCAAACCTGCAGTCAAAATATCAGAACCTCTACATCATTGGTGATGGCAGCGGCATCACTCATTCCCTGTCTCATGCTTCAGCCAGCGGAGTTCATGTGGCTAGAGTAATCCTGGAGGACTTTAAAAGATGACAAAAATGACATTTGTGCTATAATGAGTTGGCTTCATTAAGGAAGAGTGATAGATTTGATAGTTGAAGTAAATATTAAAACATTATTATTGGTAATAATCATGGCCATAGGTCTGTTTTTAAGTCTATCTGATACGCTGGAACTTAAATATTCCGTTGATCCCAATGAAGGTGGTTTCAAAATTCTAAGCATCGACCAGCAGAGTATTGCTGACAGAGTCATATATTTTGAAAACGAGTTTGACGAAGTCAATAAAAACGCAGTCCTGGTAGAAAGAACTGTGCTTTTAAGTGAACCTTTTTCCGACAGTGAAAAACTATTAGAACTGCCAAAATATGAAGAAATCATTTTAATAGGCGAAAACAGCTTTGACTATTGGAAAGTTGTATATCAGGATAAAGAATACTATATCCACCGCAACAGTATTACCACCGATATGCAGATAGTCAAGGAATTGAAAGATGCTACCTATAATCACAACTGGACAGGACCGGTTCTGAATGCCCGTTTAGGTGCTATTACAGGACCAACCGGCCGGGAGACCTACTATAATCTGAATATGGATGGAGTGCTGGCGATTATGAGAAGAATGGGCAATACCGACAAGTACTGGATTAGAGATGATGGAGTGAAGATGCTGGGGGACTATGTAATGGTGGCTGCCAATTTTGACTTATTTCCTCGCGGCTCACTGGTAGAATGCTCTCTAGGGACAGGAATTGTCTGTGATACCGGAGGATTTGCCGCAACAAATCCGACACAGCTGGATATTGCGGTCAACTGGTAAGTTAACTTTTATTTGACAATGGTGTATAATTATTTTAGAATAGTATTCCATCTGGGGGCGTTCTGGTATTCGACAGGGCGCGGTTGGATTCGGGTTGCAGTGGTGTTGTTTACCTAACAAACAGAAACTAAATATAACTGACAATCGTCAATTAGTATTTGCTGCTTAATTAGCCAATAATGGTTGCGGCCATCAACCCTAGTTACTCCATTGGGCTAGGGATTGGTGTGATACACACTGGATAGGTTGATAAGATCCTCAATAATTGAAACCGAAGATCAATTGAGTAAACAGGCAAGTTTAGGCGTCCATTACTATCTTCCTGTAACTTATAATGGACTAAACTGTAGACATCTGAATGTGGGACTCGTTTTGGACAGGGGTTCGATCCCCCTCGCCTCCACCAAAAAAAGCACAAACGCACCAATCGGTGCGTTTATTAGTTTATAAATCTAAACTGTTTTCATTCAGCAGAAACTGTTTTAAACCTATATACATAATTCCATCTTCATCTCTTCTTATTGGAACAGATTCTCTTGTGACAATTTTTTTAAAAGAATCTTCAATATTAACTAATGCTCTTTGTTCCTGTCTTTTTTTTCTTCTTTATCCATTCTATAAGCTGACTTTATGTAATAATATCTACTTCCTAAAGAAGCTACAAAGTAAATTTCTAAAAAGAAACGCTGAGTTTTATTGTTACTGTCTTTACAATAAACTTCTACAATCCCAACTTGTACCGAAAATCCCCTTCTTATCAGCTCATTATAGATTATATTCTCCATAACATGACCATCATCTCTAGGTAAAAATCGAGTCTTGCATTTCTTATACCAGAATCCGCAAAGTAATATTTATAAACAGCACCAATGTGTTTTTCCCTCTAATGTCAAAGCGACTTACTTTTTCAATAATAAAAGCCTACTCTAAGTAATCAAGCCAAGAATTTATTGTATCCGGGTCAACCTTTGTTTTTTCCTTCGAAATAAAAGTATCGGATTTTTTTTAGAATTAATCAAACTGCCAACATTACTTGCTAACACTCTGGTCAGTGTTTACAATTCTTTTGGTTTTCTGATACCATTTCTTTCTTTTACATCTTTGTGCTAAGTAAGATTAAATAAATTCTTTAAATACTCTTTTTTTCTCTAATCATAATTGAACGATAAAACTAAAGGTATTCCACCATACATCATGTATTCATTTAGTGCATAACTTATATTATCAGGGTTTATTGCATTAACGTATTCTAAAAACGATAATGGCTGAACATTTATTTCATCTCCTCTATCTCTAAAATCAGTCATAATATCTTTACTTAGAAATTTTGAATTACTAACCGTAATATATAAATCAATATTACTAATCTGCATTAATCCAAGAACAATATTCACAAATGTGATAGAATCATCTTCTGTTTTAGCCTTAACTATTTTGTTTTCAGTGAATATTGGATTGACAATCGAAAGAGAAAACCAGCTAACTGACCGCATGAGGAATCAGATAATCCCAGATCTTCCAATATGGAATAGTGGTAAACTTGATAAATTTTTGATGGAAGATGAAAAAGAATTATTGTTTAAACATCTTCAAATAGTGAAAAACTATATTAGTAAAACAAACCAGGACAATTATCCTGGTTTTATCAACGGTTTTTGTGTTTGCTGTTATTAAGATTTGTTTCCGGCAAATACTACGACATGACAATCCTCACTGACTTCATAGACAATGGTACCGTCGGCCAGCTTCCCTAAGATTTTTACACCATCATCTAAAACCTCATATGACTCTAAGCGGAAACCCTTAATAGAGAATCCGTAAGTCAAATCTAAAGTTTTAAGATGAGCATTGGATAATTTATATCTTCCAGCACTGATTGCCGGATAGAAGAAGAACTTGCTGGTATAGGCAGCAGTAACAGCATTTTTCAAACCTTCTTTTTCTTTAGCCAGAAGTTCTTGGTTTGCCCGAATCTCTTTGGAAGTCAGTGGCTTGATTTCGACTTCTTTTTCAGATTCGACTGAAAAGTCAATCTGATTATCTGTTACAGTTTCCTCTTGAATCTGCTCAGCAGGCTCGCTTGCAGGCAAATCTTGCTGTTTAATCTGCTCAACAGTTTCAGTTTCAGGCAGATCTTCCTGTAAAACTTCCTTTTGGTCAGCTTGTGGCTGAACTTCTGCACTTGTATCAATTTTAGCAGTTTCAGTTGAGAAGGTATCATCTTCTCTTTGCTCTGTATCGGCTGATATTTTATATAGTTCTCTGGTTTTGTCATCCAGTTTCTGTACTATTCTGCGGATGATCGGGCTATTGGAAACAATGACATTTGATCTCATTGGCAGGGAGACGGTAACAGTCTTCCTTTTTTTATTAATCTGAATGCCCTCTTCATCAAACTGATAGGCTTCGCCATTGACATCAAAGAAATAGACGTAAATTTCTTTCTCCAGATCCAGGAAAGTTGTTGAGGTATCAAAGATGAATAAACCAGGCAGCTGGTCATAGCACAGAACAATTCTTTTATAATGGAAATCTCTCTTCAGGGCAGATAAAAATGATTTTTCATCTTTTAAAATCATTCCTTCTGTTTTTTCAAATTTTATTGAAAGTGGGTCAAAATCAGCTTTACAGTTTTTAATAAAGTTAGGCATGTCGAGATATTTTGATAAATATTTAGTAGTGGAAAACTTGTGAATAAGTTTATCGGCGAAGAAGTAGTAGTCTTCTTTGCTTAATACTTCATCAAAGAAGTAACATAAAGAAGTGTAAATCTTGCCGGTAAAACCGTTGCCATCAAAAAACAGGAAAGCATTTTTGACGGAACTAGCAAAATAATCCTTATTGCTGACATGCTGGTCGGAATATCTGTCTGACTCAAAAAGAACAGAAAGATATGAGGTAGCTAACTCAGTGTCGAGCTTTTTATTATTAGAAACGGCTAAAACGCCCTGTCTTTTTAAAAATGAAAGAACTTTGTTGATTGACATTTTAAACCTCCTGTATAGTAATAGTTAGTACTATAATTTTATACTATTTTGCCTTACTGTATCAAGAAGTTTGAAAAAAATTCATTATTTTGAATAAAAGGCGATTTATATAATATAATTGAGTATGTGAGATGAAGTAATAAATATATGGAGGAAATATGAATAAATATAAAAAAATATTCAGCTTATTGATGGCATCACTTATTGTGCTGTCACTGTTTGGCTGCGCTCCGAAAGGACCAGCCTATCCAGAAAGAGATGTGGATCTGCCAACAGAAATTAAAACGATGGCAGAAGATTCAATTCAGATTCATTATCAGAGAGAAGACAATAAATATGATAAATGGACACTGTGGCTGTGGGATCCTGACGGAGTTGATGATAATTTAGAAAACGACTTTAATTATCAGGATGACTATGGAGTAATTGCTTCTTATCCGCTATCTTTATTTGGTGATTTATCGGGTGGCAGATTAGGTATTATTGTCAAAACAAAAGGTTCATGGACTAAGGATGGTACTGAGGCCGACAGATTTATTGATTTTTCAACTTTAACAAAAGATGAAAACAACGTTTATCATATCTATCTGGCGGGAGATGATCCTAATCTTTATACCACAGCAGAAAAGATAGTCACTGATGCAATAAATATTTCGACTTTCTATAATGAGGAGCTGATATATGTAGTCTGTTCAAATGCGATTGAAACCTATAAGATTTATTGTGACGGACAGCTGGTGGCAGAAAATTCCAATGCCGGAAAAAGCTTTTTCTCTCATAAGATGACTGAGAAAGCCGACTTCGCAAAAGACTATCAGGTAGAGATTTTATTTAGAGACTCAAAACAGACTCTGACTGCGAAAGTCTCAATGTCTAATTTATATGGTAGTGATATGTTTAATAGTCTGTATTATTATGATGGCCAGCTGGGTGCAATCTATTCAAAAAATGAAACGGTGTTTAAAGTGTGGTCACCGGTTTCAACAAAAATAGAATTAAGAATATATGAAAATGGCACACCTGTCAGTGTTTCTAAAGAGAAAGGTAACGACAGCTACCAGCAGTATGAGATGATAAAAAAAGACAGAGGTGTCTTTGAATATGTCCTATCGGGAAACAACGCCGGTAAATATTATACCTATGTTGTTTATAACAGCAGCTATCCGGAAGGAAAGGAAATTGTTGACCCTTATGCCAGAAGCACCGGTATCAATGGCTTAAGAGGGATGATTGTCGATTTCTCACTGACCAATCCAGAAGGTTGGGATAAGGTCAAGTATTTAAGTTTTGACCGCAAACAGCTGACAGTCTGGGAAACTCATATCGCTGATATGACTTCTAATCCTTCCTGGCAGGGAAGCGAAGCAAACAGAAGAAAGTACTTAGGGGTAATTGAAAAAGGTACAACTTACACAGAAAACGGCATTACCGTTTCAACAGGTTTTGATCATATTAAAGAACTGGGTGTTAATGCTATTCAGTTCATACCGATTTATGATCAGGCTAATGATGAAACAAAATACACTTTCAACTGGGGTTACAATCCGCTGAACTACAATGCTTTAGAAGGAATGTACAGCAGTGATCCGTATGACGGCTATGCAAAGATCAGAGAATTCAAGCAACTGGTATTGGCCTTCAATGAAATAGAGGTTAGCGTCATTATGGACGTGGTTTATAATCATGTGGCTGGAGCAATGGGTTCTAACTTTGATGTTCTGATGCCTAATTATTATTTCAGATATAAAGAAAACGGTACCTTATCTAATGGTTCAGGCTGCGGTAATGAAACAGCCAGTGAAAACGCGATGATGAGAAAATTCATCGTAGACAGTATCTGTTTCTGGACCAGCGAGTACAAACTGGGCGGTTTCAGATTTGATTTGATGGGCTTACATGATATTGAAACAATGAATCTTGTGGCTCAGGAGGCTAAGAAGATAAATCCTTATATCGTTATTTATGGCGAGCCCTGGAGTGGGGGAACTTCACCTTTGGAAGCTGACAGGCAGGCTAAACAGGCTAATGCCAACTCTTTTATTGGCTATGGCCAGTTTAATGACCAGATGCGTGATGCCCTTATTAAAGGCGGTTTATGTGCTGCCAGTGAAAAAGGCTGGGTAACAGGAGAAAAACTTACTGAAGCTGATCTGAAGGCTATCCAGAATGGTATCAACGGCATTACTTACAGTGCAACCTATATCATCAGTGACAGCAACAAGACAGTTAACTATGTGACCTGTCATGATAACTATACTCTGTATGACCGCTGTAAGGCAGCCGGAATTGAAGATGAAGATACTATCAGAAAAATGTGTGTCTTAGCCAATGCGGTAGTATTCACCTCAAATGGAACGACCTTTATGCTGGCTGGTGAAGAGATGTTAAGAACCAAGCAGGGGGATTTTAACTCCTATATGTCCAGTGATGAAATCAATGGTCTGGATTACAGCCTGAAAGCGAAACATCCTGAGGTCTTTGAATCCTATCAGAAACTGATCAGCTTTAAACAGAAAGTAACCGACCTGCATCAGGATAACAGCTATATTGATGTTATCCGAGAACAGAATGGAGCAGTCTTGAGATATGAATTGAGTGATGGAGTCAATAACTACATCGTAATCCATGGCAACGGTCTGGTTAACAGCTATACTTTTGAGTGCAAGGGCTATGAAATCTATCTGGATACTTTAAACATCTATCAGGGGAAAGTTGACAGCATTACCTTAAATCCATATCAGACAATCATTCTGAAAAAATAAACTTTTAAAAACCAGCATTAACCGGTTGTAAAAAAGTTGTATCCATATTCAGAACGAAAAAAAGAAATGATTTTGAACCAAATCAAATATCATTTCTTTTTAGGTGTTCTACTTACGGTCGACTATAGATTTCTGTATGTTGTAGCTTATGATAGTTATCAGACAGATTGCTGCAGCAACAGCAGCTGATATTGCTGCCTTTAACTTAAAGTTTCTTGTCACCTGTTTTAACAGCCATTCGATTACAGTCTTTTCGTACACCTTTCTTTCATACATCATATGACTCATCATTAAATAAGGAATTACAAAGGCAATTAAAAAAATTATAATAACTTTCTTCAGTGTTATCTTATCGCCATTAAAACACCAGGCTAGAAAGGCGGCGCTAGCAGCTGAGGCGGCAGTTTTGAATTGCCAGGCATTTTCCAGCTGGTACAAACAAGGATTATCTGCTGAAGAAGTCTTTATCAGCATCAGCCGGGTAAGTGCCAGATAGGTAATAATAAATAGAATAATAAATAATAATACTGATTTCTTTTTCATTGCTGTACCTCCATTTATTATTCATTTTAAAAAGAAGAAAAATAGACTATTTTATTTGAGATAGTATTTGGCCAGTAAGAACCTGTCAACAATTTTATCATCGATGAAGATTTCTCTTTCAAAAGAAATCCCTTCATGTTTTAAACAGATCTCTAAGAAAGCCAGAAAGATACCCATATCGATTCTGGTGAAGTAAAACGAAAATTTCGGCGGCAGAATACCGAACATACGCCCTTTGTGATTGCGATAGACATGAAGACAGCTGTCGATATTTTCTACTGTCCAGGGCTGGTTGTTGCAGGCACTGGGAGCGAATCTGATAATATTGGAAATCGGAAGATAGTCATTAACCCAGATCTGATCTAAAGGTTTTCTGTTTATTCTAAACATGTCTTTTCTGAAATCGTCAGCACTGACTTTGGCGATGCCCATCATAATCACAAAATCCAGACCGTTGTAGTTTTTTTCGTTCGCTTTACCTAATCCGTACCAAAGAGTCCCAATGTTTTTAGAGACCAGATATAAATCAAGTATTTCACCAAGATAGCCAATATTGGTCAGATAGTTATCTTTGGTTTCACTATAGAACATAATGGTGTATTCGTTACCTACTCTACAGCCCGATTCTTCAGCCTTAACAATTTTTATCTCCGTCTTTATATTATCAATTAATGGAGTTATAGAATTGTAAATCGTATAAATACCGGCAATTTCTTCCTCAGTAAGGGGAAAGATATCACATTTGAATAAGTGAAATGATCTTCTTTTGAAAATCATCCTGTAAAGAACTTCATAATTCATAATTCATCTCCTTTCTCGTTTTTCCTTTTTCAACAGTAAAGAAACTCTAAAATCTGCCAGGTGATTAAAAGTCCATGTTTAATTCAATATATACTACCGACATTTTTTTAGAAATCAGCTTCACTATATACTTATTATAACTCATCCTGGAAATTGTGATATAATTAATTAGTACTATAAAAAAGAAAAAGGAGATAATGTTATGACTAATTATGCAAAAGGTACGGGGAAAGAGTATCACATTGGTATTGGGCCGGGTGATGTAGGAGAGTATGTCATTTTACCTGGAGATCCAAAAAGATGTGCCAAAATTGCCAAGTATTTTGATGATGCTAAACTTGTTGGTGATAATAGAGAATATGTTACCTACACAGGTTATATTAATGGAAAAAAGGTATCAGTAACCTCTACCGGAATTGGTGGCCCCAGTGCTTCAATTGCTTTGGAAGAACTGGTTAAGTGCGGGGCTAAAAGGTTTATCAGAGTTGGTACCTGCGGTGGTATGCAGCTGGATGTTAAAGGTGGAGATGTGGTAGTAGCTACAGGCGCTATCAGACAGGAAGGC
>Ga0116182_1005371_pt1 | contig 10983 bp, 9 predicted proteins | sample AD_UKC077_MetaG_FD_89805 | JGI IMG/M metagenome (GOLD analysis project Ga0116182, IMG submission 89805) | Active sludge microbial communities of municipal wastewater-treating anaerobic digesters from USA - AD_UKC077_MetaG | ecosystem: Engineered > Bioreactor > Anaerobic > Digestate | place: USA...
AATAGTTTTAAGTTTTACGTGTTATGTTTTACGCAGATAACGTAAAAAGCGAAACACCGCTGTCATTCCCGCATGCGCGGGCTATTTACAGCTCCGCCCTCTCAGTTACATCGGCAAGCTCGATATAACCTCCGGAAAAAGATTAAATATGTAATCAAATTGATATTATAATGTCAATTGCTAAGTTCCCGTAGCGGTGGGCGCTCCGGCGGAAATTACCTGTTTATATTCAAAATTATTTATGTTAAATGCCCGGATATACATGACGGTGCCTGTATTACTTTTTTAAATCAATTGATTTCCCGGTGACGGTATATTCAGGACCGTCGTAAATTGAAATATTTCTCACCCGTCCTGTTTGCAGAATGCCGCTGACGGGAAAAAGAGCATGATATGTCTGACAACCGAAATCCGGATCTGCTGATATTCGAGCCGCAAATTGCCGGGCACCGCCTGACGTGGCTTCAGTATATTACCGAAGATTTTCTTCACGCGGGATACCGCGTTGCCTGGGCGATCGACTCGCGAAACGGCGCGAAACGCGCGATTCAGGAACGTCTCGCTTCCGCGTTTGACGATATTGAGGCGATTTCTGTTTTGGATGAGAAAAACGGCTGGCGGGGCGGCAGTAAGATCAATGCCATCGCGGAATGTCTCGAGCTCAGCGGGGCTAAACATGTTTTTGTCAACGAACTCGATGAGGTGGCCTCCAATATCTTCCGAAAAGCGGCAGTGGGCGTTTACCCGCCGGAAAATCTCAAGGGCAGACTCAGCGGGGTTTATTTCCGTCCACGCTTTTTGACCGACCCGGTCTGGCCGCCGGGCAACATGATCAAGGCCGCCGGCTTCCGGAAACTCCTGGAGCAGGAATGGTTTGAAAATATTTATCTGGTGGATGAGTATCTGATGGCGTCTTCCCGGATACGGTCTGCCGGCCATTTTCATTTTTTGCCGGATCCCTGGTCGGGAGAGTATTTTTGTTCTTCTCCAAACGCAAGACGAGATCTCCAGATTCCCGCAGACAAGTTTGTGTTTCTGCACTACGGCATCGGAGACCGGCGCAAAGGCCTGCATCTGGCCGCGGCGGCCATGGAGAAAACACCTTCCGACTCCCGCCTGTTTTTATTATGCGCCGGACAGATTGATCTGGAACATTCCCTGCTTAACCATATCGCCGCACTGGAGAAAAAAGGGAAGGCCCGACTGATCAATCGCTATGTGTCCGATGAGGAAGAACGCATGATTTTCGCCGCAACGGACGCGGTTTTGCTGCCCTATATTCATCATTACGGATCAAGCGGCGTCCTGTCCAGAGCGGCGGCCGCCGGGAAATTGGTGATCGCCTCCGACGAAGGCCTGCTGGCCAGGCGTGTGCGGGATCATGGCCTGGGCCTGCTTTTTCCGACCAACGATGTTCCCGCCCTGCAGCAGCGCATGACGGAAGCGGCGGCGTTGAGCCGCGAGCAGCGAGCCGGGTATCAGGAAAAGCTGCTGCATTATGCCGGGACGTGTTCGCGGAAAAATTTTCGTCAGGCATTGATTGCGCCCTGGGTCCGTACGGGAAAGACAGATATGTAAAAACGATGAAGAACAGTCCCTTGTTATCAAAAGCGCCGAAAAAAATTCTGTTAATCACGACCAGACGCATCGGCGACGTTTTTCTGACGGCGCCGCTGATTGCCTCGTTGCGCGAGGCCTACCCGGATGCCAAAATCGATATGCTGGTTTTCAAAGGAACGGAAGGTGCTGTTTTTGCAAACAGCGCGCTCAGCAGGATTGTCACGGTAGAGGAAGGCGCCGCGCTCCCGAAACAAATCAAAACCGTTTGCCGGATGTTCAGGAAATACGATCTGGCCTTAACGACGCTTACGGGAGACCGGCCGGTTTTCTATGCCCGCATCGCCGGAAAAAAATCGGTCGGGTTTGTGGAAAACGGAATAAAGCATTTCTGGAAACGGCTGCTTTTGAACCGCTATGAGTTGTTCGATAACGATGACACGCATACCGTCATTATGAACCTTTCTCTTCTAAAGCATCTGGGGATCGAGCCGGTTTGTCAACTCGCCGCTGTGTGGACCAACGCGGATGAATCGGCGGTCAGAAAACTTCTGCCCTTCGATCCGGCGCAAAAACGGTACGCCGTGGTTCATTGTTATCCCATGTTTCCCTATAAGATGTGGACGTTCGAGGGATGGAAAGATATCATTTTCCGGCTGAGCGATTCGCTGGGGCTGCCGGTGATACTAACCGGCGGCAATGCCGCAGACGAACGTGACTATATTTCCGACCTTCATCGGGAAACCGCCGGCAGAAGTATAGATGTCACCGGCAAAATCAGCCTGGGCGGCGTTGCTTTTTTGTTGAGCAAAGCCGCCGTCTATGTTGGTCTCGATACGGCGGTCACGCATATGGCCGCGGCACTGGGCGTTCCGACGGTCGCGCTCTACGGGCCGACGAATCCCGTCAAATGGGGACCGATGCCCGGCAATCATGTCTTCCCCGGCAAGAGTCCTTACCGCATGAAAGGATCTCAGGTTGTCAAAAATGTTTTTCTTTTGCAGGGGTACGGGGATTGCGTTCCGTGCCGCGAGGAAGGGTGCGAAAGGAACATCCGAAGTTCAAGCAAATGCCTTCAGGAAATACCGGCGGATGCGGTGATGCAGGCGGTGGAAGAAAGGCTGGCCGGCAACGTCAAAAAAATGGTTTGAGACGTTGTGCTCCAAAATAAGCGATAACTCCCTATGGCACAATCCCTCTTTTGTCATTTCAGGGGACAAAGCGTTGCGAAATTTTAGAGCCTTTTAACATTGAACGTAGAACATTGACGGTTGAACTTCTTAACCATCAACCATGAACCGGTGTCGCAACAACTTATCGCCTGTCCTTATCCAACATCATCAGTTTTAAATATTTGTAGTAGGTGCATTCCGCATTGTAAACGGCAAGGATAAATCCCATGCGGCCGTCCAGAAAACCGCCGCGGGCTATGTAGGTGTAAAAGAAACTCCACAAACCGTGGGAGAGGGCTTTGAATAAGGAGGATTTTTTGCCCTTGGAAAACATCAGTTCAGAGCCGTAGGCCGAATACCGGTTGAGTTTGGTCAGGACCTGCTCGAGGTCCTTGTAGGAGGTGTGCATGATGCTGTTGGATAAACGGCCGGTCCGTCCGTCGACAATCATCCTCTCATGAACCAGCCGGTCATTGAACCGGACCTTGCCCCTCCGGCCGAGACGGGTCACGTAATCGGGGCGCCAGCCGCTGTGATGAATATACTGCCCGCAGTAACTCGACAACCGGGGGATCTCAAACGCGACATAAATGCCGGGGTCCTTAACGACCCGCAGAATCTCTTCTTTGAGCGCGGGCGTTACCCATTCATCGGCGTCCAGCGCCAGCACCCAATCGCCCTGCGCCATGTTTAACGCGCGGTTTTTTTGAGGCCCGAAACCGATCCAGTCGGTCTCATGAACCTTGTCGGTATATTCCCGGCAGATGGCCACGGTGGCGTCGGTGCTGCCCGAATCCAGAACGATGATTTCGTCAACCCACTTGATCGACTCCAGACACGTCCGGATATTGACTTCTTCGTTTTTGGTAATAATGGCTACGGAAAGGTTCGTTTTCACCAAAATGCTCTCCTCAAAACTCCATAAAACTGTGTATTAATCACTCTATCTTTTGAGCTTAACCGCTATTATTTTGATCTGTTCACATTTGTTTTTTACCACAACAACATCAACGTTTCCAATGCAATATTTTAAAAAAATTTAATTATTTATATTCAAAAATATTTATGATAAAAATTCAAACTGGTAGAAGATTTGTCTGGAAAGAGGTTGCTTTTTAATGAGGGTTTATCTATAAACGGCTGACCGGTATGTGTTTTTATGAAATCACCTGAAAAAGTTCTACTGATAATCAGAAGATCTCTTGGCGATGTTTTGGCCCTTTCGCCAGTCATAGACATTCTCACGCGCCGCTTCCCGAACGTATCCATCGATTTATTGGTCAACGAAGATACCGTTTCCGCCGCAAAACTATTGAACAACATCAACGCGATCATTCCCTTTGATGATAAATTGCCGGCTAAGACGTCGCTGGGAGCCATGGCCATGCAAGCCAGAATCATCCTAAAAATATTCCGTAAGTATGATCTGGCAATTTCCTTTACGTCCAACGAACGAAGTAATATATTCGCCTATCTGGCGGGTCGAACATCCGCGGGAACCAGGGAACTCTCTTTCTCCAAAAACTGGTGGCACAGAATGCTCCTTGACGCTGGTTATCACAATGACCGGAAGCGTCATATTCTCGAAAATAACACTGAAGCCCTGCGCAGCCTGGGTATCGATGTCGATAGAGTGATTCTATCTGCCCGATATTCGGATGAAGCAAAAAAAAATGTGCAACAGATTTTAAAGGACATGGCTATCGAACGGTTCATAATTTTTCACCCCGCCGGCAGGTTTTTATGCAGGTTATACCCGGAAAAACCAAGAAACACTTTATTACAGTTGCTGGATTCGCTGGATATTCCGGTTATCGTTACCGGTGGTAAAAGCACGGTCGATCAGCAGGTTGCCGCTGAAATACCAGAATTGAAAAATGTGCACTCGTTGATTGGCCGGATATCATTGGAGGAATGTGCTGCGTTGACCGATCTGTCGCTTGCCTTTGTGGGTGTTGATACGTTCAACTGTCACCTTGCAGCGGCTTTCAACAAACCGATCTTTGTCATTTTTGGCCCTAATAATCCCGAAGTTTGGTCGCCTTGGTCGAACGCGCTGCAGCGAGCCGGACAAAGGACCGCTCGGGTGCAGGCTTACGGCGATATTACCGTTTTTCAATCCTCCCTGAAATGTGTTCCCTGCGGTCATTCCGCCCGATGTGGAGAGCAGGACCGTCTCTCTGCCTGCATGGCTGATATAGAACCGCATACCGTTTTTAATGAAGTAAAAAAATTGGTCCTCAAAATCTCTGCCGGAAAGTCGTGAAAATGCAAAAACAACCCTTTTACCTGCATAAAAATTTCTTTTCACGGATGGTGTGCGATCAAGAATTTCTCTCTGAAGAAATGCGAAGGATACTAAATGATCCTGAAGATTATATTCGCCGAAAGAATGCAAAAATCATTCAGAACAATTTCAAAAACAAAATAGTCTATCTGGAAATTGGCAAAATCCCGGCCATTATAAAAATTCACAATTACAAATCGTTATGGCATAAAATAAAACGCTATTTTAGAAGAACGCGGGCCAGCAGATCATGGCATTATTCTGTTTTGTTTAACGAAAACGGGATACGAACCCCCCGACCCATCGCGTACAAGGAAACAAGGATCGGACCTCTGCGCGGCGATTCCTATTTCATCTATGAATGGGTTGACGGCATCAACGGCGAGCAGTATTTCTTGAATAACCGGAAGGATGTGGGAAAAATTAAAAAAGCCATTACATCCATTCTTGAAATCACTGAAAAAATAAAGAATCTGGGCTTAATTCATGGAGATATTCGACTTAAAAACATGGTCTTCCGGGAAGACGAAATATTTTTGACGGATTTTGATGATACAAAGAAAAAAAAGTGGTACAAATTAAGAAGGATGAATAATCGCGATTTTAGAGGGCTGATCCATGATATTTATCATAATGTTCCACGTGAATTTCAGCCGTTTTTTTTGTCTCAGCTTGAATTGCTTGGTGATGATATCAAACAGGTTGTGAGATATTGTTCCACAAAATATAACTGGCAAACATGATTTGTCGAAAACTGTAATTTAGACTAAATTTGATTATATGAAAATTTTAATCGTAAGAATGTATCAGGATGTTTTAAATATCAGCAATTACAATTCTCAAGAGATAGGCTTAGCCAAGGCATTAATTAGAAAAGGTCATCAGTGTGATATCGTTTTGTATACGGATAAAAAAGAAATCAGTATTCAGAAAATGAACATGGAGAACGGCAAAGCAATAACAATTTACTGGATGCCTGCCAGAAAAATATTAAAGAATTGCATCTATGATAAACGATTATATGAGTTGGTCAAAAAGTATGATGTGATTCAGTCTACGGAATACGACCAGGTAGGAAATTTAAAATTGCAAAAAGTTACTGATAATCACATGGCGATATATCATGGACCCTATCAATCATATTACCCCAAAATCTATAACAGAAAATGTTTAATCATAGACTTTTTATATTCATTTTTTCCGCAGTTCAAAAATGTTCAACTGATAGCCAAAAGCAATCTGGCAGAAAAATTTTTAAATAAAAAAGGGTTCAAAAAAGTTGAATCGATTGGCGTAGGTCTGGATGCTGCTCGCTTTGAAACAGTTCACGAACCCAATGACATAGTAAGAAAATTAATCAGCGAAAAACATAAAAAAAATTACAAATATTTATTGTATATTGGAAAGATCGAAGACAGACGTAATATTTTCTTTATGATTGATATTTTATCTAAACTGTCTTTAGAGGATAAAAATATCAGACTGGTTTTAATAGGGAAAGGCGAGAAATATTTAAAAAAATGCCTTCATTATGCAAGGTCATTAAATGTTGATGAAAATATAATTTATCATGATCCCATGAAGCAGGAAGAATTGGCAAATTTGTACAGGTGCTGTGATGTTTTCTTCTTTCCGTCAAAGTATGAAATATTCGGAATGGTGTTACTGGAAGCGATGTATTTCGGACTTCCTGTCATAACGACAATGAATGGTGGTTCCATAACGCTTATAAAAGATCAGGAGACTGGAATTATCTGCGATTTGAATGATGTCAATTCATGGTGTGAATCGATTATGAATCTTTTCAAGGATCAAAAGTTAAGAGATAAAATCTCGGTTAATTCTTCCAAATTAATAAAAGAAAATTATACATGGGATGCTTTAAGTGATAAATTTGTAAAAGTATATGAAAGCATATTAAAAAATTGTTAGTAAGTAATATAGGGAAATAGAAATGCCGGAATATAAAGAAAATCATTTTCGTAAAGGGATCCAACCATGAACCTAGGCTTTGCTCTTTTTAATTATTTTCCATATGGCGGCCTGGAGCGCGACATGCTCACGTTTGCACGTGTGTGCCAGGGACGCGGCCACGACATAACCATCTACACGGGCGAATGGCAGGGCGACAAACCTGAAGACATTCGTCTCATTCAGTTCGAACTTCATGCCTACAGCAATCACGCGCGCGCCAACGAATTCGCTGTCCGGTTGCAGCAGGCACGTGATCCGAAGCATCATGCCATGGTCGGCTTCAACAAAATGCCGGGACTTGATGTTTATTACGCCGCAGATGTTTGTTACGCAGAAAAGGCGTTTGAAGAGCGCAATATCTTCTATCGCATGACACCGCGCTGCCGGACATACCTGGCTCTTGAAAAATCGGTGTTTGGATGTGACAGCAAAACGGAAATTATGATGATTTCAAAAGCGCAAATTGACGTCTACCGGCGCTATTATCAAACCCCTCACGAGCGCCTGCACTTGTTGCCGCCGGGTATCAATCGTGAACGCATCATGCCCTCAAATTACGATGAGATGCGGCCCAAGTTACGCGCGCATTACGGATTGAAGGACACCGACTACCTGATGATCTGCGTCGGTTCGGATTTTCAACGTAAAGGGGTTGATCGCGCGTTGCGCGGCATGGCTGCTTTGCGGGAGCCTCTGCGCGATCACGTAAAACTGTGGGTGGCCGGACGGGACAACGACAAGCCATTTCGCGCACTGGCTCGCAAGCTGGGTATCGAGACACAGGTGAGTTTTCTCGGTGCACGCGACGACGTTGCCCAACTGCTTTGGTCTGCTGATGCGTTTCTGCATCTTGCCTACAGCGAAAATACCGGGACGGTGCTGCTTGAAGGCATGGTGGCCGGATTGCCCGTCATTGCCACCGACGTCTGCGGTTACGCGCATTATATTGTCGATAACGAAATGGGTTGCGTACTAGGCGGCGCAGTCACACCGAATCAAGTGGCGGAAGCGATGACTCACGTTCTGAAAGAAAAAAGGTCTGTATGGCACGAGCGTAGTCGATTATTTAGTGACAAAGCTGATATTTTTTCGATGCCTCAGCACGCTGCTGATTTGATAGAACAGGTTGCCAGCCATTAATTTTGAGTTTTAGTCGTTTGTATATTCATCTTTAAACATTTTTTTTAAACCGACCGGATTAACGGAAATAATTTCTGTTTTCGGATAATATACATCGGTAAAATCTTTTATTAGATTCCAACCATTCAAAACATTATTCACTCTAAGATTATTTTGTTGACCGTTATAGTGTCCTGATAAATTTGTGTCACAGCCCACAAGATATATTCGTTTGGGATTCGTCCACAATATGAACTGCATGGCTACAAGTGCAACAGATCCGGAATTAAAAAAAGGTTCTGTGGATAAATCATAAACAGGCATACCTTGTCGATTTTGATTACAATAATATCTTTCCGCTTTGGCTTCTATGCTTTCCGATTCCGGAATCGTACTTACTTTATTCAATGCAGGATCATTCAATAACCCATAAAATTTTTTGCAGTTGTTTCCAACGTATTCATTTAATCGACTCAAATATTCCGGATATAAAAAATCTTGGATGAAAAAATAATCAAATTTTACTTTGTTGTATTCAATAGCCCTGTTGACACCAACATAAACCGCATGTTCTATTGGTTTATATTGATTCAGACTTGGTCCCGTTCCAATTAACACCACCGTATTGTCTTTGTTTATATTTTTATATTTAGGAAATACTTTTGAATGCAAATTGGACACCTTTAATAAAAATCTGGTGTTTTGGTTTATACTTTTTTCCAGTGTTTCATAGAATTCATTTAAAGAGCGTATTTCCGTCGTTTTTTTTCTGTAACTCATCACTTTTATACCACAAAAATATATACGTCTGCGTCCGTTCGGCGACTGTTCTTTTCTAAATAATTTCATTTTTCTGGACTACCCCCGGTTGCAGTGCCATTGTGCATTGGCAGGATTTCAATAATTGACTTTTAATGCGTAAGCCATTAATTTCATAATGTATGATAATGTAATCGGTTCAGCGCCCCTGATCCAGCCCCGAAAAAGTTGACACCCCATCAAGTTTTTTTGAAGTAATGTTGTTCAAAAAGAAACGTCGCTTCATAATTCAGATGGAAATGCGAACCCGGTCATGACCGACCGGGTATCCCCTTGAGTACAGTTCATTACGAATGTTTTGGCTGCCATAAAACGGGCCGATTTTGGCATGAAGTTTTTTTACATCTTGCCCGAATGCTCACATTAATGTTTTTTCACATCAACATTTGCACTATCTATAAAATATTTTATTATTCCCCCGATATTTTTTCATAATTTGTACTTGTTTTATATATTCTGCCTGATACATTTGTATTACTATATATAAGGATGCTCTGATCTTTTTTATATAATTGATCACACTTAGAACATAAAATATCACTGTCGTTTCCTTCGTGGAAGTGTTTTATTTTTAAATACATATCACTATTAAAAATTTCATCAATCGTCTGTGTTTTAAAATCACCAATTTCTAATTCACCATTATAATCAAAACAACACATATTAATGGTTCCATCCACTTGTATCTGTATCGGTCCATTAAATGGTCTTCCGCATGTTTTTTCTACCCTTTCCCCTTGTCTATAGGTTGCCCAGTTTATCCAGTTATGGGGTTTCCATATTTCAACATCGGCAAATTCTGAATATTTTTTTAATTCTTCAATACTTTGTTTATCGTTTACAATATCGCTGGAGACGATTAATCTTGTTACTGTTTTTGTTTTATATATATAATCCAGAATAAATTCAACATTATCCAAATCAGCACCGGTTATCTGCTTATACTCTTCTTTATCGAGGGTGTGTAAGCTTATACGTATACTATCTACTTTAAGTTTATATAATTCATCTACGATTTGAGGAGTCAACAAAGAACCATTCGTTAATAAATTAACAATATAGCCGTTATCTTTACAATATTTTACTTTATTTAAAATATTTTTGTCTGTAAACGCTTCACCCATACCGGATAATGTAATAGTATTGATACGAGGAATTTGTTTTATTTTATTTATTATTTTAAAAAATAAATCATCAGACATTATTTCTTTTTTTCTATTAAATCCGTTTTTATGAGGACAAAATATACATCTATAATTACAATGCGTGGATATTTCTATCCTAACTTCTTTTGTTGTTGTCAATTTTTTCCTCCAATGCACTTAAATCTTCAGCTGTATCGACTCCATGGAATGGATGATTAATGGGTATATATCTTATTTTAAATCCATTTTCTAAGAATAATGTTTGTTCCAAGCCTTCAACTTCAGCGATGCTGTTTCGATAATTTGACCAAGCTTTATCTCCATATTTTTTAAACAATTTTTTTGAGAAGATGAACACCCCTAAATGTTTTTTACTATAATTCATTGAATGGGTATCATTTTTCAAGCGCGGTACTACTGCCCTGGAAAAGTATAGAATATAATCGCCTGATGTGATTATTTTACAAGAACGACAAGATTTATATCTATCTAAATCTTGTTCTTTCCACTCAGAACCCATTGTTGCAATTAATTCGGTTTTACCCTGAAAATAATTTGATAAAGATTTTTTTAATTCATTCGGATCAATCATGGGTTCATCACTTGGAATAGTAACATAATAATCATAGTCCGGATATTTCTGATAAACATAATATGCACGCTGTGATCCACACCACGCTTTTTCATCCATTAATAATACATCCATATTTTTATACATTGTTCGTAAATATTCAGAATCTGTAGCTAAAACTATTCTTTCGAAATTACACGCCTTTGCTATATTTATCACCCTGTCTAAAATTTTTATACCACGCAGAGGTTGAATGACTTTGTTGGGCAGTCTTGAACTATCAAGTCTAACCGGGATAATGCAACAGGTTTTCATCTTACTCCTTTTTATATATGAATA
>Ga0116182_1005373_pt1 | contig 10981 bp, 8 predicted proteins | sample AD_UKC077_MetaG_FD_89805 | JGI IMG/M metagenome (GOLD analysis project Ga0116182, IMG submission 89805) | Active sludge microbial communities of municipal wastewater-treating anaerobic digesters from USA - AD_UKC077_MetaG | ecosystem: Engineered > Bioreactor > Anaerobic > Digestate | place: USA...
AAAAAGGGCTTGCAGCCGATGTTACCGGAGAAACAAGCAAAAACCCGAACGTCCGCTTTGTTTCTTTTCCCATGTACACACCGGAATCCCCTGACTTCTACAAGAAGGAACTGGATGCGCTGTACCGCGAGTTTCCGGGAAAAATCGCATTGTTCATTACTGAACCCTACCTGGGTGCAAAAGGCTCTTTCCATCCTCCGGCCTGGTATCACCAACTGGTGCAGGCGTGGTGCAATAAGCACGATATTCCTTTTCTTTTTGATGAAGTGCAATCGTGTTTCGGACGTACAGGAAATATGTACGCTTACGAGACTTACGGCGTAACCCCTGATATGGTAATTCTCGGAAAAGGACTTGCCAGCGGTGAATCAGCGGCTGCTGTTGTGGGCCGTGCCGATCTGATTGATTCACTGGATTACGGCGAAGCTTCCGATACATACAGCGCTTCTGTTGCTGCCTGCTCTGCTGTCTGTGCCACCCTGGATGTTTTTAAAGAAGAGCAAATTGTCAGAAAAACAAAAAAAATGGCACAGGAAGTACATGCTATGCTGCTTGACCTTCAGCAGACCTTCCCCTTTATCCGGGATGTCCGTGGCGAAGGAATGGTATACGGTCTTGAAATTGAAGGCGATTCACTGGCAAACCGCTGCGTGCTGGAAGCATACAGAGCAACAGATACGCGCGGCGTTCACTTCCTCGGACCTCTAGCCGGTAAAGTCATCCGCGTGAGCCCGCCCCTCGTCCTCTCAGAGAGTGAACTGAAAAGCGCCCATAGCCTTCTTTTAAAAGCCTGGAAAAAAATCTGACTGCTTATGCGCGGATAGGCATGATAACGTTGATGTAACTGTCAACAGGCGCTTCCGTATACGGTTTGATAATGCCCGGGCTGTTGCCGTCGTTAAATTGCAGACATACCTGCTCACTGTTGATATTCCGGAGTACATCCAGTATAAAGTTCGGGTTAAAAGAGATTTCCAGTTTCTCTCCCTGATACCCTACCGGAATGTTTTCCTCATATTCGCCGATTTCTGGCGTTTTGACGATAATCTGCATATTGTCATCATGGAAAATAAATTTCACAGTCCTGAACTTATCACTCGTCATGGAAGCACACCGGCGCATACACTGGCGGAATGTATCAAGATCAAGAATAAATTCTTTACCGATTTTCTTGGGAATCACAGCCGTATAATTGGGAAAATTGCCTTCTATCAATGCTGTGGTAACCTGCAGATTCTCAAAGATAAATGCCGCCTTGTTATCGCCCAGATATACAGCAACTGATTTGTCGATATTGTCCGTCATCAGTGATTGCAACTCATGAATCGTTTTGGACGGAATAATGGTTTTTATGTCTTTAATGAATTTAGCCGCCTTTGCACTGCCTTCCTCTGCTTCCTCTTCTGTGGGAATCGCATCCTCGCTTACAGACATGCTCAGGCGCTTTCCGTCTGTTGCAACCACATGCATGCCATCCTGTTTGGTTTCCATCAGCAGCCCGGTTATGTTATGACGGGATTGATCATTACACACAGCATAAGCGGTCTGGTGAAAAAGTTTTTTCAGAACAGCCTGTTTCAAATAAAAGGGCTTAATAGAAGAGAAATCATGAGAAGGCGGAAATTCATCTGCCGAAATCGTATAAAATTTTATGTTGATCAGACCACATTCCACATCCAAGATACCGTTATCGTGAAGGGTGAGTGTGACATCAGCATCTGGAAGATCGCCTAGCAGCATGCTGAGACGCTGACAAGGCGCCGTGGTTGCCCCGGCTTCGATGACAGTGCAATCAATAGTACATTCTATGCTGATGTTCAAATCAGACGCTGTAAGCCTTAAACGGGTGCCTTCTGCCTCCAGCAGTACATTGATCAGAACAGGCAATGCTGTTCTGGATGCTGCAACCCCTTTTATCTTGTTCATTGCATTGTTAAGTTCATTTTTTGGTATCGTGATTTTCATGAGATGTTTCCCGGTTCCTGTCCGTTGTATAACTTATGCATCTTTATACAGATTTCTTTGTATATAAAGCAAGTCGTAGTCTTAATAGGGCGTGTGGAAATGTGGACAACCCATTTTCAAGCCTGTAAAGAGGAGCTATTCAGAAAGAATAACTTCTGGATAATCTGTTGTATTTATCCACTGTCATCCACAATGTCACAAAAAAAATAAAAACCGAAAAAAGAAATTTTGTTTTTTTGTGGATAACTCTTTTTTTATACACAAAAACGGGGGGACTTATCCACAACGCCCCGCATGGCAATGTTCCACGCTCTTTTTTAAAAGTTATCCACTGTAAAAAACCTTGATATATAACGCTGAACAGTCTGTTTAACGAAGGTTATGCACAGGTCGTGGAACATGGGGAGCGCCCATAAAATTGTTGTAATCTGCACCCGCATTTGTTCCTGCAACTTCTTTTATATCAATAACTTACAAATTCAATAAATACACTTAAAAAAGCATTTCAGACTGTAATATAAAGGGTATTCTTATTTTTTTAGAAATAATGTGCCACGCAGCCGGGTGTGAATTCTGTTTCTGCGGAAAAGTTATACACAACTTATCCACATTAATTTTATTGAGCGGTACGTATTCGGGGCCGGATCAGCGAAGGCGCCGTATCTTTTGCCCTTTGGCGGACAAAGTACTGCCCTGAATGGTAGCATCAATATTGATGGACTGCCCCATGAATGAAGCGGAAGCCTGTACTTTGTTGCCGTTGACCTTCCAGCTGGCGGGTATACTTCCAGCCATGGGGTGGCTGACTGTTGCCTGACCCCCCTGCTGTATCTGCACCTGTACGGGGCCGTAGGGCGATTCGACTTCCCACACGGTACCGACCAGGGTCTCGGCTGTTAAAGAGGGTCCTTGCGCCTGTGGAGCGCCTGCCTGCGCGCGATTTTGTCCGTATTGCGGGGTTCCGCGATCGGGCTGCTTAAAAACAGTCGGCATGTCCGGTATCTTAACAGGCTCAGTCGAAGAAGGCGGCGGCGGTGGCGGCGGCGGCGGTGGTGGCGGCGGCGTAGAGGTTGTAAAACTGCTGGAAGGGAGAGCAGGCTCCTGAGGTGCCTGGTTTTTGTTGATAAAGCCTAAAACAAAGGGGACTGCTGCTATAATGGCTAAAACACCGAATATGCCTATAGTAACTTTAGGGTTCATTCAATCAGCCTTCTACACGTCCTGTATTTTGTAAGTATCAGTGTATTCTGTTAGAGTAAAACAATCTTATATTCGCATAGCGATATGTTTCTTTCATTATAGCATAACCTGCAGCCTCGTACTGTAAAACCGGAGAAGTACCATGCGCCTTTTCGGAAAAAACTATTCAAAGACAGCACTGCGGAAACGTCTGGGTAATATGGATCAGCTTGCCGGGATTCGCCTGGTTTCTTTTGATGACGGCAATGAGCGGCCGGTACGGGCCGCTTTATTCCACACAGGCAGCGGTCTTGAGTTTACTGTGCTTCTCGACAGAGGTATGGATATCGCTTCTGCCAGTTTTCAGGGAAAAGCGATGGGCTGGCGTTCAACCACCGGAAATGTGGCTCCGCAATACTTTGAGCCTGAAGGTCTCCGCTGGCTGCGCAGCTATTTCGGAGGGCTTGTAACGACGTGCGGGTTAACCAGAGTAGGCGCGCCGGGCGCGGACAGCGCCTTACAGGGCGACGGGCTGCACGGCAGGATCAGTCATATTCCGGCACGGGATATTCAGGTTTCTCAAGCCTGGGAAGGGGACCGCTATCTTTTATCTGTAAGCGGTGTGATGCGTGAGACTTCTGTTTTCGGCGAAAACTTGACCTTGCGCCGTACGATCAGCACGGAACTGGGGGCAAGCAGTTTCCGGATCCGGGACGTGGTCTGTAATGAAGGCTTCACCAGAACAGGCCTCTCTCTGTTATATCACTGCAATATCGGGTGGCCGGTACTTGATCAGGGTTCCCGTATGATTGCGCCGGTTCGTGCTCTTGCACCCCGTGATAGCGCTGCGGAAAAAGGGATGGAAACCTGGGATGGCATGGATGCACCTACGCACGGCTACAGGGAGAAATGTTATTACCACGACATGATTCCCGATAAAAAAGGAGAGGTTACCGTTGCTCTGGTCAACGACGGTTTTCCTGACAATGGTTTCGGGGTTTATATCCGGTACAACAAAAAAGAACTGCCCCGTTTTGTTCAATGGAAGCAGATGGGTGAGCAGGTTTATGTGTGCGGTCTTGAGCCGTGCAACTGCGGCATTGAAGGCAGAGAAAAAGATGAGGCACTGGGTCTGCTTGACATGCTCAATGCCGGGGAAGAGCGTGCGTTTAACCTGGAATTCGGCGTACTTACAGACGGCGGACAGGTGGCTGCACTGCAGCAGACGATGGCGAAAAACAAGCCACAGTTCAAAAAAAGCTATACGGAGCTGCTGTAATTTCTATATAAAAGAGACGGTATCAGCATCCGGAGAAATGGGTGCCTTCTTCCACCAGTGGCTCCAGGTGATCCAGTACGACAGTTTTCTGCACCGATGCGCTTTTTTCCTGCCAGAACGCCATCCACTCCTGCTGCGAATTGAAAGAAACGGTTGTCGTGCCATCGCTCCACAAGGCACTTAAAGCCTGGCGCACATTATTCTGTATCCGCAGGTCGGACTGATCGAAAAAGTGAATCAGAAGAGGTGTTGCTTCCTGTGCCCTGATCATGGCAAGGGCTTTACAGGCACCGATTTTGACGATACCGGTGTGATCCAGCAGCCCGCGCATCATCAGTTCTGCAGACGATTTATCCCTGATAACCCCCAGCATTTCCAGCGCTTTTGCCCGTACATTTTCGTCCGTAAAAAAAGCATATTCCCGCAATACTTCTTTTGCCTGATCAGGGCTTATCTCTGTGATAAGTTCAAGAACAGACAGCACTACAGGCGGCAGATAAGAGGGCAGAAGAAAAACAATGTATGGAACAATATTCAGGTCACTCTGCATTTTGACCAGGGCAGCACGGGCATCTCTGCTCTTTGAGACATCGGGATTGTTCAACAGTGAAATGTAGCGGTAGACGGTGTCGCGCTGTTCTTCATTCAATCCCAGCGTCTCGGTAAGTTTACGATCCTCTTCCTGCGCCGCTGTCTTGGCGGCTTCAAGATCATAACTGCCGTCCAGATCATTTTTTTCAACCTCCGCAATTTCGTCCTTCCGCACGCGGATACTTCGGTCTCCCACCCGCACATGCATAAACTCGCCCACCTCTTTTTCTATCTTGCCTTGGATTTGCACGCTGCTTTTAAGGGTGATGGTATCAGCTACGGCAAAAAGAGAAGGCAGCAGAATGAAGGCGGCCGCGAAAGCCAAAATGATAAACGAAGTATATTTTTTCATGGAAAGCCTGATCTCCTTTCAGCATTTGCAACAAAGCCGGGCACAGAACACCCTGTGGATTTTTCTGATATGGCGCAGTACTTTTATGCGGATTCGGTTTTGTAGACAAGTCTCTGAAACACTACTTGTGTTGTGTCGTGGGGCGCCCAGAATTCCTGTACCCGCGGGTCATAGAAGAGCCGGAAACTTTCATTTCCTGTTGCGTCGGTACCGGCACACAGAACGCCGATATCGGGGCAGATCATGGCTCCCCGTACCAGCATTTTGCCTTCTGTATTGGATCCGTGGCGCTTATCGCTTCGGGTAATGGCGAAGATGGCATTGTTGGAGTACAGCACGCCGTCAAAGCGCCAGGGGCTGAAGCGTGATCTGGACATTTCATCGTTCCACCAGAATTCGCGGAGGGTTTCCTCCGATACCCAATTGTTGGCGGGGTTCATATACTGGAAGGAAGCGCGATTCAGCACGGAGGCGGGATTTTTCCCGAGCTGTACGAGCCGGTCAGCGACCTTCTTCACCGTGCCGCCGGATTCGTCGTAGCGTACGGCATGTTCTTCACTAATTTTGGTGTATACATAGACATTGTTAGGCTGGGAGTCACGCAGTCCGTAAAAACGCGGGCGATAGTTGGGATCTGCCAGCGCTTTTTCCAGTTCCAGATTGTTAAAAAGTTTCAGTTCCGACTGGGTAAAGCTGAACTGCTGTCCGTCACGTGGTACCAGCTTCCCTTGTTCATTCCGCATTTGGGCCTGCACTTCGCCTGCATCGCTGACACCGGGTGAAAAATAGCCTATGTCTATTGTCTCGTTCTTGTTATTGATTTTTTTGGTTTTTTTCAGGCTTCGTGTTCTGACCTGGATACTGTTGGAGGAATCAGGAAACTTAGCTGTATCGTTGCTGTAGTTTTTACCTCGAACTGTCAGGTAATCGCCCATGAGAATATTACCGCCGGAAACGAGTGCGAGTCCGTTGCGTGTACCGTCAGCCGCTTCGCCGAATTTGCCGGGCGCATCTGCATAGGTGACGTCACCGGTCAGATAGGTGTTTCCTTTTACAAAGAACTGACCCCAGCCCTTCACCTTGCCCTGAAGAATGAGGTCGCCGTTTACAGCGATTTCACCATTGAGCACAATGGGGTTGGCATCGGTGCCGACAAGAATCAGATTGCCGTCATAACGCCCTGTATTGGAAAGGTCTGCCAGGGCGCTGTTGGAAGAAGCGGGCAGATTTTTGCTGTTATAGGAACCGCCGTCCGGCACACCGTAAGCGATGCCGCCGGTGATGCGCCCTTCAAGCAATTCAGCCACTTCTTCGAACTCATCAGTATCCACATGGCGATTGCCGTTGTTGTCCGGGAAGGGTGCCGGGAAGGTTTCCGGAAGGATTCCGTCGGTCATTTGTTTCGCATCTGTAGGGTAGTTGGTATAGAGGCTGGCAAACTGCTCCAGATTCCCGTTTCTGTCCAAGCCGGCCTGTGTCAGGCTGGACTTGGTCATGGTTCCTGTCGCTGACTGTTTCAGTTTTCCATCGGTTTTACTGAATTCAAAATGTTTCATGGAGCTGTTTTTAATGGTAGTGGCATTGATCGCCTGATAGGCTTCGTTATATACCTGACCGCGGGTATAGATGGTGCCCGCCACTACGGAGTCGGCGCCGGCCGGACGGAAGAGCAGCGCTTCCAGCGTAGCCAGCTTGATGCGGTCGAAGGTATTGTATTTTGCCGCAGACGTATTGAGCCGCTCTTCAATATTGTAGAAAGAAGCATGGCACAAAATGCAGTTGATGTAATTTGCCAGCACGGCATATTCATAACCGGCAAACTGGGCGCCGCTGACGAGCATGGTCTGCACGGCACGCTGACGGTAACCCTGCGCTTCACCGACGGCTTCTGCTGTGATCTGGATGCCGTTGAGTGTGTCTTCCCGTCTGAGAGAAAGGGAGAGAACCTGGCTGTTTGTTTCCGTGTCAATTACAGTAGGCATATCGGGATTAACCAGGAATTTTGTCTGGTTTTTTTTGACAACATCGTCAAGAAAAGAGCGATAGGAGGCAAGATTGCCTGTGGTGTTGCCTCGACCGACAACATACTGGTTCCACAGGTGCTCAACGGCTAAATCTATCCCTGATTTTGCCGCTTCCTCTGCCAGATGCATCTGTGTTGTCAGATCCGTCTGGGATTTGGAAGACAGCACCGTCTGGCTGACGACAAAAACCGCACCCAGAATAATAATGGTCGAAAGCAGAACAAGAATTAAAGCCATGCCCTGCTTGTTTTGTACTTTGCCAGTCATGGTTTTGCGCTCCTTACATGTTTTTTGCTGCATTCAGTTCATCAGATAAATGTCGCGCTGGAATTCATAGGTTACCAGTTGGCTGCGGGTATCGCCTATGGGCGCCGTCAATACCAGCGAAATCCTTAGAAGGTTGCCGTTTTCCAACAGCTCGAAAGTGGCATCAGCAATGGAATTCGCCGCTCCGAGAGCCCGTGTTTGGCCACCTTGTACCCGGACAATATTCCGGTTCAGAATACCATCGTTGTTGCTGTCTTCACCCGGATCGAGCCAGGCATTGCCGAAAGGGAAAAGACCTCCCGCAACAGGGGTGTCTTCTGTTTGAAACCGATATTCAATGGGGGCACTAAAAGCAGTAAAGGCGGGATTGGCGGGAATCTGAAAGCGAATCCCCTGTCCGCCATTAATAATGGTGAGTGCCTTGGCTCCGTAGGGGAGCGTAGTGCCCTGGGGTGCCGGTTTGATCGCCTGCTCCAGTTCCTGTGTCAGCACAAGCATAAGCCGCCGCGCTTCTTCCTGCAATTGAGACTTGCCTCTGTTCAGGCTGACGGAAGCGGATGAAGTCTTCATGGCAACAAGCCCCAGCGAAAAAATAATGACGAGAAGGGCTGTTGAAATCGTGAGCTCCAGCAATGTGAACCCGGATTTATTCAATGGGACCTCCTTTCCCTAACTGTTGGTAATGATGGCGGAAGCACTGACGGTAAAGCGATGGTTTCGTGCGCCCAGCCAGGTGGTGGTCACCGTTACATAAACAGGATTTGTATTCATTGCCGCAACGACGCTTGTCTGTGCAGGGGCGCCATCGTCATCCCGCATTTCCAGCTGAAACTGCTGTTCGCGCAGGGTAAAAAAAGAACCGTACTGGTTGAGGACAGCAGCCGAGGCTCCCTCCAGCGTTTCAGGAAAGCTATTGGAGTAATTGAGGAGTACGCAGGGAAATACAGGCCTGCCGCCGGTGCAGTCAGCACTTTCTTGCGTGTTGTACGAAAGTTCCCGCATGGCTGCAAGTACAGCCTGACAGCTGGCAAGTGCGGTGTTGCGCTGCTCCTGAATTTCGAGAACAGCATAGGAGTAAACAAGGCTATGTGCAACAGACCACATGAGCAATATAAAGATGCCCATGGCAAACATAATTTCGACCAGCGTAAAACCCCTGATCTGCATTGCATGCTTTGTAAAGAATTTTTTGATAGAGCTCACAGTTTCGCCCATCCTTTGCACAATTTCATGTCAAAATTGTTTTCAATCCTTAAATTAAAAGCACTAAGACACTTCTTTACACTAAATTATAGCACAACTTCTGTTTTGAACAAAGGAATTTCCGATAAAAAGGGGGAGGCCCGCTTTTTGTTTTCGGGGCATACATTGACTGAAAGTGTTTGCACTGCAGACAGCGGTGTCATCTGTAAGGTTGTGTCAACACAGCTGCTGTAACGATAAGAATTGTGTAAATTATTCCAGAGTAGGGGTCTGGCTGCAAAACAAGATCGGTGTGCAGACGGATTAACTGATTAATGTCAGGAGTTTTGCTGCCAGAGGGTCAGCCACTCGCCCTGCTTCGAAGCGCAGTATTCGAGTATCACCGCCGGCATGTTCCAGAAAGATGTCCAGCCTGTCCGGAGGCAGGAAAGAGACGGCACGATCCGCCCACTCGATAAGGCATATCCCTCCTGATTCGATTATGTCCTCATACCCCAGACTGAGCAGCTCCTCTTCGCCCTGGAGCCGATACAAATCCAGATGATAAAGAACCGGGTCCTCCCCGTATTCATTCACCAGGGTAAAGGTGGGACTGTGCACCTGAGCATTCTTTGAAAAGAACCGGGTTAACCCTCTGGTCAGGCAGGTTTTTCCGGTGGCAAGATCGCCATAAAGAGCAACGACAGTTCCGCGGGGCAGCAGGGCGGCGAGTTTTTCGCCCAGCACTTCAGTTTCTTCCGGGCTGTGCGTAATGATTTCGAAAGAATTCATGAGTACTGCTTCTTTTCCAGACACCGACGATAGAGGGATATATAGTCTTTGCAGGATCTCTCCCAGGAATAATCCATAGCCATGGCTCTTTGGCGCATCTGCCGCAAACTTGCCCCGTCCTGATAGAGAACCAGCGCTTTTTTTACACTGCGATACAGCGCCTGAGGTGTCAGCGGTACAAAAGAAATGCCGGTGGCTTCTCCGGTATCGGGCATGCCGGGCCGCCAGGGATTTACGGTATCCGCCAGCCCGCCCGTACGGCGAACGATGGGAATGGTGCCGTAGGCGAGGGCGTACAGCTGACTCAGCCCGCAGGGCTCGTATCGGGAGGGCATGAGCAGAAAGTCGCTTCCTGCCTGAATGGCATGGGCGCGCGATGCATCAAACCCGAGAAATACAGCAATTTTATCGGGGTGCCGCCGTACTGCATCGTTAATTCTGGCTTCCAGCGCTCCGTCTCCTGATCCCAGAATAGCGATCTGTAAATCCTGCTGAACCAGTTGTTCCAGCGCATCGACGATTAAATCAATCCCTTTCTGCCAGTGGAGCCGGCTCACGATACCAAAGAGCGGCACGTTACTGCGCGGGAGAAGGAAGGTATCCTGAAGCGCCTGCTTGCAAAGTTTTTTTCCTTCCGGATTATCCTGGGTGTAAGGCGCAGCGATGAGGGGATCCCGGGAAGGATGCCACACGCTGTAGTCGACGCCATTCAGAATGCCGTGCAGGTCATCGTGGCGGCTTGCCAGAATCTCGTGCAGCCCGGCACCGTATTCCAGCGTCTGGATTTCCTGTGCATACCGCGGGCTGACCGTGTTGATCTGGTCGGAGAGGATAATAGCCCCTTTCAGCAGATTGACATCGCCCTCATATTCCAGCAGTCCGGAATAAAAAAGCGCCATATCAAGCCCGGTACCGGGCATATGAACCGGATTGAACCTGCCCTGAAAGGCCAGATTATGAATGGTCAGCAGGCAAGCGGTCCGCTGCCAGAAGGGGCGTGCCTGCAGCTGTGTTTTCAGAAAAATGGGGAGGGCGGCCGTCTGCCAGTCATTGCAGTGAATAATATCGGGCTGCCAGTCAATCTTTTCCAGCGCATCCAAAAGCGCACGACAAAAAAAGGAGAAGCGTTCTCCGTTATCCGTATATTCATAGGAGCCGCTCCCATAGGCTCCGTCTCTTCCGAAAAAATCCTCATGTTCCACCAGATAAAGGGGGATGGAAGTATCGGGTACAACAGTGCGACGCAGTGCGCCCCGGCGGGCATATCCGTCTGCAGAGGCTTCGCAGGCGGTGATAACGACGCCTCGCGCCTCCTGAGGAATCTGCCGGTAACAGGGCAGCGCAATGCGT
>Ga0116182_1005376_pt1 | contig 10979 bp, 19 predicted proteins | sample AD_UKC077_MetaG_FD_89805 | JGI IMG/M metagenome (GOLD analysis project Ga0116182, IMG submission 89805) | Active sludge microbial communities of municipal wastewater-treating anaerobic digesters from USA - AD_UKC077_MetaG | ecosystem: Engineered > Bioreactor > Anaerobic > Digestate | place: USA...
ACCAGGAAATGGGCATGTTCTCGTTTCTATTATTGCATAAGATTTAGTTTTTTGTGTCATATCGCATCCGCATATCTTACACTTTTTCATCTTAAATCTCCTTTTTTATCTGTTTTCTGATCCCCTAACTCCCTGCCACCAGTTGCTTTACAAAACATACGACCCTGCGCAATAGCAAGTGGAGATTCTTCAACACCATCATCAATAAAACAATCAAGAACATACGTCTGTTCATCTATAGTAGTATATCTAATTACAGGTGTAGCCCAAATAGAATGGTCATAGCCTACACCATTTTCATCAAACTCTCCATTCTCATAGATTGTTCCTGCTGTCCAGTTCCAATCTTCTCTCATTCCACCTTCTGCATACGCAACATCTTTGTTTTCGCAAATCTTACGAGCCTTATCATAATCAAACTTTTTCATTTATTTCATCCTACATAATGATGCTATAAATGCAACAATAAATCCTGTAATGAAACCAATTGGACTAAACTGTATATGGAATATTATCATAATTGCGATTAATATTACCAGTAATACTAACAACCACCAAATATCTTTTAATAAGTCAATCACCTTATATACTCCTTTCATCCTTTTTAAATTCTGTTGAGATTTTTACTAATGCTTGGGTGTGACACTTAGGACAAACATGAAAATATTGAGAAGGGTTTCCTGTAACATAAGCATTTCTGTTAAAGTTCATATATGTTTTACAATTAGGACATGTAATAGATATTGTTACTAACTGCTCATCATTTTCTTCATAGCATCTATGAGTATCAATATATTCAATTCCAACAATATTCTTTTGATCTACTATTCCACCAGTTTGTACATCTACTAATGTATCTACAACTTTATCATTAACATATTCATACGAAGAACGACACAAATCAAGTATGAATTTGTTTCTAAATGCAATTAATACATACCCATTATGCTTGATTTTTGTTTCACCATATTTAAATTTAATCATTTCATATAACCTCTTATTTATTGTTATTTATAACTTCCCAAATCTCTTCAATGGAAGCCTCAGGGAACTCAAATAGAAAATCTTTCTCAATAGCAAGCAGTCTTCCGACTTCCTTACCAGGTTTGATATTAAAGTGCTCCATAATCATATCACCATTCACAGGCATCTTCATTTGCTGTTCAGGCACATAGTTGTCAGTCTTAACAAAGTCAACTACGGACTGAACAATAGCCTTACGCTCAGGTCTCTTGGAATCGGCAAGTCCAAGATCAGTGAAGAATAGGAATTGTTCCTTACCATACTGGTTGACCATTTTACGAATAGTACTATCTTTCATCATATCGATAAAACTCATGTGCATAGATATGCTGTTAGTAACCCATTCAATCTGCTCATTAGTATACTTGTATCTTACCATAAAGTTCTTAGCAATACGCTTAGAATGAAACTGGTGCTGATAGAAGTGAATTCCATCTTCCTCAACAGTCATTGTATTTACCTTTCCCACATCGTGAAGAAGTGCAGCAAGACGATGTTCTACAGTAGCAGGTACTCCCATCATAACTTCAAGAGTGTGATTGAAAAGATTTTTAGTGTGAAATTTACCTTGATCTTGAATATCGTCAAATTGATTAAATTGCTTAATCATATAGCCAAGAATACCCGAACGATATAGATCATCTATACCACGAACAAAATGTTCAGCCACAAGAATCTTGTTAAATTCATCTTTAATCCGCTCATTAGAGATATTCTTAAGCCAGGGAACATACTTAACGATTGCAGTCCAGGTTTCCCGTTCAATATCAAAACCAAGCTGAGCGGAGAATCGTATAGCCCGCATAATACGTAGAGGGTCTTCAGCAAAGATGATATTGGGATCGGAAGTGGTGCGAATTATACCCTTTTGAATATCGATAATACCACCCTTAAGATCTACAAAGGACTCATTAGAGATGTTGTAAAAGATCGAGTTAATAGTGAAGTCACGTCTGTTAACGTCATCTTCAATGTTGCCTTCGGAAACAATAGGCATTCGATCTTTGAAGTTGTAAGTTTCTTTACGAGCAGCTACAATTTCTATTTCTTCACCATTTAGAACGATTTGAGCAGTACCAAATCTCTTGAATACTACGGGAGTTGAGGTATTATACATCTTATGAAGATGATACGCAAGTTCAATGCCGCCATTAATTCCTAGCCCTACGACGACAAGGTCTATGTCCTTGGAATCTCTGTTCATGAAATGATCACGAACAAATCCACCAGCGACATAGACCTTGCCCTCAAACTGGGTGTTCTTTATGGTATCTTGGATCTTTTTAATAGTGATGTTCATTTAGCAACCTTTTTTGTATTATAAGATTATTATAACCTCTTTAGTAAAAAACTGGTGAACCACTTTACGTTATCGTAATTCCTCTTCATAATTCATTCTTATAGCTATCCGTATAACAATTATTACAGACCCATCTAAGTGGTCCACTAATAGCTCTAATTATATCCATCATCATCTTATATCCCCACATTCATTACGGTTTGATTGATTACCATGGATATAATTTGGTACTGACCATTATTAAGATACTTCTTGTATTGCTCCATGGCAACCTTGTGATCGTCATAAACTCCCACTATGTTGGTCTTATCAACACCTTGTTGAGTACTAGTCTTATTTATAACTATATACACGATCATGATTCCTCCATTGCGTCTAGCAGTTCATCGACTTCATCTTCTTTCTCGACATACTCTTTAGCCTCTCTGAGGCAGTCTTCGCAACGTAAGTATGCTCCAGCGGATTCATCCCATCGTAACTTCATTCCGAAAGCATTACAGCCAGTGGTTCGTCCATCCACACAATTTAAATTTGAGGCATGACAACCATTAAACTTCTTCTTATCTTCTTTAAATGGGTTACTGCAATGTAATTCATCCTCTTCAACACGAATAAATATTGGCACAGTTAATTCTTTCATTGTTTTCTCCTTATCTATCCTTAGGTTCTACATAGGGTATTGCGAGAATCTCAAAGATCTCCCGTTCCTTCTTAGTCAGGCAGTTCTCATCCTTCCAAAGTCCATACTGGTTTAGCTTATAGCCTTTCTTTTTGGCGATGGCACGCATCTTAATATTATGTTCCATTGAACCTGTGAAGAACAAAACTTCACTTTCAAAGTCAGCAGGATCAACCAAATGGAAGTCCATCATAATATCCTGCGTTTCGGTTACAGGAACGTACCACTGGATGATGTAATTTCCAATGCTCCGTGCGATTACATCAGTTACGCTCTTTTCATTTCCGTTGGGGAAATTAGAAGCTAAGAAGTTAAGCAGGGAAGATTTAATTTCGGGGGTGTTACCGAGAATGATTATGTCTAAGTCTTTACTATCAGGTTTCATCCTTCTATAAGAACCAGCCACACAATAGTCCACGGAGTTTGGGGAGAAATAGTTGTATTTGAAAAAGTCAATAATACCTTCGCAAAACCTACGAGATATTCTTCTCTTAGAGGATACAGGCATAATTTCTTTCACCGCATCTACGTGCTTACAGTTTCCAGCACGACGATATGCCCAGCAGTTACAGCTACCTACTACACCTTCGGTAACCCTTACTAGATAAACGGAATTTGAAGGAGAACTGACTTCGTACCCCTTCTCAACCTTTTCGAATTTATAACCTTCTAACATTGTAACCTCTTATTTTTATTTATAAGACTATTATAGCCTATTTTCTAAAAAAATGGTGATCAATTTAATCAATCACGGTCTTTACCCGCACCTTCTTAAGTTTAAATTTATCAACAAGATACCCTACAGCAAGATTCATTATAAAGTCATTTATAACCATATTCTGTCCCATCGTTGCCTCTACGGGAAATCCAACGGATTTGAAATAATTGTAAATCTTTCTATCAATATGATTGATGAAGTAAGTTTTATAACGAGAAATAGCATTATGCATAACCGCATTTCCCTCTCTATCAAATAGAGATTTACAGAAATTTGAGCGTTTATCATATTCAACCCAAGATACACCGCATCCAGAACCAAAAAATGCAAAGTTTTGCTTTACTGGATGACTTTCTCCCTCGGAGGATAGTTCATAATATTCCTGCGTTAAAATAGATTCTATAGACATTTCTTTATTGAATACCCCTAGAATTTTATCATGATTGGCTATAAGGTATTCATATACTTCCTTTTCAAGGAGAGCTAAAGCTTTAGGCGTTCTTGGATTATTCTTTTGGGATTCTGCTATAATCTTAGAGGCATCTTCTTTTGAAATCCCACTTTCTCGGTAATCCTTTCCCGTAATGCAATACAATGCAAATAGTTGTTTCTTAGTTGCTAGCATTTTTAAACCCTCCAAGAACTCCCCACAACAGAAAGGTAACAAGAGCTATAATGGATATACCCATTCCTGCTACATATTTATGTGGCCAAATGAATAATACGGCAAGCATAATTATAAATGAGCAAAGAGACATGTATCCCACAAAGGTTTTTACTAAATCTTTAAAGGTCATACTATTAAAGCTCCTTTTGAATTTTACATTCATTAATATATTCTATAATTTCATTATAAAATGGAGACTCTTTAAGTTGGGCAATGTGCCAAACTACTCCACCTAAGCTTATATGGGTGGAATCAATATATTCCAACTCATATTCAATTCCGTATTCTTTATCTTTTAGAATTTTCATAGTTTAATCCTTCACCTCAACGTATTCCCAAGTTTTATCAGGAATAAAGGTGCCATCCCAATTAGTTTCATCCAACATCCACCAAGCAGACTTCCAAGGTTCTTCATGCTCAAATACATATTCAGCCAATTGAACTTCGGGGAATTCATAATTATCATCTCTTACGATAACCCGAACACGGATCCCATCGCTTCCTGCATGTTTATGCTTCTCAACCAAATTCATAACATTTGGGTCAGCAATATCGCGAATAGCCTTGTTGTCTTTGAAATATAGTTTTGTCATAACGTAACCTCGTAGTTTTTAATATAGTATTATTATAACTCATTTTACAAAAAACTGGTGAATAAAAAAGATGGGTAACCTTTCAGCTACCCATCTTTTACCTTATTGCAAAGGATTATTCTACTACAGCAGTGGTATCTTGTGCTACTATAGTTGAATCTGCTGGAGTTTGAGTCTGATCAACTTTAGTTTTACATGCAACAAGACTTAACGAAATCGCCATTATTGCAATGGCAAGTACTTTCATTAGCTTTTTCATATGTACGCTTTCTCCTTTTATTAGTTTGTAAACAATCGTATTATTTACTCTAGAGTTCAATTACGTCTAAGAACTTCTAGACTGTATTCTTAAATGCCTTATCTAATAGTTCTGGGGATAACTACTGGTGATAATACTATCCCTTTCTAGCTACTCCCGCAACTACGGTGTCCACGATAAATTCAATTACATCTATTAAATCTATATCCTCTCTCTGTCCCTCCGGTACACCAATGTGATGTCTCTCCATTCCCTTATGAAGTTCATACCAATCAGTCTTCTAAAAGTTTGTTCTAAAGTTGGAGTAGAAGTCATCGAGGTACTTTATCTTTGTAAAGTCATGCTTTTTAGCTCTATCAATAAGCTATTCTATGAACCATCCCATGCCCTGTCTTACATCACTTATATGCTGTTGTGTAGCGTTAAGAAGTGTTTCCTTACTAACTTGCGAGAAATCACATGTACGGGAATCTGCCATATTAGATTTTCTAATAATTATCTTCTTTGAATTCATTGTTCCTCTTGAAGTTTTAATTAGGGGAGGGAATTCCACCCTCCCAATGTTTTAGTTTATCACTCACAAAAGATTTCACCACCCTTCGATGGCTAACAAGGCAGAATTTACCTAATCTCTTATAAGCGTATTGCTATGTTAATATTTATATTTAATTGTCGTTGTTCTATTTATAAGGACTTTGCCCATACTATAACTTCTTCGGGTTTCCAATATACTGAACCCTTATTTTTTAGAGTATAAGGTGATTTATACTGACCTAAGGTACTAATCCATATATTGCCTCTAGCATTTGTACCTCTTTTAGATTCCTTTGAAATGAAAATATCATATTCGTCTTCATTGGTATTGTCTTTAATCTTTATCTGAAATAATGTAGGACTATTGTCGTAGGTCTTTACCGACTTTAAGTTCTTGTAAGACTTTAGCTTACTAGCTATCATTTTGAATTGCTTCTCAGCAACTTCAGAAATATCATCGTATCCGTAAGTTGCTTCCGTTAATAAATCTTTCAGTTTTTTCATATTCTTAATAGTTCTCCTTTGAATCGGTCCAAAACTTTGGATCCTTCATATTAGTATGCGTCGCTAACGCCACGGACATACTCTAATTTACTAGGGTTACGTGATGTATTATTCCCTGCAAATCTTCTACACTTATCCCTGTTATCTCGGAGAAAGTTTGTAAACCTATACAGTTCTAATCTAAATAAAACTTTAAGCATTTACCCTTATCATACATCATATATCGCTCCCTTATAATATAACTCATCGTTAATAAAAACCACCACATAAAAAAAAATATTTTACCCCAACTTCCTACAAGGCAGGGATTCTATAATTACTACGTTAATTTTAATTTTGCCTAGATATATTTTGCTAGTTAAACCTACATTCTCTCAACTCTTATTCCCTCCATACCATCCCGATATTCCAACTCTAAGAGGTCTTAATATCTCCAAATACTCCTATTTCTTCCTTACAAAGAAGGATGCCTTCTACTTACACTCCTTAGAGCAATAAACCTTATCCACGGACTTAGTAAGAAACTAAGTATTACACTAGGGGCAAATCCTTATAACGGAGAACTTCATTGCTCTAAAACTAGTAAGAGTATTGCTTTTCAATGCGTTCAAACTAAGCATGAGAGAAATAATCCTCTTCAGTGGAGTATAAGAGTGTATGAGATATCTGTCCTGCTCCCTATCAAACCTACATTTACTAGAACAGAAGGTATTATACTTCTGGTGCTCAAAGTCATACTAATTCATAACTCTTATATATTCCTTACCACATCTTCTACAGTGCAAAGTAAAGGGATACTGAGTCCAGTTCTAATACTTCTAAAGTAATACCTACTTTCTCTTCTGCTTATTTCTAGCCGAATTGGGATTCGCAGGACAACTAATAGAATGTGCTAGCACCGCTCCGAGCACGTACGGTCGTCCTACGTAAACAAAATTTAATAGTAGGAAATTCTCGAAAATGCTGATTGAAAAGTGAGAGTTGAAACTATTAGCTTTATCCGATCTTGTAAGGCGATTAAGAGCAAAACCAATCCGTACTTGTAGAGCATTTTCGAGAAAAAAGTGTGAGAGTTGAAACTATTGACTTTATAAGAATTCTACTTCGTTAGTAAGAGCAAAAGCAAACTCGGACTGAGTTAGAAATCGGAAGGGTATGAACTCCTATTAGCCGATATGGAAGCTAGATGCCCCGTTGAAAAGGAATAGGAACACCTCCTTCCGATATGTACTTTTGTATAAGTGGGAGGTGTTCCTATGGGAAAGTATTTATATGTGAAGTTTAAGCCATTCGGCTAATGCCTGACGGCATTCTTCTAAAGTGGGGTTAACAGCACGGAAAAGTTCGTTGTCGCGAGGTGAACGATAACTATATTGGCAGAGGGAGCGAGTGTTGTGTTCAAAAAATACGTATCGTTCTTGACCAGGCTCAGCCTTTTCGAAAATCATTAAGCTTTGATTGGGGAGTTGCACGGATTCACGGATGTAATCAGAAATTATAATCATAGTATTCATTCCTTCCTACTATTATGGGTTTATCAAACCAATACTCTCCGTTCTTTTTGGAGTAGACGTCGTTGGAATCGGGAGTGATTTCATATTCGATGTTGATGCATACGCAGGGATAAATTCAGGTTGAGTTAATCTTACTGCTTTGTCCCGTTGAAGGGTTACTTTATTCTTGTTCTCACTAATTTTAACTACCGTGTATGAGTGTCTATCCGAATAACCTAAAACAGTTACTCCTAGACCTAATTCGACATTGTCCTTATTCATTCTCATCGAAGTTATACTCCACATTATATACTGTTGCTGTCCATTCTCCCCGACCTTCGACTTTGTAGATTAGCTTTTCGATCTCGCCGTTCTTATCTCTTATAACTTTAGCTATCTTGAATGGTCCATAGACTCTTTCGTCCCTGTTTACAATTGAAAAGGCTAAGGGATATGAATTGATGTCTTCTATGCTAAAGGCATCGAATCCCATTATAATATCATTGCTTTCGAGAGACGTGATATAGTCTCTGTAATCTATTTTAGCATAATCCATTTCTAAACCTCAAACATTTTGTTGTGACTTTTAATTGATTCAGCATACCAATCTTCCTCGATAGAGGTATTGGACATTCTAAATATTTCAAATGCTTCTTCAGCAGAGGATGCCCAAATCGTTTCAATCCGTTCATCATCTTTTGAATAGTAGATACCGTAGTCTTGGTATGCTGGCATTATGCTTTACTCCAATTTTTAATAGTTTCCTTGCTTGGGTAGGCTTCATCGAACACAGAACCAAGATTAAGAATCATCTCGGCAGGTGTCATGTATTCTTTATAGTTTAGATAGTCGGGGTGGTCGGTAATAGAAAGAAGCTTGCCATCTCTGTACTCATACACTTGATGGGCAAGATAGTAGTCCAGTGCTTGGATATTGTTGGTGACAATGATCTTGTCTTGATGGTCGTTGACATAATCTGCAAGATCCTCATGATAAATCATCGAAGGCAGACAATCAACAACAGCGTTAAACTTATGCTGCGAGAGCAACGACTCGACTCCCCTGCCAAAAATAGCAGCTGGGGCTTTGATCTCTTCAAATTCGTAGTACTTCATAATAACCTCATATTGTTTCATTATATTAATAATATAACTGCCTTAGTAAAAAAACTGTGGACAAAAATTTGAGCTATTAGCCTATGCGTAAAAATAAAATGGTGCTAAAATCACTTACACCAAGTAGATTGTAATGTATGAGAGTCGTTTGAACTACTAACATACTTAATGCTCTTTGTAATCAATTCGCCTAGCCCCTATCAGAGCTCATTCATATCTAATACCATACTTCCTTAATAGCTATCTGTTGTCCTCCATACTAATTATTCTATACAAATTAAAATACCAATTTATTTTTTAATCGCCAGATGCTTTGAAGTTATACACTGGTACAATTCTATTTACTACTTCTATAGTGTCTTTAAGATTTTCTAAAACCTCTTCTGGATTTTTATATGCCATTGGGCTTTCATCTATGGTAGATTTATCCACGCAAGTAGTGTATATGCCATTCATAGAATTAAGATAATCATCCATAGATACGGATTCTTTTGCTTTTTTGCGAGACATCTTTCTACCACTTCCGTGCGCACAACTTTCATTCCAATCTGGATTTCCCTTACCAACCGCAATAACACTGCCCCAAGCCATATTCATAGGAACAATAAGTATTTCACCCTTCTCAGCACGTACAGCGCCCTTACGAAGAATCTTGGTGTCCATATCGATGTAGTTGTGAATAGTCTGGAATTCGCTCTGTACCTTCCAACGCATGCCACATTGAATAATGTCAGCAATCGCCTTACGGTTCAAGCTAGCATATTCCTGTGCGATAGCCATGTCGTGGAGATAGTCCTGCATAAGTTCTCCCTCACAGTAAGCCATAGCCTTATCGGGTTCAGGGTTATTACTATGGAAATATTTTATTGCTGCATCAATCTCATCTACTCTACCATTCTTTTTAAGATTGTCAAGTATTTCTGCCAAATCTGAAGCTCTTTTTGACTTCATAGCATCATAGGCTTTCTGCTGATAGTAGTCAGCTATCTGCTTACCTAAGTTACGGCTACCAGTGTGAATAACTAAGAATAACTGTCCAGTTTCATCCTTATTGACTTCTATAAAGTGATTCCCTCCGCCGAGCGTACCAATGGCTAGATGAAATTTGGGCATATTAGGAAGTTCAGCTTTGCAACGAAGTTCTTGTATACGAGTATCGTCTGCCCAACGATGAGCTTTCTTATGAATACTAAATCCAGCAGGTACATTAGCGTGTATGACTTTATCAAGCTTGCCCAGTTCTATATGAGAATCTTTAAGCGTTTGAACAAGCATGCCGCAGCCGATGTCGACAGATACACCATTAGGGATTACTTTGTCAGTGATTTTCATAGTAGTTCCAATAGGAAAGGACATACCTTTATGAACGTCTGGCATTATTCTCATATTAGCATTTATTGCTACAGGAGAATTTAATATCTTGTATATGTCGGTAATTGCTTCTGGTTCTATGTTATCGGTAAATATCTTAGCTTCACCAAACTTACCTTGAATCGTTATCATATAACTAACCTTCTTTATTTAACTTTATTAATTTCCAATCTTTATGTCTTGTTGAATACCTGACACCATTTATAATTTTAGAAAATGAAAAATCAGGTGGGAACGAGGTTACGTGCCCCCACCTGATGTTGAGGTTACATTCATTTGCGACCCAGAGGGGGTCTGAAGATATATGTTTGTTAACCCTATGCGGAATGCCCTCTCCCGATTGTTATTTATTTATTGTCTATATTCTCTTGGCACACTTCAACATCTTCATCCCCTTTAGTCGTTGAAGATCTTGGCAGTAAATTCGCCAAGGTTCGATTTAGATATGTAATTCACACTCTGCAATTCATATTCATTATTGCGAGTAGTATCGCTAGATACGAACAATGCACGATTACCAGTTTCGGTGTTTTCGATAAAGAACATGTAGGGGAATTTGTCGCCAGCTTTGATACACAAGCTACTTGCCTCAGTCACGAAGCACTTAGCTTCTTTGACGTAAGTGAACCTTTTAATGTCATAATTATCAACATAGTCTTTCATGTTTGTAACCTCTTATTGTTTTTTAGTATAATACTATTATAACTGTCTGCGTAAAAAAGT
>Ga0116182_1005380_pt1 | contig 10971 bp, 8 predicted proteins | sample AD_UKC077_MetaG_FD_89805 | JGI IMG/M metagenome (GOLD analysis project Ga0116182, IMG submission 89805) | Active sludge microbial communities of municipal wastewater-treating anaerobic digesters from USA - AD_UKC077_MetaG | ecosystem: Engineered > Bioreactor > Anaerobic > Digestate | place: USA...
ATAAGGATGATAAGGTATATAGCACTGCCCATAGTTATACTTTTGCCTGCGATTTATGTGGCTGTAACACAATTTCATCCTAATATGCTGCCAACACAGCTTGCCCTGTATGTGGCCGCCTCAAGAGCCAACGTACCCTTTCCGCCATATTTTGAGGCATTGTTAATGGAATTGGTAATGGAGCTTGTGAGGGAGGCTTCGCTGAGAATTACAACTCCGGTGGGTTCCACCATAGGTTTAGTCAGCGGTTTGGTTATCGGCTCCGCTTCCGTTGAGGCGGGTTTAATAACGCCAATAGCTGTAATAATAGTTGCATTGACAGCCCTGGCTTCTTTTGCAATACCAAGTTACAATTTCAGCACATCACTAAGAATGATAAGATTTGGTTTTATAATATCAGCTTCCTTTTTCGGATTATTTGGGATATCAATTGGACTGTGTATTTTAATTATACATCTATGTACATTGAAAAGTTTTGGGGTGCCTTATTTAACACCTATGACTCATTTTGTAGAAAGAAGAAGCGACCTGAAAGATACTATAATAAGACCAAAAATTAAAACTCTTGTGCGAAAACCAAAATATTTGCAGGTAGAAAAGGAAAATGGAAAATGATGTTTGAACAGAAAATTACGCCGTATCAAAATCTATCAATTTTAATATTAGTATCATTTGCCTTTCAATCTATTTTGATGCCACTTCTTTTATCTGAAATTGACGGGCCTGTGGGCTGGATGACTATAATAATTGCTGCTTTTGTATTATATTTTGCTTTAAAGCCAATTAATAAAATGATGCTGAAATATAAGGATGATTCCGTATTAAGCATAATAAATAAAATATTTCCCAAGTTTTTATCAAGATTGACAGGAATATACTATATATTAATGTTTTTAACTGCAAACAGCATATTAATGAAAGATTTTGCCGAACAAATAAAATTGATGATGCTTTTCAGAACTCCCTTGGGAACAATTATAATTGTAATTTTGCTTACCGCAAGTTATGCCACAAAGAAGGGAATAAAAACAATTGCAAATATTGCTTCCATAGCCCTTTTAACAGCTTTTATACCATATTTGCTCATAATAATATTTTCTACCTATTATGCCGATTATACAAATGTTTTTCCTATATACCCCTTTGACATTAACGGGGTTGTAAGGTCTGTATCCGGGTCGATACTGGGATTCTTCGGTTTTTCCATATTATTGTTTTCAAACAGCATGGTCACTGTTCAAGAAAACAACAGATTTATAAGCAGAAAGTTTATCCTAATAAGTTCAATTTTGTATATTGCTTGCTATTTGCTTATAATTGTCAAGTTTGGGATTAAGGAATCAGTACATTTGGTATGGCCCTTTATTTCTGTTATGAAGTATGTAAATATTCCAGGATTTTTTTTCGAAAGCACTGAAATTGTTGGTTTGTGCTTTCAGATAATAGTTTCATTTTCATGTATATGCATTATTGCATATTTTACAAATATGACAATGCAGGAGACTTTTAAGACAAGAGAAAACGGGTACTTTGTATTTATTCAAATTCCTGTATTATATATTATGGCAGTTGTATTACCCGGAATGTATATGATGTTTCCATACATTCAATGGCCCATAGTCGTATTTAGCAGCTTGAATTTATTAATACCCTTAACAGCTGTTTTAGTGGACGTCAGGTCTAAAAAGGCAAAAAATAAATAGTGCTTATGATCCTGAATTATAAATGATTGAATTGTCCCTTGAGCGGCATCGGAAGATGCCTGATCCTATTCTAATTCAGCATGATAATGACGTAATAATCATTCATAACAACTAAACAGGGCTGGAAGAACTAAAAAAATATAGAGGTATAAATGAAAAATATAAGAATTATAATTATAACTGTAATATCATCCATCTTGTTGACCGGCTGCTGGGACAGTATTGAAATAAACAAAAGGGATTATATATTCGCAGTTGGAATTGATAAAAATGATAAAAATCTTACCTTCACTTCAGAGATACCAAAAATAAACGAAGGAAGTGAAGAACAAAGATTGGTATATACAAAGGATTCTGAGAATTTTGCCGATTTTTATGCAACAAGCTACCTGCATTCAGAAAAGGCTATTTCAGACAGGCTGATGCAGGTAATTGTACTCGGGGAGGATGTGGCCAGGGATTCTGAAACAGTCAAAAGAATCTTTGATGAAATCCAGCGGTCGCCGCAAATGAACAGAAGAGTTAAAATATGCATTGCAAAAGGCAAGGCACAGGATATTATTAACACTGAAATACCCAGCAATCCTATTGTTGGAAGGTTCTTAAGCGAAATGCTCATTAAGCTTAAGAGGGAAAATTATCAGGATGTCTATACATTTGATGAGGCAGTTTTAAATCTTGGAAAAACAGGAAATACAATGATACCTGTTGTTGAAATTAACGAAAAAAGTTTAAAAATTGAAAGAGCCGGAGTTTTTAAGGAATATGAATTAAAGGGATTTTTAGAGCCGGATGAAGTAGCTGCAGTTATGGTTGTATTGAATCCCAACAAAGCTAAAATCAGAAACGTAAATATTATGGTTGAAGGCACGGATGTTTCATTAGGAGTCGTAAATATTATTATGACAACTGATATGAATATAAGCGGCGATAAATTAACAGTCGATTACTATGCTACGCTGAACAGCTACATAGATTCATTTATCATAGGAAGCAATAAGCTTGAAGATCAAAGTTATCTTAATAAAATTAAAGAAGAAGCCATAAAAAGCATTCTTACGGTTTCCGAATCTGCTTTGGATAAGTTGCAGAATGTTTATAGAACAGATTTGTTAAAAATTAAGGAAGGTTTATTTAAATACCACAAGAAGGACTATGAAAAAATCTCCGGCAAATACGATGAGGTGTTCGCTGCGGCAGATATAAACATACATCTGGACATGGTCATCAAAAGTACCGGTTTAGTAAAATAAATTTTGGGTACTGTTCTTTTAGCTTTCTGAGAATACTCCCTGGAACAAAAGGAATCGTCCTTGAAATTCAGAAGAGAATTTCCAGTTTTTTGATTTTGTATTGCAGGGTTTGTCTTGGAACATTGATAAGTTTAGCTGCTTTTGTAATATTATTGTCTGTTTGTTCCAATGCGGATAAAATAACCTCCCTTTCAACCTTTTCAACGGCAGTATTCAAGTGTTGGATTGTGCCGGTGTCCAACGAGCTGCCGTTAAGCTGATAGTTTTTAAATTGGAAGGGAAGGTGCTCCTCCCTTATAATTTCACCGTCATACAAGGATATGGCGCTTTCTATTGCATGCTCAAGCTCCCTTACATTGCCGGGCCAGCTGTAATCTAAAAATATATCCAAAACATCCCTGGAAATTCCATTGAAGTACTTATTGCATTTTTGATTGTACTTTTTAATAAAATGGTCTACCAAAAGAGGTATATCTTCAACCCTTTTACTTAAATCAGGTATCACCATGGTTATTACATTAAGTCTGAAGAATAAATCCTGGCGTATTTGTTTTGTTTCCACCACTGTTCCTATATTTGTATTAATAGCGGATATGATTCTCACGTCAACATCTGTTGTCCTGCTTGAGCCTACCCTTCTGACCCTGCCATCCTGGATAACCCGCAAAAGCTTGGTCTGAAGGTCTAAGGGCATGGAATTTATTTCATCCAGGAACAAAGTGCCGCCGTCTGCTAATTCAAACAGACCCGGCCTGTTTTCAGCTCCTGTGAAACTTCCCTTTGCCGACCCGAACAAAATGCTTTCAAGAAGATTGGCAGGCAGGGCGGCACAGTTTTGGGCTATAAAAGGTTTGAATTTCCTGTCGCTGGAATTATGAATGGACTGCACAAACAGTTCCTTGCCCGTTCCTGTGCTTCCGGCAACCATAACGGGAGAGTCAGTCATCGCAGCTTTGAGGCCAAGGGATTTAAGCTTGAGTATTTCTTTGCTCTGACCGATTATATCCAAAAAATTAAATTTTGCCAAAGGCTTTGATGTTTTTTCTGCACCTTGACCGGCTTCATAAAGCTCCCTCTGCAAGTTTACAATTCTTTCCGACAATTCTCTTACCTTTGTCATATTTCGTGAAACTTCCAATGCCCCTATGACCTTATTATTGTACAAGATTGGAAGAGTGGTATTTAACGTAGAAATTTTATCACCCTTATAGTTGACAAAATTTTGTTCAACATTATAGATAGGCTTGCCGTTTTTAAGCACATTCATAATAGTGCTTGTTTCAAAAGTAAGAGAAGGATATACTTCAAGTATGTGTCTGCCGATTGTTTTTTCCGCATCAATTAAATCCAATTCTTTTGATGAAGGATTGTGGTATACAATTTTTCCGCTGGCATCAATGATTTGAATACCATCGTTAATTAATTCTATTGCTTCTATTAAAGCGTCAAAATATTTAATTTCCATACTTTCCTCCAGTGCCGGAAATTAGGCACAGAATGCCGAAAAACAGGCTGTAATGTTCGTCTTTGTCTACATTATATCAATATTAAGCTTATTGTAGCTTTCGTCCGAATCGGCAAAAGTAATCAAATATTCAGTATATATTCTGCCTCTGCCTTTTTCGTTTAATTTATTATCATATAAAACAGTATAGTATTCCAAGTCAAAATTACCGTAAGGAGTAGAATATAAGTTTTTGTATTTTTTTCCCTGCTGAAACTCCATTTTAGAAGAATAAACTCCGACCTTGGTCATTAACATTTTATCCTTATATACCTTTAATCTTGTACGGCTTCCCTCCTGCTCGGTTATTTCGCTTTCATCATAGTTTATTATGAAGCAATCCTTCAATTTCTCAAGTTTTGCTTCTGTAAGCAGTTCAATAGCATCTTCATTGCCTGCCTCATCAATTGTCTGCGTGGTGTTTATTCTGATTTTTACATCTTCCATTTAACATCCCTTTCTTAAAGGTTATCTATAGCAACTTGATAAAGAGCATCTATTTCCTTTTTTAAAAAATTGCCTCCAATTCTTCTAAGCCGTTCCGGTGCATCAGTGGCATAATATTCATATTTTGGTTTGCTATGATTTTCATTGAAAAGGTCTTTTTCCGCCAGTAGTTTTTTTAAATCCTTAGCTGTTTCGAAGGCAGGGTTTACGAGTTTTACTTTAGGCCCCAGGACCTTTTTAATAATATGCCTGAGTATGGGATAATGAGTACATCCTAATACCAATGCATCAATATCGTGCTCTATTAGTTCCGTCAAGTATTTCTCTGCAGTAAGCATTGCAACTTGAGAGTATTCCCAGCCTTCTTCCACAATAGGTACAAAAAGGGGGCAGGGTATGCCGATTACTTCTGCATTATTCAAGTATTCCATGATTTTTCCCTGGTAGGCATAGGAGTTTATGGTGGCTGTTGTGCCTATTACTCCAATTCTGCCGGTTTCGGTAGCTTCAGCCGCACTTCTTGCCCCGGGCTCGATAACTCCTATGACAGGAATATCAAAGTCCCTGATTAATTGGTCAAGTGCCACGGAGCTGGCAGTATTGCAAGCAACAACAATGGTTTTTACATCCTTGTTTTTTAAAAATGCAGAGCATTGATGTGCAAATTTTTTTATTGTCTGTTCTGATTTAGAGCCGTAGGGAATTCTCGCAGTATCCCCTAAATAAATTATGTCTTCATAGGGAAGCTGCTCCATAACTTCCCTCATTACCGTCAACCCTCCAACACCGGAGTCAAAAATTCCAATAGGTCTGTTATCCATTTCTAACCTCGCTTACATAATGGCGGTATATTTGCCGCCCTTCTGTTTAATTCTATTTTGCCATATTTTATTTATCATAAGGGACGGGGGCTTTTGTGGCCATTTTAGGCCAAAGCCCTCCGAACTACAATTAAAACGATTTATGGCATGAATAATTTCAATGGAGAAATTATATATCATACAACAAAGAAAGTATATCACAAATTTATCAATCCATCAATACAAAAAGCTGAATTTTCGGCACTTGGCCCATTGATAAAAACAGTTTTCCTCAAAAATGTTGAAATTAAGCCGTATAAATATTTTCGGATAGTTGGCATGGATTTTGCAAATTACAATTACAGTTACAGTTACAATATTTGAATATACCCAGTATTCAACCCAACCTAACCCAATTAATTTAAATAGGAGGTACTATGAAAAAAGGAAACCCATATGGAACACACAGGGTAATCGAACCAAAAGGAGTATTACCGCAGCCGGCTCTGAAAATAGACAACACAATGGAAATTTACGACAATGAAATTCTTATCAATGTGCAGACATTGAATGTAGACTCGGCAAGCTTCACACAAATCAGTGATCAGGCTGGCGGAGATGTAGAAAAAATCAAAGAAATCATGAAAGGCATTGTTGCCGAAAGAGGCAAACATCAAAACCCTGTAACCGGTTCAGGGGGTATGTTAATTGGTACTATTGAACAAATAGGACCGGCCCTGGAAGGAAAAACAGATTTAAAAGTCGGAGACAAAATAGCAACAATGGTATCATTGTCCTTGACTCCGCTGATAATCGAAGAAATTTTAGAAGTAAGAAAAGATATTGACCAGGTTGATATCAAGGGAAAAGCAATATTGTTTGAGAGCGGAATTTATGCAAAACTTCCGGATGATATACCCGAAAATCTTGCCTTGTCAGTGCTTGACGTGGCAGGAGCACCGGCACAAACTCAGAAATTGGTCAAGGAGGGAGACATTGTCTTAGTTCTTGGCGGAGGCGGAAAATCAGGACTTTTATGCTTATATGAAGCAAAGAAAAAAGCAGGCCCTACGGGAAAAGTAATATGCTGGGCTCACAGGCAAGCATCGCTGAATACGGTAAAAGAACTTGGACTGGCAGATGTTTTAATATCCGGCGATGCTACAAATGCAATTGAAGTGTACGAGAAAGTTATGGAAGCTACAGACGGACGATTATGTGACCTGGTAATCAGCTGTGTATCAAGGCCAAACTGCGAAATGTCAGCAATACTTGCTGCAAAGGACGAAGGGACTGTTTACTTCTTCAGCATGGCTACAAGCTTTACAAAAGCAGCATTGGGTGCTGAAGGTGTGGGCAAGGATATCAACATGATAGTTGGAAACGGTTATACCAAGGGACATTCTGAAACAGCACTTCAAGTTATGAGAGAAAGCAAAGGGTTAAGAGAATTGTTCACAAAATTATATGCATAATAGAAATAAGTCAAAATAAGCAATATGTCATTCACCTTGGTGAATGACATATGCCGCTTGTTTATAATACTATAAGGAGGTATAAAAATGGCTTATTATAATGAAATAGAACTATGGAAAGACGTTAAGCCGGAAGAGTGGAATGACTGGAGATGGCAGGTTGAAAACAGAATAGACTCTGTAGAGAAATTAAAGAAAATAATTAACATTACAAAGCAGGAAGAAGACGATATCAACAAGGTATTGGAAAAATTCAGAATGGGCATCACTCCATACTATGCAGCCCATATGGATAAAGACGACCCGAGACATCCAATAAGGATGCAGGCTGTACCAACATTTGCAGAAACACACGTAAGCCCTGCAGACATGCTTGACCCCCTTCACGAAGACTCAGATTCACCGGCTCCCGGATTAACTCACCGCTATCCTGACAGAGTATTGTTCTTAATTACCGACCAATGCTCAATGTATTGCAGGCACTGCACAAGAAGAAGATTTGCAGGACAAAGCGATGATGAAGTAGGAATGGAAAATATCGACAAATGTATCGAATATATAAGAAAAACTCCGCAAGTCAGGGACGTATTGTTATCAGGAGGAGACTGCCTTTTGGTTTCTGACAGCAAATTAGAATACATCATCAGAAAATTAAGAGAAATCCCCCATGTGGAAATTGTACGTTTAGGCTCCAGAACACCTGTAGTTTTACCACAGCGTATTACTGACGACCTGGTAAACATGCTTAAAAAATACCATCCCATTTGGCTAAATACTCACTTCAATCATCCCAGTGAATTTACTCCGGAATCAATTGAAGCTTTAAGAAAGCTGGCAGATGCAGGTATTCCTTTAGGAAACCAGTCAGTATTGTTAAGAGGAGTTAATGACTGCCCCCATATTATGAGAGAGCTGGTTCATAAACTTGTTATGAACAGGGTAAGACCATATTATATTTATCAATGCGACCTTTCACTTGGAATTGAGCATTTCAGGACACCTGTGGCAAAGGGCATTGAAATAATAGAAAGCTTGAGAGGACATACTTCAGGTTTCTGCGTACCAACTTTTGTTGTTGATGCACCCGGCGGCGGAGGTAAAACACCTGTAGGACCTGATTATGTATTGTCAAGGTCGGCACACAAATTGATTTTGAGAAACTTCGAAGGTGTTATTACCACATATACAGAACCTGATATACCGGAACTGGAATGCGTGTGCGATGTATGCCAGGGCAGGAAGGAAGATCCTTTGACAGGAGTTGCAGGACTGCTGCAAGGAAACGACCTGGCACTTGAACCTACAAAACTGGCAAGAAGAGACAGAGTTCATCACTAAGATCAGCTGGACTGCGCTTTATACATCTACATTGTAATTTTGTTAAGAGGGGCTTTTATGAGATTAATCCAAACCATAAAACAAAACAATTATGAAACAGTGTCCATAATAGGCCTTGCAAAGAATGCAGGGAAGACCGTGACACTCAATTATCTCATAGAAGAAGCAGAAAATTTAAATATTAAAACAGGCATTACTTCAACAGGGCGGGACGGTGAAAATACAGACCTGGTAACACAAACAAAAAAACCTGCAATTATGGTAACAGAGGGAATGTATGCAGCAACTGCCAAAAAAACACTGATGCTTTCAAATGCCAGGACTGAAATATTGGAGACTACGGGAATATCAACTGCCATGGGCGAAGTGATAATAGTAAGGGTGAGACAGAAAGGCAATATGCAGATTGCCGGTCCTGTCAGCGCAAAGGATATGAAATATGTTGCGGGACGCCTTAAACATTACGGAGCAGAAGTGGTATTCATAGATGGAGCAATAGACAGAAAAGCTGTTTCATCTCCTGTTATTACAGACGCATGTGTTATTGCAACCGGGGCTGTACTGAGCAGAGACATGAAAAAGGTTTTGGAAAAGACTGCCCATGCTGTGGAATGCTACTCACTGCCGGGAACTGACGTGCATGTTAAAAACATTGTTCGAAAAATAAATAAAACATGCATCATATCAGAAGACGGCAATATACTTGTTCCCGATATTAAAACAAGTATTACCGGAGGCAGAAAAATCAGCGAGCTGATTGACGGAAAAACAAGTCACATATTTATTAAAGGTGCCCTTACATCTGCCTTGTTGAAAGAGTTATGGGGAAATATATATTTAAGAGGCATTAATTTAATTATAGAAGATGGAACAAAAATATTTACGGATATAAACGTTTGGAATGAAATGAGGAGGAAGGGACTTAAAGTTGAAGCTTTGGACACAATAAATGTTTTAGCCGTAACTTTAAATCCCGTATCCCCGGAAGGCTATTTCTTTGACAGTGAAGTTCTAAAAGAAAATATGAAAAAAACCCTTCCGGGAATAAATATAGTTGATGTGGTGTCGGGCGGTGATGAAGATTGAACAGCTTTATGACAGAGAATACAGTCAGAAACATAAATTTCGATTATATTTTTAATGAAATTAAACCGATTACAGAATACGGAATAAAGGCAAAGCTGGAAGCAAAACCTTATATAAAAGGTCAGGAGGCAGACCTTAAGACTGAGTTCAATAAAATAAGGGCTTTTATTGAAAACAGACAGAGACGGGAAATAATTGATATTTTAAGGCATATTAAAAATATACTTGAAACCATCCAAAGGGCAAGAAGCAACCAGGTTCTTGACGAAGTAGAATTATTCGAAATAAAGAATTTTCTTATTTTAGTCGAAAAATTGGATAAAGTATTAAGAGGCATTTCTGATAATGATATAGAACTGTTACAATTAACGCCCCTGCCCCGCCTATATGAAAAGCTTGACCCCGCTTATGAAAAATTAAGCACATTTTATATTTACGACGAATATTCGCAAAAATTAAAAGAAATAAGAAATAAAAAAAGACAGATTGAAAAAACTGTCAGTTTATTAAAGAAAAAAATAAAAGAAGAAATACAGGAAAAACACAGTATAAAGTTAAATTTAAAGGATGAAATAACAATAAGCAAGTCGAAAAAGGAAAGAATCGAAGAGCTAAACAAGGAAGGCGGCTTGAGAGTATCCGGAGAAAACTATTTAAACATTATTTACAAGCTGAAGAATACCGATGAAATTGACGAATACGAGAAGTTCTATGAAGAATTGACCTTTGATGAGGATGAGGAAGAATATAGGATTCGGCAAGATATATCAGGCTCAATAAAGAAAGATAGTCATATATTGCAGGAAAACACAAAGATTATAGGCCAAATCGACTATCTTATCGCAAAAGCAAATTATGCACAAAAAACCCGGTCCGTAGAGCCGACAATAACAGATGAGCTGGAAATTACAATTAAAGGCGGCAGAAATCTTAAACTTGAAAAAACATTGAAAGATAAACACCTTGAATATGTTCCCATCGATTTGATGCTTAATAAAAATGTTGTTTGCATAACAGGTGCAAATATGGGAGGAAAGACAGTAACCCTCAGAATGACGGGCCAAATTGCAGCTATGGCAAGCTTTGGCATGTTTGTACCCTGCGACTATGCAAAGCTTTGTCTTTTTGAACATATATTTATTTCCGCCGGGGATGATCAGTCAATTGAAAAGGGTCTTTCTACCTTTGGGGCGGAAATAGTCAATTTAAAGGAAGCAATAAAAAATTCCGACCGCAGGTGTCTCATATTGATAGATGAACTTGCGGGAGGTACTAATCCAAAGGAAGGTTACGCAATAACAAAGGCAGTGGTAAATTATCTTAAAAACAAGGACTGCATAACTCTATTAACAACTCATTATGACA
>Ga0116182_1005385_pt1 | contig 10963 bp, 6 predicted proteins | sample AD_UKC077_MetaG_FD_89805 | JGI IMG/M metagenome (GOLD analysis project Ga0116182, IMG submission 89805) | Active sludge microbial communities of municipal wastewater-treating anaerobic digesters from USA - AD_UKC077_MetaG | ecosystem: Engineered > Bioreactor > Anaerobic > Digestate | place: USA...
ACCCCGGCAACCATAAACTACTAAGCCGAGATAAAGTAAATCAATAATTAAATAATAGATCACCACTAAAGACAAACTAAAATCTAAGAATTGATATAAAAAAATAGGCAAGAACAAACCCATTAGCTGAGTAGCCGAATTAATAGTAATTCGGGCAAAATACAACATCTTAAAATTATAAGTTAAATTCTTGCGGACAAGACGACCACGCCAGTGCTTGGCCATATAAAAACTTCTATAAAGATGAAATAATATAGGGATTATAACATATTAAAAAATAATTGGCTAATAACAATTGATCTGCACCTGTTTCTTATGGATAATAAAAGGACCTCAGCATAAAAGCAGAGACCCAAAATTTTATACTAAATCAGTAACTGCCGACCAACCAGAACTGAATATCAATATCAAATTAATCATTAGTTGTTAAAACGCAATTGAGATTATGCTTTTTGCAACTCTAATATATTAATAAAGTTGCTATAAAGGGTTGACTCGCCTCCGGTAAAATGAACTATTTTTATTTCAAAATCATCCTTAAAAAACTTCAAGGCTGACACCAACTCTAATAATATCACCACTCCGACATCTCCCCCCTTGATGACAAAATTTACATTTTATTAAAAGTCAGACTCAATTCAATGTCCTAAAATAATGATGGAACAAATACAAGAATTATTATGAGTTATTGAATTACCCTACCCTGCTATTCTCAGGCGAAGACAAAAGGTAAAATTGAGAACTTCAAAAAAATAGATAAAGTTCCGTATGTAAAACTTGAGAAAACAATAGAAGAATCTTTTTATTATTTTTTAAAAATATAGCCATCATTTTATCGCAGAAACAAATTCTTTGAAAGAGTTGGCTTTGGAAGACAATTCGTAAAATTGGTCTTGGTTTATCCTGACGAATATCCATTTTTTACCAGTAAGTTTTGTAGCGTCTTTACACCACTGAACCGCTCTTTTATCTTTATAATCTACCTCTGCCCCCTTCAGTCCTTTCGTTTCAACTAAATAATAGATGCCCCCCGCCTCCAAAATAAAGTCGGGGTAGTAACTTCTTAAAATATTTTCTTCTGATTTATATTCCAAAAAGAACCCCAATCTTGGCACTACCTTTGTAAAAGCCCGAACATCTTGAGTATTATTCAACCATTTAGAGAAATCCAATTCTAAATTATTATCGCAAGGAACATAATTCAAAATGCATTTTTTGGCAGGATAAACTAATTTTGCCCAAACAAACGGCTTCATTTCCGAAACTCTTATTGTTCCTATATTTTTAACTTCCTGCTCTTTAAAAGTAAGGTCTTTAAATTTCTCAACGAAAAGATTTACCAACTGAGTTTGAACTGCCAAAGAACTCAAAGTATAAAGCACATCAGGATTATCTAAATCAACTTTTTTATTAAATAATTTTGTCCTGACATACTCTTTAACTAAAGGATAAAAATCAGCAAAAGATGAAGGAAGCTTCAAGTTTCTTCGTATAATATCAGCATAATAAGCAATGACACTCCCAGAATTTCTTGGCACAGGCAACCTCCATTTTCTTTCAACCATTTTCATATCTCTAATAACTTCTCGTCCTTCATAAGTAATCTCTGCTTTAGATTTCTCTAAAGGTAATTTTAAGGCAGGTATCTTCTCTATCAGTTTTTTATCTAAAATTGGCTCTTTTTTAATTATTCTCGGCGTTAAAATTGGAATTTCTAAATCTTTACTCTTTTTCTTTTGGTCAACAAAAATAGTGGGCAGATCAATTTTTTTCTCAACATCAAATTCTGGCAATTTCAAATTTTCTTCTTTCTCTAATATGTCAACCAAACCCAAGAAATTATCGTTTCCTATTACCTCTAAAGTATTGATACATTTGTCTGGGTTAGGATTCAATTCGGGAAACATCTTCCTCAACCCCCTCCCTATAATTTGTTCTGGCAAAATATTTCTTTTAGCAGAAAACGCTCTTAATCCAATAATTATGTTTACATTCCTGACATCCCAGCCTTCATTTAACATCATCGTGCTGACTATTGCGACTTCTTTTGCTTTAAGAGAGTCTATATCTTTTGCCTTTTCTCTTAACTCGGGAATTTCAGATTTCTTAATTTCTCCCGTGCTATCAGTGTGAATCAAGAGAACTTTCTCTTTAAGGTCAGGTATGGAATTTAAATAGCCATAAATATCATCAGCCATTTTATTATTCTCACATTGAACGAATAAAACAGATTTCTGCGATAGCTTTGCTAATTGTTTCTGATATTCTCGCCATCTTTCTATGCCAGCATTAAGCCAAATATTGTATTGCTCTTTTGGACTAACAGAGGAATAACTTCTGGCTCGTTTTACTTTTCCTCTTAACGGAAGTTTAACCACTCCAGTGATAATCGCTTCCTTTAAAGTAAAATCACAAATAGCCCAGGCAAAAATTTTACCATCCTCATCTTTAGGAGTAGCCGAAAAATCCAATTCCATATTGATTCCTTTTCCGAATTTCTTTGTTAATTCCTCATTAATACTAATCAATATCTTCTTCCACGCTTTATCTAAGTTGTAAATATGATGGGCCTCATCCTTTAAAATCATCACATTGGGATAATTAGTTAAAACATCTTTAATTCTATCCTCTCGATGAATTTTATCTTTACTAAATCTTTCAATGCCAAAAATTTTATCAAGTTGTTCTTCAGTTTCCTGTTTTTTATTTCTTCTCTCTTCTAGTTGTTGGATATTTGTTAAAAATAAAACATCATTCGGTATTGCCCGCAATGGATCTTCTCTTAAAACAACTTTCAGTTGAAAATCTTCTTTCCATTCAGGCGGAATGAACGGCCATTCTCCAAATATCTTTCCTTCAGCAAAATCCCTTTTTAGTCTTTCATAAACAATCACATTAGGAGAAATCACTAAGAACTTAGAAGTATAATCGGATTTATTTTCTCTTTTATAGTTGAAATACGACCAAACAACACAAAAAGCCATGACAAATGTTTTGCCTGAACCAGTCGCCATTTTAAAGGCGTAAAGAGGATATTTATCAAAATTAGGATTATACGGAAAATAACCCTTATCTTTGCTAAAATCAGAAGCCAAATCAACAAATTTTCTTTTGCCCAAAACCTCATAGATATAAATCAAGGTTTCAATCGCCTCTCTTTGGGCAAACCAAAAATAAAATTCTTCATCTTTCACAATATGGTCTTCTTTAAACCAAAACTCTAATAACCTTTTTGTAGTTTCAGTAATATTGGGATAATCTTTATTCCGCCAATCAAAAACCGCCTTTCTGAGAGAATTAACAAGAAATGCTTGGCTTTTATCACGCTGTGAAGGGGAAAGAATGTCCTGCGGTTCAAATTGAATGATGTTTTCTATTCTAGATTTTTTCATTTTACTTTTATATTTATAATTTTACTGACATCACCACCAAAAACATCAATAATCTTCACCATTATCTGATAATCACCTGTCTTCTCATAAGTATAACTTGCTTTTTTATCTACTTTGAGCTCTTTTTTAGTTCTATAACTTTGCCATTGGTTATGAAAAGTATCTCCCTGGTAATCCCAATCAACTGCCCAATAATCAATGAGGTCAATTGAATCCTTAATTTTATCTGCAATTTCAAATAATTCTGGAGTGGGCGGAAGCTGAAAATCAGTAATCTTTAATTCAACTTTTTTATCGTTAATTTTTGTCTCTAATTCTAAATAAGGTAGTTCCAGAAATTTAATATTTTTAGAAATTTTTTCCTCAACTATCTCATCTGGAATTTTGAAAAGATTTAAATCAAAACCAACTAAAGCAGCACTCAATTCATTGTATGAGGGAATTTGAATTAGTTTTAAATCGACATTAGATTTTTTAGCCAATGCTTTTGCCAATTCATTAACCCCATAGCCCCATTCCAGTCCCAAAACATCCAAAGATTTGAAGTTATTATTATTGCATTCCTCAACCACAGTTTTAATTTCGTCAATCGTAACCGGAGCGGATAAAGAACCAATATGCACTGCTCTTTTTTCTTTTTCACCATGAATATAGTTAAACCCCGTTAAGGGTTTTGCCTGATAAAGTTGTAAAATAAATTTTACAAATTCTTCTTCTCTTGCTTGCCAATCACCAATGCTGTAATTGCCAACATTCAAAATCTCAAAAGGACGGGCAGGATTGCCATATTCTTTCTTCTCCTCATCCAATAAATCTTTGGAATGATGAATATCCAACAATCTTTTTCTAGTTACTTGAATAGCAAATTTTGACAAATCAGCCATTATCCATCTCCTTCCTAATTTCTCAGCAACTGCCCCAGTGGTCCCAGAACCACAAAAGAAATCAGCAACTAAATCGCCCTCATTAGAGGAAACTTTGATTAAAAGTTCTAACAAATTTTCTGGTTTTTGAGTTCCATAACCAGTTTTTTCACTACTTGATCCAATTATGATATCGGGTATAAAATCTATTACACTCCTTGTTAATAAAATTTCTCGTTCATAGTCAACATAATCGTCAAGTGCCATAATCTTACCATCTATCTTTTTCATTTTTCTCCGTCTAATTTTCTCCTCCGTTAAAGCTAATATCTGATTAAAGACATAATGCGAATTTTTATCTTTTACATAATGAAGAATGGTATCGTGCATTTTGAAATACAATCTTTTTGTTTTGTCTGGTATTTTATTATATCTATACCAAACAACTTCTCCCAAAAAATTTTCTTCGCCAAACACTTCGTCCATCAAAACTTTAACATAATGACCAACGTGCCAATCTAAATGGACATAAATAGAGCCATTATCTGCCAAAAGTTCTCTCATCAAAACCAGCCGTTCATACATATACTTTAAATAAGAAGCCATGCCTTGACTCCAGGTATCAATATAGGCCCGCTGTTCAATAATAGATGGCTCTTTTTCTACTTCTTCATTTCCAATTGTAGTTTTCACGGAAAAATCTGAACCAGTAAAAAATGGCGGGTCAATATAAATGAGATTGATTTTACCAGATAAAGAGGGAATACCACTAGTTTCATCTCCTCGAAGAAGGGATTCCATTACAATTTTATTATCTCCCCAGATAAGTTTATTTTTCCAATCTTGTGGATAGTTTTCGGGATATTTGGCTTTAGGAGAAAATATCATTCCTAAACTGCCTTCAACTTCTTTAATTCTCGGCTCATTGATTGTCTCTGTAATTTGAAATGGCAAAGCAATTCTTTCAATCTCTGTTCTCTTTTCGGGACGAACAAAATCTTTATATTTCTCCGCCCATATTAACTCAATATATTTTTTATCTTTATTATTATTATTGTTTTGCATTTTATTGTAACTTAATTATTTACCCTTACCTGGCTTTGGGTTAAATTAACCCATTGTGCCAAGTATTTATATTTTTTATTTTTAACTTATATTTAAGTTTAACCCAACGCTTAGTTTTCGTCAATTTTTAATTCTCTAAAAAGGGCGAATTACTATTGAATGAAGAAATGCAACGATACACCAAAACTATTACATAACAGCAAATACGGTGCTAAATCTGGCTAAAAAAGCTTATGACATCTTTCAAAGTTCTGAAGTAGAAGAAAAAAGCAACTTCTCAATTTCTTATTTCAGAACCTGCAGTTAAAGGGTGAAAAGCTAATATTTAAAATAAAAACACCGCTTGATACGGTGCTTCAATCTTCAAAATATTCTACGGTGCTCGGGGACAAGGATTCGAACCTCGATTAGCAGGGCCAGAACCTGCTGTCCTACCATTAGACGATCCCCGAAAAGTTATTTTATTAAATCATATCTAAAAGGCTTTGACAAGGACCCGGTTATAACCAGCAAGGAATGGCGACTTGCCAGAGTCACATTAGCTCAACTGCCATCGACCAAATAACGACGGCCATATTTAAAACCAAGAATAGCAATGCTCGTTAACACTGCCTGAGCAATTCCCTCTTCTTTAATAACCCTCTCTATTAGCTAAGGCAGCCAAAGAGCCTGAACAAATTTTTGCATCATCTTGCCAGTCAAAAGACTGGCGCGGATTACCAAGATCATCAAGGGGTTTATAAAACATTACTCTAGTAGTCCCGACTAGACAATCTGGCTTAAGACAAGCCTCAGAACACCAATATAAGTAACCCCCACACTCCACCGCTACCCGAGATAAGCCAATTCAGTTAGTTTGTCATTTCCTATGACAATAGTTAACTGACAATTTGACCATTAAAAATTTCTAATAAACTATCTAAACTAGCCCCCTCTTCTGTCTTGTTAGACTTATTTTGGGGCACAGCCGACTCAGCCGGTCTGGATTCACTTAATAACTTAGTAGTAATAGTCAACTGCCGACCATAAACTTTAGCCATAACTTCTTCAATTAAATGCTTAATAGGTAGCGGTTTTACCTGGTCTTGATGTAGTTTATAACTAAAAACTAAACAAATCTGATCCCCTTCTATTTGGGGCCGACAATCTTTAAGAACTACCGACAGACCAAGATTATGATTTTTTATTTCATTTACTACGGCCGGCCAACGACTTAATAATTCCTCGCTTAACAAGGGAGCCATCACTTCATTTTTTTTCTTATTTTCTTCTCCTGACTTCTTTAAGGGTGATGAATCATTACTTGGTGACTCAGGGGGATTAGTAGGTTTTTCTATTTTAGATACTTTCTCTATTTCACTGGGCCCCAGGGCCTTGACAATGGCTAATTCTACTGGCAGCTGGATAATAAAAGCCTCTTTGGTCTCATTAAAAGCTTGAATAAAAAGTTGTAAAAATTGGACTAATTGGTTAATGCTCAATTTTTGCCGTAGCTTTAATAATCCAAACATATCATCTTCGCCCCATTGTCCTTGATATTCTACCAGTAGTTGAGGATTGATTTTACTTAGCAATAGCTGACGCAAAGTTTCAATTAAATCTTGTAAAAAAACTCTAACATCTCGGCCATCGGCCACCAGTTGATTAATGATGGTAATAGCTTCAACTGAATTTTGCTCACTTAAAGCGGTAATAAACTGGCTAATAATTACTAAATCGCTGCTCGGAGCTAAAAGATAAAAATCCTCCATTGTTAAATGCAACTCGCCGTTTTTCATCGGCTGACTAACCGCCATCAACTGACCCAGCAAACTTTCCGCGTCTCGCAAATGACCTTGCGAATTTTTAGCTATCGCCGTTAGAACTGCTTCATCAGCTGACCAGCCTTCTTGCTTTAAAATATAATGCAATTTTTTAATAATATCGGCTTGGCTAATTTTTTTAAAATCAAAACGTTCACACCGCGAAATTACGGTGGCTGGGATCTTATGAACTTCTGTAGTGCATAAAATAAAAATAACTTGCTCCGGTGGCTCTTCTAGAGTCTTAAGTAAGGCATTAAATGATGAAGTAGATAGCATATGGACTTCATCAATAATAAACACCTTATATTTTCCTTGACTTGGGGCTAAACGGCTACTGGCAATAATATTTTCCCGTACATTGTCTACCCCAGTCTGACTAGCAGCATCTATCTCTACAATATCTAGAGACTGTCCAGCCGTAATAGCTAAACAATTAGCACAATTATTACAAGGTTCAGCAGAGTTATCGGGACGATTAAGACAATTAAGGGATTTAGCTAATAGTCTAGCAATAGTAGTTTTACCCACCGCCCGAGGGCCACAAAATAAATAAGCTGAAGCAATCTGGTGCCGTTTGATCTCTTCGGCTAAGGTAATTTTTATATGATTCTGACCCACTACTTCCGCAAAAGTCTGGGGCCGATATTGACGGTATAATGTTGACATATATTAAACCCTCTGGTAAATAAAAAACCCATGCTTTATATTTTGATCAACTTTAGATTGAACTAATTGAAACCCGTGCTCTTTTAAAAAATTATTTAAAGTATCTGGATAATAGGCCCGGATATTGAGTAAATTTAACCTCTTGTCTGACAAAAAATGAATTACTTCGTTGCGGGCCTTAATAACCACTTTTTTATTAAAGAGAAAAAAGAAATTAAACAAAATAGCACCAACCGAATACTTAGGTAAGGAAAAATCAACCGGCACTAACTTAGCTGAATGTTCATAAGAACTATAATATAGATCAGCTCCTTCTTCGGTATAAAAAAATTTTTGATCCAAATCACGATTTTTTAGACAATCAATTAATGATTTATCTAATTCTAGGTCAGAAATTAAAGAATTAATAGAGGCCATATAATTATATAGAAATGCAGCCATCCCCAGTTTCATTTGCAAACTATGATGCACATAGCCTTCACGAATTTATCAGTTAATTGCCCAATGATGGCATTGGCATGGTCATTATACATCGTAGAATCCAGATCGACAAATTGCTTTTTATATAATTCTTTTTTCAGGGCTGATAGACTAGAAAAATGACCTTTATCTAAAAATTGTTGCCAATTAGCTGCTGCTTCACTAATAGTTAAACCTTTACAGTCATAGTCTAAAATTTCTTTCATCGGTAATAAGGAGGCCTGGGTCTCAAAAGCCATACGCACCTGTTTATTGCTAGGCAAGTGGCTAATGGTACTGAAGTTGTGCTGCCGGTCAGCAATTTTTAATAAAAGACAAGGATGAATAAAATAAGGCTGACCCGATAATAATGACTCCTGTTCAGCCGTTAAACTGGGAAAATAATGTAAAATCTTTCTACTTGACCATCGCCCAACCATCATATTACTCAAGTACTAAATTTTCTAAAGCTGCATATTGAGATTCTTTATAATTACTTATGAGGTAATTCTCCCACCAAACAGCCTTAAAACCAAGCTCCAAAGGTAACCCTAATTGCTGCAATTGGAACAATTTTTAGCTTTGTTTAATTATTGCTCTAATACTACAAAAGACCTGTTTTTACAGGTCTTTTGTAGTATTTTATTTTACAATCAAATTATTTAACTTCGCCTACTGGAATTTGTCTGATATTACTATTAGAAATTCCCAAAGCTAATTTCTTCATTAAATTAAAGGCATCAGCTGGACGACCTAGATAATAAAGCTTCATGTCAGTTGGATTAACATAATATGCTTCTCCTTTATTTTCAACTCTTAAGAAAATACGACCAGCGAATCGAACAGGAACGCCTGACTTTTCAAATTTAGAGAAATTAGCCTCACTAATACCAAGACCAAAACGACGCATCATATTAAAGGCATCAGCTGGACGACCCATAAAATACTTTTGTTTGGTAACCGGTTCAACATACCAAGCCTGACCTTTTTCTTCAACCTGGAGCAAAATACGACCAGCTAAACGATTGGTAAGGGCGGTATTAACTTTAGTAACTAAAGCTTTTTCGTTTGCCATAACAACAGCAACATTAACTGGGCTAACTGGAGTAGTAGCTGGAGGAGTAATAACAGGTTCTTTACCTAAAACACAAGCTCTTTGTGCTTCTATTTGCTGAGTAGTAGTAAGAGAACAACCAGCTGGAGCTTTACTTAAAACTGATCTAAATTGAAAACCATTTAAGCAAGCTCCCCAATTTCCGTAAACAACCGTTGTGCAATTATTAATAATTGCTCCGCCCCCTCCGCCCCCTCCGCCGCTTGAACATGATTGTGAGGTTATGGCGGCCGATCCAGAACAGAAAGAATTAGCAACAGGTACATTATTTGAATTTTTACAAGTTGCTGTTCTAGTTTGAGTTCCTCCACTGCAAGAGCCCCAAGAACCATAATGCCAAGAATAAGTTTCACCAGCCAAGAAAGAGGATAAATGAGTAGTGGTAAATTCACAGGTTCCGTTAGCAACTAAACAAGTAGCTGAAGTGTCGGTCCAAGAACCACCAGCATCTTTGCGATAAATTTTTAAAGTCTGACCATTATATTGAGTGCCAACATTAAGGTCAATAGTAATAGCAGGGTTTACTGTTAGGCTTAAGTCAGGTAAGCCAAACGATAAGGTTCCGGCTGAAGTAACTCCAGAAATCATATCAGTAACATCAACAGTGTCAGAAGCTGCTAAAACCCCAAAATCGGCAGATGAAGCAGCGGTAAAGGTGGTTCCGCTTGGAATAGTAATGGCTGTACCGGATGCAACTGTAATTGTTACGGGACTAGTAAAGATTACTAGAGTTGTAGAAGAAATATCAGATTCACCAGGAACTAAAACGCCCCCTTGTACTAAACTAGCGATGTTTCCCGGAGTAACAACAAATCCTAAATCAGGATCATAACTTACTCCTTCATCAAGATAGCCATAGCCGTAGCCATAACTATAGGTTGAAGGGTCAGCACCGATTCTATAACCAGCATAAGTTCCACCATCAAATCCATAGCCGTAGCCATAGCCGTAGCCGTAGCCGTAGCCCCAGCCAGGATCACCTGTCCGGCGAGCAAATTGAGCATACACCATCGGCGCAGCTGCAAATACTAGCACCAAAACGGCTAGTAATAATTTTGTCCTCAAACTATTAGGGGCAAAATAGCTTTTAATTTTTTTCATAGTTTTTTGAAAGAAGAAAATATAAAAAATTTTTTCTATTTATTAATATAGTAATATTAGCAAATATAATAATATAATACAATACCTAAAAATAATTTGCAATAACTTGATTTATTATATAAATTATAATAACATTTAATAAAAAATTAAGCAATACTTTATTCAGTTCTACGAGATACTAAGTTTAAATATTGTAATATCATAAATATATTAAAGTTATCCACAGTTATTGTTATGAAAAAATTCAATAAAATTTTAATATCTTCTTTTTTAGCCATAATTATTTTTTATGGATTATTCCTTCATTTCTATAAAATCGGCGAACAATCTTATTGGATTGACGAAGGCTACACTTTAAATGCCGTGCTTTCTACATTAGAAAAAGGTTATCCAATTTTAGATTCCGGACAAGTCTATGGTAAAAATTATTTACTTAATAATTATCTAATTACTGGGGTGGTTAAGCTCGGTGGTTTTAATCCAATTGCTACCAGGAGT
>Ga0116182_1005387_pt1 | contig 10959 bp, 6 predicted proteins | sample AD_UKC077_MetaG_FD_89805 | JGI IMG/M metagenome (GOLD analysis project Ga0116182, IMG submission 89805) | Active sludge microbial communities of municipal wastewater-treating anaerobic digesters from USA - AD_UKC077_MetaG | ecosystem: Engineered > Bioreactor > Anaerobic > Digestate | place: USA...
AGCCACACCCCGCCGACACCAAGTTCGTTTAAATAAGGAACTTTATCGGTCAAACCTTGGAAATCGCCGATTTGATCATCGTCGGAATCCGCAAAGGACCGCACGAAAATCTCGTAGTAAGCTTTGCTTGCTCCCGGAGCGACATCGGGATCGAATTCATAATTCTGCGGAACGGTGTTCGCTCCGCATGAGGTGAGAAGTATTGATAAAAGGGCGAAGAGTGTCGTAATGCGACTTTTTGTCATCATATTAACCTTTCACCGCGCCACCGGTGACGCCGCTAACATAATATTTTTGCATCCAAATAAATAGTAAGGTGATCGGTATGCTGATTAAGACGGCACCAGCGGCGAACATCGTGTAATATTCGGCGACCATGCCTTGTCCGTTCAGCATATTATATAGACCGCGGGCAATCGTCCACGCATCAGTTCTCTGACGAGTGATGGTCGCGACGAAAATGTAGTCGCCCCACGGACCCATGAAGGAAGTGAGGGCGGTAAAGATGAGAATCGGTTTTGAAAGTGGAAGGATAATCTTAAAGAAAATCTGTGCTTTATTAGCTCCGTCGATTTCGGCGGCTTCGTCAATCGATTTAGATATCGTGTCGAAGTAGCCTTTGGAAACGAGGTAGCCCATGGCCGCCCCGCTGCTGTTGACGAGGATGAGCGAGATTAAATAATTAGAAATCGGCACTTGCTCGCTACCACTAGGTAGCAATCCGATACCTTTTAAGATGAAGTAGATGGCAATCATGGCCATGAAACCCGGGAACATGCCGAGAATCATCAGTAGTTTCATCATTCCTTGACGCCCTTTAAAGCGCAAGCGGCTAAACGTATAGGAGGTAAGGAGAACGATGATGGTGGAAATTAAACTCGTGAAAATCGCGACGATAAAGGTGTTTAAAAACCACTGTAGATACGGAATGCGCGGATCGGTGAAGAGTTGAATGTAATTATCGAATCCGAACTGCTGAGGAATAAAGTAGCTGACGCGGCCCGTCGATTCGATGCGCAGTGAATCAAGGATGAGCCAGACGATTGGAGCTAACCAGATGATGGAGAGGACCGCCAAGATGATATAGACGGCGATATTTGTTGCTCTCTCAACTGTTTTTTGGTTTTTAAAACCGCGGACATTGCCGACGATTTTGGTCGGCTTGGTTTCGACTTTGGCATTCATTAGGCGAAATCTCCTTCCTGTGTCGCAGCGCTCGTTTTTGCGTAGAGCGACAACGTGATAAAGGCACTGATTAAGAAGATGAAGATGCCGAGGGCGCTGCCGATGGCGTATTCTTGCTGAGCTCCGCCGACAGTCAGTCGGTAGAGCCAAGTGACGAGGATATCGGTCTTGCCGTATTCGACACCGGGCAGGTTGGCGGAAGGACCGCCACCGGTCAAGAAGAAGATAACATTAAAGTTATTGATGTTGCCGATGAACTGCGTAATTAAATATGGTCCGGTCACAAACAGCATATATGGCATGGTGATTTTGACAAATTGAGTAAAACGTCCGGCCCCGTCGATGCGGGCCGATTCATAGAGATCATCGGGAATATTCATTAAAATTCCCGAGGTGATTAGCATCGTATAAGGCACGCCGACCCAGACGTTGACGAGGATGACGGCGATCTTAGCGTTGAGAGGGACGGTCAAGAAATCGATATATTCGCTGATCCATCCCAGCCGTAACAATGTCTCGTTAAGCGGTCCGTACTTATAAAGCAATTGACTCATCAATAGCAGGGTGACAAATTGCGGAACGGCGATGGTGATGACGAATATCGTCCGCCACATCTTTTTGAGTTTGATGCCTTTGCGGTTGATCATCATCGCCAAAATTAAGCCGAGGATGTAGTTAGAAAAAGTGGCAAAGAAAGCCCAGATGAACGTCCAGCCGAGGATATCGCCGAAAGCTTTTGAAAAGCTGCTTCCGCCGACGGAAGTGAAGAGTTGGGCGAATGTCTGAAGCCCAACCCATGTAAAAAGGGTGTTCGGCGGTCCGTTTTGCTGGTTGAAATTAGTAAACGCCAGAAGAATCATGAATACCAGCGGGACGAGGGTGAATACCGTAATCGTGATGGCGGGAATCGACAAAGTCGTCAGATGAAAGCGCGAGTTGAGGAGCTCGTTAACTTCATTTTTGAAAGTTGGAAGTGGACTCTTGAATTTTGGTTTTTCTTGCGTTGCGGAATTAGTTGTCCCGTCATCGGTGCTCTCGTGTTTTTTCAAAGCTTCAACATAAGTTTCTTCAGCTTTGACAACGCCGCGAATCGAAATCCAATAAAGGGCGAAGAAAGCGACGGTCAGCAAGATAGTCGCCACAGCAAAGAGAGTGATTAACATCGAATTATCCATAAAGACTGTAACTTCGATTTGGTCTTCGACGGGACAGATGTTTATCGGCATGCCGATAATTGAACATTCATAGACAATTTTAGAAGCTTGGTCGCCCAGGTTATCGAATTTCGAAAGCCAGTAAAAACCGCCTTGAGGCAAAAACATAAAAAGCCAATAGCCAGCTTCTAGGATCAAATATAAGATGGTTTTGACCGGTCTTCCCATGAGGGCGTGGCCCAAGCCCATAAAGAAATAAGATAGTTTCGTGCGATATGTGCCCTTGATAAAAGTCATGGTAAACTTTTTGGCGAATTTGGCGACGGCAATTGCGACTTTTACAATAAGCTTATAGAGAGCCACAAATAGATTAATGAAAGCTTTGATGAAGAGCATGATGAAGTTAAATAGTCCAACTCCAAGGTTCTTGGCTCCGCTTCCAATGCCGATGACAATCGATTCGACCATGCTGATCGGTTCAACTTTCTTAGCCAAATAATATTCGCGTCCGTTCTTAACGGCTTTAATATGGCCAAGAGAGATGATGAGATAGCCGATAGATGCCAAAACTGAAACAGCGAGGAGAATAATCCACCAAAAAGAGGGGGTGATAACGGCTCCTGAGGTCGAGGCGCTAAGAATTATTATTGCCGCGATTTCAAGGGCCAATAAAACGCTCGTTAGAATGACATTAACAAGACCGACAATCGCTTGATAACGCGAGCATTTTATTAAGACTTCATCTCGAACTTCTTCGCGGTTGACCTTGGCGCGCTGCGACGATGAAGAAACGGCGGCTAAGACTCCCCCAGCCAGCGCGGCGGCGGAAAGGACGAGAGTCGCGATTATCAACAGCCAATAGGCTGATTGAGAAGACGCGTCAACGCTCGTGGAAGTGAAAATCAAATGGAGGAGGCGAGCAATAAAAAAGCCTCCCATGCTAATGGCGATGACGAGGCCGATCACGAAATTCGAAAAAGAACTCATGAGATGGGAATAATGTCCAGTTCCCGTCGAAAGATAAAAATCTTTCTTGTCTTGGCCGGGGAACATTAAGGGAGGTGTCGTTTTTTTCTCGTTCATAATTATGTGATTATTATCAAGCGATAACAATTCTCCTTTGCTTAATGATGCATGATGATTGGCGAATAGCTTATCGAGGACAAAGCGGCACTCATTTAGATTGACAGTTGTTAAAATCTTCCGTATTTAATGTATCACTTTGTGATGAGCTAGTAAACAAACAGGAAAGGAGACTCTTTATGAATCCCCTTAGCTGTTAATTTTAAAAGATCTTATTCACTATACTTCAGGAGCAGCGGTGACGGCTGCAACAAAAGCTGCGAGTTGTTCTTGAATGGTCTGCGGGCCATCGACGCCGGCTGGGCCGTTGACGATGAAGTTGCCGACGGAAGCGGCTGGAGTCCAGAATGATTCGCCGACGGACTTGCCTTGCGGAATCGAGAATGGATATTGAGCATCCAAAGCAGCTAGTCCAGGTTCAGCTAGAACAGCCGCAGAGCCATCGACGACGATATTGGAAGGACCCTTCTTAATCGCTTCAAAACGATATTGTTGAGCAGCTTCATTAGTGACGAACTCAGCAAAGGCCAAAGCCCAGGCAGAGACTAAGGAGGAAGACTTAACACCGACTAATTTAGAGCCAGAAAAAGATCCCATTTGCACGGTGCTGCTATCGGCGCTTGTATATGTTGGAAGCTTGGTGGCGGCAAAATCATCGCCGAGTTCTTCCATGATATTATCGACGTTCCAGTTGCCGGTGACGGCAGCGACGACTTTGTTGCCGTTGGCATCGGAGAAATCAGTCATGATATCGTCGACGTTAACGCTCTTAAAGCCTTTGTCCTTTTTCGGTTGAATAATATCAATCAAACCTTGTAGAGCGTTGGCGTTAGCGGTCGAATCAAAATCAGTCTCGTGAACGCGAGCATACGGATCATAAGATAACTCACCGTAATCGAGCAAACCGCTTAAAGAGTAATAACCATTACCCATATCGATGACGACTTGATGATCTTTATTAGCTTTGGCCATCATGCCTTCTAAAGTTTGAACATCGGTCGCAGTGAAAAATGCTTTGTTATAAACAAGCATGTATCCGTTATCCGAGGATAGCGGAAAGGCATAAACTTTTTCTTCTTCATCTTGCTTTGTGAAGCTGGCGTCGTTAACGCATCTTTCGAGATCGCGTCCTTTGACAATGTTTGCATATGTTGTCGGCAAGGCATTGAGGACGCCTTTTTGAACGAGGTTGGCTAGTTGATCGTCAGCGAACATGAAGACATCAGCGGCGGTGTCGATATCGCCGAGCGCCATCGTGGCCGCATCACCTTCACCCACATCACCAAAACCCATTTTAAATGTGATTTCGGGATGGGCTTCTTGAAACTTGCCGGCTAAATACTCGTAAACTTCTTTTTCGCCTTCTTTAGCGGGACCCCACACCTGCAGACGGACCGTCTCTCCTTCGGTAGTATCGCCGCAGCCCGACAAGGCCAAAAGCGACGCCATCAATAGAAAGAGGCTTTTCGGTTTAAACATAAATTGTCTCCTTTCGCAATTTTCTGTAAAGGGAGCGAAAATCTTCGCATGCCCAGTTACAATTTAAGTTTACACGCTCTTATTATAATATTTACTAGACATTTGTAAACATTTAGCGGAACCGGGACGAGCGAATAAGCCGTAAAATTAACCATACTCGCATTAGTTGCGTTATCACGTTCCTATAAGATGCCGCTTATTATCACACTATTTTTGGACATCGAACATATTTCAAAATATAAACTGTTACATTCCTGAATTTCAAAAAAATTTGATTCTGTGCCGTCAATGAAAAACTCCCGAGTTAACAAATATATTAGATATAGATCGCGCTCGCGAAATAGCGGAATTTCTAATGTATTATTTTATAACTATAAAAAACAGTTGGCACCACGATCACCTCTGGAAATGCCGCGACATAAAAAAGTGTTCATTTCCTTGTCATATTATGAACGATGCGAATGCAACAAAGGCATTGGCAATATTACACTCAATCAATAGTATCTCGGATTATTATTTGCGATTTAAGCTCAAACTAACCACAATTTAATTTTTTGTTTGACAAGTGTATGGGCAAGTGGTAAAAAATTAGTAAGTATAGTTAAAAAAACTTTTATCTTTATGCTATCGAAAGCATTGGAGAAACATTATGAAAAAAATGAACATGTTATGGACAAAAATAGCGGCGATTGCTCTTGGAGCGATTTTAACCGTCGGTGTCGGAGCGACGCTAAGTTCGCTCACTCCATCAAGCGAAGTTGAGGCCGCCACCACTGAAACCCACCGTGTTTGGTTTGGAGCTGGAACCACTACTTGGAACAATGCTTCAGCAAAAACATTTATTTATTATTGGACGGGAACTGGTGACTCAAAGGTTGAGCCATATGTTTGGCCAGGAGTCGAGATGGAAACAGATGATGCTAATGGGTTAAGATACTTTGATGTTGCCCAAAGTAATTGGAACATCATATTTGTAAGACTTAATCCAGAAAATAACGCAGTTTGGAATCAAACAGCAGATCTCACTGGAGCGGGTAATTTTAATTCCAAAAAATTTATTCCTAACGCACAATTAAATAATGGGACTTGGGATTCATTTACGCCCTCTACCACTACAATTGTGGCAGCCTTTGCTGCCACGATCGATACCAAAGCCGAAGCTTGTGACGCTCCCACAGCCCAAGCCGCTGTGAACGCATATAATGCTTTGTCCACTTTTGAACAAGATCAATTTGATGCCTTAACATTTGTTGATGAGACATATGGCAACAAGACTGGAATACAATTATTGAATTATTTAAAATCCTTTCATGGAATTTCTACCCCATTAAATGCCAATGTATTGGGAACATCGACAAATCGTAATATCGCGATAATCGTTACAGTCGGCGCTCTTGGTTTGACGGCACTTGCTGGTTTCTATTTCCTCAGTCGCAAAAGAAAAGCTAGTCAATTCTAAGCTACGTTGATTCAATAAGGGGCTGTTCGAAAACTCATAATCAAAAATGAGTGAAAAAGGGCAGCCCTTTTTCTATGCTTGAAATATACAGTAATCGAACAATCTTAGATTGTTCGAAAACCTGGATTATTTACCTGTCTTCATTTTTGTATTTATTTTTCTTCCTTTTTTAGCAAGACGTTTCCAACTCGGTTTACGAAATGATTCAGTTTTTAATTCACTGGGTGCAATCCAAAACGTGTTGAGCTTTCTAGTTTCGTAATATCGAAATAGTTTAGCAAGATTGAACCCAAGATAATTTAGCATCGATTCTGTAGATACCTTGTCCAATCCTCGTCGTCGGAATCGAAGATAACCGTAGTCTTGTTTAACGATGCCAAATACTCCTTCCACTTGAATCGAGCGGTTGACACGTAGTTCAATGCCTTTCGGTGAGCAAAGATTAGCCTGCGATTGATATTTATAGCGTTCTAAATCTTTGACAATTTCAAACACTTTAAAATTATCATCTTGCCTGCCCATGAATCGTTTACAATAGGGCATCCAATTGCAATGCTGACAACCTTCAATCTTGTAAAAAACAGCTTCTGACTTTTTTGGATGCCGATAAGCAAGATTGACCTCATACCCAACACAGCCATTTAAGCAGGTAATAGAGTCATCTTCATTTAAATAAAAAGCATCTGGATTTCGAGCGGACTTATTCCCTTCCCAAGATGGGTGTTTTACATAATTTTCAATGTGATGTTGATGAAGATAGCGATAATTATCTAGCGTTCCGTAGCCAGCATCGGCGCATATACGTTTTGGAAATAAACCATATGACCGATAAAACTTGTTCATAACATCAATAAACAGATTCATGTCGGTCCGAGACTGGGAGACATGATAAGAAAATATCACCCCTTGTATCACCAATATTTGAACATTATAGGCGGCATGCATGTGAGTACCTAATCCAGCATAATAATCAGCCTTTAAAGCCATGGCAGTTGCGTCTTTATCCGTCTTATAGTAGGACATCCGATCAGGGCCGATGATTGCGTCTTTATCCTCATACTCGAGCGTCTTTTCTAATAGCCCAACTAACGCTTTTTCAGTGTTACTATACGTGATTGAATCCAATGTATCTCTTTTCAACTGGAGGTTTGTCATGGCGTGGGCCAACGTGTTGCTACGAATAAATTCTTCCTCACGATAGGAATCAAAAAGGGAGTATTTCGTGATAATCTCATTTGCTTTGCAAGTTAATTTTTTATGATGTGTCGTAGGTTTCCAAACAAAGTTATACTTATTCGCGTTGGCCTCAAACTTGGTTCCATCCATGAAAGCATCTTCCATATTCAAGGACATTTCTTTGGCAATTTGCATCGTAATTAAGGCAAATATTTCTTCTTCGTTCGGAACAATCACTTTATTAATAAAATCACAAAATTTTGAATAAATTGGTCGTTCTTGATTCATTAAAAAGATGAACCTTAAATCATACTTACAAGCATCAGCAAGGGTTCTTAGAGTGCAGCGAGTAAAGGCAAACCCAAACAATGTCGTAGCGAATAAATGATAATAATTATACCCGGGTCTTCCTCCAAACGGAGTCGTGTTCTTGACATATGTTGAGATTACTTTTCCAACACCAGAATCATCAAGTAATTGAAGAAATCTCTCGATTTTTTCCTGTTCCTTCACCTCAAGGTCGAAGGAGGGCAGCAAAAACGATTTTCTCATGTTAAAATAAGGCATAACAATACCTCCGTGAACAAGAGTATTGTAACAAAAAAGGCGAAATCGGGAGAAATCGCCTTTTTTTCATAAGAAAAAGAGCTGTCGATTACTGTCTAGGTTTTCGAACAGCCCCTTTTTTATTATCTTGTCATTTGTAAGAATAATTACTACAATAATATCAATAGTTCTAACGCTTAAGCGTTAATAAAATAATGTCTAAAAAAGAAAACAAGAAAAATGAAATCGTCTCCGCATATGATGAAGACGGCAATCCCAAGAAAGAATCTGGACGGCCTAAACTTACGACGCGATATAAAATATTGTATTTTGTTTTTTACGCCATTGGCCTCGCCGCTTCTTTGGGCGTCATCTTCTTATTAGAAAGGTGTTCAAGTTGATTTCTAATGGTATTTGCAATAATGCTAGAACCCGTTAATTTACGGCAATATGAGGATAAGGAATATGAAAAAAAGCACATCTAAATCACTTCTCTCTATTATTCTCGTCTCATTTGTCCTCGCCTCTTGCCGGAGCATATCAAGTGATTCGGCCGATTCGAATTCCGCGACGTCAGTCGATCCTGACACAACTTATACCATTACTTTTGATTTGAATTATGAAGGCTCGCCAGCCGCGCCCGCTCCGCAAACCATCTATCACGGCGGATTAGTAGCAGAGCCAACCGCTCCGGTGCAAATCGGCCACGATTTTAAGCATTGGTCAAGCGATGTTAGCGGCTCGTCAATCTGGAACTTTGCAAGCGATACCGTCCTCTCGGATTTAACGCTCTACGCTATTTGGGAAATTACAGTTCTTCAATCCAAAGTCTTTTATGTAAGCATTCCGGAATACTGGAAAAGCGATGAAGCGGTCGCCGGAATCTATTTATGGAAAGATGATAGTTTTGAAGAAAACGCCGCCTTTCCGGGAATGAGAATGACGAAAGTGGCAGATGATGTCTTCAGATTTGAAGTTGAACCAAAATACGCGTATGCTATCTTCACGCGTTTAAATCCGAGCGAACCGACAGAAGACAACCCCTTCTATTGGGGTGCAAAGACGGTCGACATCGTTCTTAGTTCGGCTATGAACAATAATCTATATGTCATAAGCAATGATGGTATTTGGGGCGATCCCGGCTGTGGTGGCACGTGGTCGACTTATTCTGCATAGTAAATAAACTTTTCTTGAGAAAAAGGAGACAGTATATGTCAAAAATTAATCGAATCGGAGCGCTATTTCTTTCTTCGATAATGATTGCCAGTTGCGGCGGCAATCCAAGCGACTCCTCGCTCGACTCGTCAGGAGTCTCTTCAATTGAAGAAATCGAAAACTATGATGATTGGCTAAATACCTGGTCGGAGAACAACCACTTGTATATTCACTATCTTCGCCCGGATGCCTCACCAACTGAATATGACGACTATGCCTTATGGATTTGGCAAAACGCCCCCGAGGATCTCGAAGGTTCGCTTTATTGTGCGACCAAACCAGCCGTTCTGGACGCTTTTCATGAAATGAACGTCAATTGGATGAGCAATGTTGGCGGCAGTGGCTCCGACCTCATGCAATCCGGAAGAATTGTCGACATCGATTTAAGCGCGAGCAACATCGTCGGCGGAAAAACGGGCAACCCAACCGGATTTACGGGCGCGACGCGCATTGGCTTTTTGCTCGTCTTAGAAATCTCGATGGGCGGTGGCTCGCACTGGACGAGCGACGGCGGCGCTAACACTTACATCGATGATGTTTCGAGTCACCGGCGCTCCAACGGTTCGATTCACGTCTTCTGCGTTCAGGGAAGCGTCGGTGATTATTCGTTTACCTACGACCCTGATTATATTGAAAACCCGGTCGTCAATGATACGACCGGTACTTATCGTTCCGGCTCGGATGTCGATAGTTCGACAGACGGTTTTGCCCAATCGGCGACCTCACCCACTTTTAAGAGTTCAATGGGTATTGGCTATCAGATTTTCGTCGCCAGCTTTGCTGACTCCAACGGAGACGGATTAGGTGACATCCGCGGCATCATCAATTCTTTAGATTATTTAGAAGACCTCAATGTCAATTGTCTATGGCTCACGCCGATTCAGCAGTCCGAGAGCTATCACGGCTATGATGTGACAGATTTCGGAGCTATCGATTCCAAGTTTGGAACGATGGGTGATTACCGCGAATTAGTCGATGAAGTTCACGAAAGAGGCATGACTATCTTAATGGATTTTGTTATCAACCACACTTCCAAAAACAACGTCTGGTTCAAGAAATCGCAGCGCGCGGAACAAGGCACCCACCCCATCACGCTGGAACCTTTTAATTACCGCGATATGTATCACTGGGCATATGCGGGTGATATGGTCCGCAAATGGAATGAAATTAAAGGTCCGAATGCCAATGATCCAGGTTACGGAACTACGACTGCAACCTACAATAGTATTCCGGTTGAGACGCATCCCGATTGGTATCGTGATGGCGAATCAAATTATTACTACTACGGCAAGTTTGGTTCCGGCATGGCCGAACTTAACTACGATGCCCAGATTACCCGTGATTTAGTCATCGAAATGGCCAAAGGCTGGCTCGAGTTCGGTGTTGACGGTTTCCGCCTCGACGCCGTCAAACATATTTATATGTTGGATGAAGCCTATCAAAGCGGCGACCTCGTCGTCAGCGATACCGGAACGAGAACATTCTACGACTCCGAAAAGATGGAAAGCGTTACGGTTAAATTCGATTATTCCTCGAATATGTCGAAAAACCTCGCCTTCTGGAAAGAATTCTCCTTTAAGCTAAAACAAGAATATCCTAATGCTTTCTTGGTCGGCGAAAACTTCGACGGCTGGGATGATCGCATGTCGCCATATTTAAAGG
>Ga0116182_1005391_pt1 | contig 10950 bp, 15 predicted proteins | sample AD_UKC077_MetaG_FD_89805 | JGI IMG/M metagenome (GOLD analysis project Ga0116182, IMG submission 89805) | Active sludge microbial communities of municipal wastewater-treating anaerobic digesters from USA - AD_UKC077_MetaG | ecosystem: Engineered > Bioreactor > Anaerobic > Digestate | place: USA...
GAGTTCATAATCAAAGACAATGTTGGTTATGGTGAATGGGATTTTGAAATGCTATTGACAGACTATGACGCTGATTTATTGGCTGACTATGGTCTTGATCTGCCTGATATGGACAATGTAGATAATTTGGAAATTGACCAGAAGCCGAAAAAGCTGTCAGATAGTTTTATAATCCCTCCTTTTTCTGTCCTTGATACTAAGCAAGGAATATGGCAACAAAGAAAAAACTGGTGGCTAAACTTAGGAATAAAAAGCGAAGAAGGCCGAGACGCAAAATTGTTTTCAAAGGGCTGTCAACCTCCGTCATTTTATGATATTAAAAATGAACTAAGAAGTAAAGGCTTAGATTGCTCATTAGACGCAACAACTAAAGAATGCCAAAAAAGGGGTATAAAAATATTTGGAGACGGAAACGGATCATTTTCAATATTTGACCCTGTAATTTGTGAATTATCTTATAAATGGTTCTGTATAGAAAGAGGTAAAATATTAGACCCTTTTGCCGGTGGATCTGTTCGTGGTATAGTAGCGTCAATTCTTGATTATGATTATTTTGGAAATGATTTAAGAGCTGAACAGATTGAAGCAAATATTATAAACGCTAAAGAGGTATTGCCAGATGGGAAAAAAATGCCTAAATGGACAGTGGGCGACAGCCTGAATATTGATAAAATAGCAGGAAACTATGAGGCTGATTTAGTGTTTTCATGCCCTCCGTACGCAGATTTAGAGGTTTATTCTGATTTAAAAGAAGATATTTCAAATATGTCATATAGTGAGTTTTTGAATATATACAGACAAATAATTAAAAAATCATGCGATCTTCTTAAAGATGATCGTTTTGCCGTTTTTGTTGTTGCAGATGTAAGAGATAAAAACGGTGCATATAGAAATTTTGTATCTGACACAATACAGGCGTTTATTGATTGTGGACTGATGCTATATAATGAAATGATACTGGTAAATAATACTGGTTCTTTGGCTATAAGAGCAAGACAATATTTCCAATCAAGAAAAGTTGGAAAACACCATCAAAATGTATTAGTTTTTTACAAAGGTAACCCAAAAAATATTAAGAATATTTTTAAAGAAATTGACTTGTCTTATCTTGACGAATATATGGAAAATACGGAAGATGTTGAATAAATGTCAATAATCCCTTTCACAATAACACGCAAAGTTTTTAACCCTGTATTTCTTAAATATTTAGATATTCAAAAGAGATACAGGCTTTTTTATGGTGGAGCAGGCTCAGGAAAATCTGTCTTTGTAGCTCAGGAAATACTTATCAAGTTATTCCAAGGCGGTCATAATATCCTCGTGGTTCGTCAAACATCGAAGTCTAATAGACAATCAACATTTGCATTATTTAAACAAATACTAAACAAATGGAAGGTGCCGGCTGAATGGTATTCTATCAATAAGACAGAGATGACAATAACAAACACTGTGAATAAATCTCAGATTGCTTTTGCCGGCCTTGACGATGTTGAGAAATTGAAGTCTATCACTTTTGAAACAGGGATATTGACAGACATCTGGATAGAAGAAGCGTCTGAGGTATCAGAACGAGACTTTAATCAGCTTGATCTTAGACTAAGGGGTTTGTCAAGTGTACCATTGACAATAACACTAACATTTAACCCGATTGATGTCAATTTCTGGGCAAAAAAACGATTCTTTGACAAAGTTGATGATGATACCTTTATTTGTAAAACTACTTACATAGACAACAGTTTTATTGATGAACAATATAAGAAAACGCTTGAAAAATTAAAAGAAATTGACCAGGTGTATTACAATGTTTACGCCCTGGGTGAATGGGGGGTTTTAGGCAACAAAATATATTCAAATTATAAGATTTATGACTTCGATGTAAATGACGAAAAATTTACAGATATTTGCATTGGTGTTGACTTCGGGTTCAATGCACCTTCAGCCGTTCTGAAGATTGCATATTATGACAATGAGCTTTACATTCTTGACGAGATTTATCAAGCCGGTTTGACAAACGCTGAATTAATTGAAAAAGTTAAAAGCGAATTTTCAACAGAATTTCATGTCATCGCTGACTGTGCTGAACCGGACCGGATCGAAGAATTTAAACGCTCTGGATTCTGGATTGACGCTTGTTCAAAAGGTGACGGTTCTATCAAATCAGGGATTGACTGGCTAAAGGCTCACAAAATACATGTTCACCTGTCAAACTGTCCAGAGACTGCAAGAGAATTACAGTCATACAAATACAGGGAAGATAAAGACGGTAATGTGCTTGATATGCCGGTGAAATTTAATGATCACGCTATGGATGCGATGCGATATGCAGTTGAATACTGGCGTTTAAATTATAACATACAATTCAGCTTCGATAATATAGAAAATTATGAATATGAAAATGAAAAGTGGTATTAAATAAAAACAGTTGGGCAATATTGGGTATTTCGATGGGAATTATATGTACACTTTTCGTCATATCAGCATCTAAATAATTTTTCTCATACTCCGCTCCTAAATCAAAAGCCACCTGAAAAGGTGGCTTCTTCTATTTATACAGGCTTCTGACTTTTTGGAGGGTCAATGTCATATTCCTGTGCTTTTTCTTTCAGATAATCGTCAAGCGAATTAAGCGGGCTATATTGGAAACCATCACCCGGCTTTGTGTCTTCCAGATCAGACTTATCAAGATAGTCATTGCCTGACTTCTCATATTCTAATCCTTCTTCATCCAGTTCCTTTTCAGATAATGACACAACTGTTGACCGGCAATTGAAATGATTTGGCGGATAATATGTTGACCAGAACGGATCATCTGACCGGAATACTTTGCCGTCTAAGGTATTACACAATTCCGTTTCTCTGCCATCTAAGGTCGCTATATACTGCCAGTATGGTAAGCCGGATTCTTTTTGAGCAATAATTCTGCCACGAGAAAAAGCAGTCATACAATTTGTTCTTATTACCGTATCAAGGTGCCAGCCCGCAAGCGGGTCATCTCCCCTGGATTCAATAACAGACTGAATCAATTGACCGAATTTTTCAGGGTCAAAACCGTCTTTCATTTGCTTTGAAAATTCCTGTCTTATATCTTCTAATGTTTCTATTGAATTGACCCAAGAGATTGTAAAAGCCTTCCCAGCGTATTCATTCAGCATATCATAATATACAGGTGCCTTGACTGATCTCATTCTGGTAAAATATTTTTCAGCTTCATCATAAGGCATATCAAAAGAAAAATTTACAAAGCTTTCAGCGTTCTTTTTTACTTTCTTTTTTTTAGTGTTGTCTGTGTAACCTAAAAAATAGGAGTATGTCAGGACCTTTGTTAAAAGCCTTTCATACTCCTTATTGCGGGGGAGTTCGTCTTTTGTCAGGAGTGAGAGGTTTGAGCCTGACTTAGAAAAAAAATCATACAAAGATAAAAAGACAGACTTATTCTTTTCAATGATTCCATCTGTCTGATCAAGGACATCATCTGTTTTCAACTCCTCCATTAACTGAAATATTGAGTTTTTTTTTTAGTCTCTGAGTTGAGACTTCCAAAAGGATTGTTTGATTTATCTGAAATTGTGAAGTCATCCTCTTTCATACCGTAATTTTCTACAAAATACTGTGGTGTGAATCTTACCCCAATATCATATAACATTTTGTCACGTGTCGCCTTTTCTTCTAATAAAGTTGGCACTTTCAAAGAAAATGTAGGATAAACTCTTTCTGAAAAATTAAAGTCAACCAAAGGTCTAACAAGATCTCGATTGATTGCATCACACACCAGGTCAATTGAAAGACTTTGGAAATCTTCTCTTACTGAATTCTGTACTTTCGCTTGAGCATACGAACCTGAACCGGTCGATTCGGTTGTCAGCGTTTGTCCCACAACAGTTTTTGATATGGACTGATCACACACTTTTATAATCCTGTCAAACGCTTCTGGGTTGTTATTACTTGCCTCAATGAATTTAATATCTGATCCCATTGGCATTGTTCCTATTGACGCCCTGCCAAGAGACGCAAGAGCTGAATTTAAAGATCTTTTTGTTTCTTCATTATGATAATATCCCCAAAGCATTGGCATTGCAACAAATTCATTAAAGTGTGGCCAGTCTTTAAAGAATGCTGAGTATTTCAAGCATATGATAGGAGCCAGTACTTCAGACAAGCCAACAGGCATAAAATTAACTTTTAAAGGTGCATAAGAAATCATCACTTTATTATCAGGAATTTCATAATATTTATTTCTCTCTCTGTCATAAATATATAATTTGCCTTCTTTGAAATTAAAAGCTTTTTGTGGTAATGATTTTAAACTTTGTATATTATTCTTATCCCAAACAATCTCCGTTACAGAAAACCCCTGATAGATTGATTCATGAATTGATTGAAGAATGTTATTGTCTAAAACTTTCCAGATCTGTTCTTTTACAAATTCGTCAATTCTTTCGTTTCCTGATGTTTCAAGCGCCCATTCGCATTTCATGAAAATAGAATCCCTGTCTTGTTTCTTAGACAAATATTGATCATCTCTGATTACTAACTCATGAAGATCAATCTTCATAGTATAATCAGTTGTACTCTCAATAGCATATCGAACAGTATTCGGTGACATTGTCAACATTCTATACAACTCGTCTGACTTATAATACAAATTTAATTCTGTCATAAATTCCCCACTATATATTTTTTTGCTAAGTCTGTTATATATTGCTTATCTGAATCCTGTAACATCATAAAAGGTCTTGCTTCGATGTTGATTGTCATATTTCTTTTATGAGCTGATACATTGACCATTTTTGCTTTAATCGGTCTCCCAAATGCCTGCGTAATTTTTCTTTGGTGATTTTTAACATTCTGAACTACATTCTTTTTTGCCCCAAATTGATGCGTTGAAGCATAAGATATATTTGTGCCTACCGTTACCGTTTGCTTATCGAATTTATAATGAATAGATCTCATTAGCTTTCCAGTATCAATAAGTGTTTTACCTAGCCTTGATTTACCGTCTTTTTTACTGATATGAGCAACCTTTGATCTTTGAGAAGGCTTCCATTTGACAGGTCTTCCACCTTCACGAAAATTCATCATAATTGAGCGTGTAATACGCTCTCCAATTTCACGCATCACAAAACTAACATCTATACTCATAAGAGCCTCCGGTTGAAATAATTGTTACTGGATTATTAGCGTCTGCAACTTCAATACCTGTAATAGTTCCAGATACAATTTTCTCAAGTAATTCTATGCAACTATTATAAACCTTTGTATAATCTTCTTCAGAATTGACTTGTAGATTAGCCTGCATGATGTAGTAATAAGCTAAAGTTGCTGAAATTCTTACAATAATTGCAGGAACATCATCGGGATTAACCGTAAATTTTGTGCCAAGATAACCATCAATAATTGATTCAGCGTCTGTGATTGCAATACTTATTTCATCTTTTGTATGATCAGAAAAGACAGGATACCTTGCAATGAAATCTTCTTTTGTTATATATTTACTCATATTTACCTCTTTATGTTTTTTTGTCTATTTTAAGAACCTTTTTATATTTGTCTAAGTTATTCTGTCATATATATATATATAGTTTAATTTCCTTGATTATATTATGCGTTTATCTATAATATGACCAATGATTATAATTAAGGCGGTTGTAAATGGTAGATGTGATTAACAATATACTTGATAAGTTGAAAACGGTCGAAGCGCTAAAATATGTTGATATGTATTATTCGCAAGACGAATCAAAGATGAATTTGATCAAGTTTCCTGCTGTCTTAGTAAATTTGGTTAGTATCAATTATAATAAAGTTGCCACAACCGCCTATGATCGCACGCTTACAATTGGTATGCTGTTTTTTTACTCTTCTGTCAAGTCTTGCACTGAAAAGGAAACTGAAGCATTGACCATTTTAGACGACATTTATCAGGCACTTAGAAACGAGCTGGAAATCACATTCAAAGATGCATCATGTATTGAAAGGACCAGCATATTAACAACTTATTATATTGAGTTAGAATACTCAGGAGACCTCGTATGAAAGATAAAAACAAACAATATTATTCACTACATGAGCTTGAATTATCTGAACAACAACATGATTCAGGGATTATTACAGTCTTGGCCGGCGTTGTAGGAAAATGGAATCATCCTGCAGGTGAATTTGAAATCACACAGTCTGATGTTGAAAATATGGTGAATGATTTCAACAAGAAAAAAAGAGATTTGCTCTTTGATTTTGACCACAGATGTCTTGACCCGTTTGCTAACAATTCTAAATCAGCCGGTTGGGGAAAGGTATTAAGAGCAAGTGAAAAAGGCTTAGAAATTGATGTTGAATTCACTCCTGCAGGAAAGCAGGCAATCGAAAACAAAGAATATCGTTATCTGTCACCCGTGTATGTCATGTCAAGCAATCGAAAAGATAGAAAAGTATCTTTGCACTCAGTCGCTTTGACCAACATTCCATTTTTGAAAGAACTTCCCGCAATCGTAAACTCAGAAAAAAACGAAACCAATAAACAAGGAGAGAAGATGGAAGAATTAACAAAATTACTTTCATGTAATGAAGAAGCTGTTGTTGAAAAAGTGAAAGAACTGATCAACAAAAATTCAGAATTACAAGCGAATCTTTCAGAACTCAGCAAAAGACAAGCTGAAACTGAAATTGATTTAGCTATTGCTAACAACCAGATCAAAAAAGATCAACGCACTTTTGCGCTTAACCTGAAATTGAAAGATAATGACTTATTTAATGAGTTTTTGAATTCAAACAAGGTTGAGGCGCCTCAAGGAACTATTGAAATTCCTAATAACTCAAAAGAATCTAATATCATTAAATTCTCTGATTTATTAGAAAATCCAGCAAAATTCGCAGAATTTCAGGCAAAAGATCCTGTAAAATTCAATGAAATGTATGAAAAATTCTTAAACGGAGGTGAATAATGGCTTTTAATCCTCAAATCTGGTCAGCAAAGACGATCAATGCAATGGAACGGGCTATGAAAACCCGTAAAGCTGTAATTGCAACTATTACAGATTATACAAAGTTCACAGAAGGGACTCAGGCCGAAGCATACAACGGACCTATCATTGGTTCTTCTTCAATTGCTACACTTCCAGCGTCTTCAGGCGATGTCAACAGCCCAACAAATACCTTTTTAAACCTGCCTTTCGATCAAAAAAAGGGTGTTATATTTAACATTTCTGATATTGACAATGCTCAAACAAATGTCAATCTTCTGAATGAATACACAGCAGACGCTGGTGATACATTGCTTGATGACTATGATTTAGAAGTTGTTAAAACAATCATTGGCGGATTGACAACTGACGCAACCCAAAGAAAAGTTTTAACCGACAGCTCAAACCTTGTCATTACAGAAGCTGATTTTATCAAAGCGAAGGCTTATTTAAACAGCATCAACGCACCACAAAGAGGAAGAACCTGTTTAATTAGTCCTGTCCACGAATCACAGCTTTACACTATCTCTAACTTTATCTCAAGAGATAAGATTTCTAACACTGAAGCAGTTCCTGAGGGTGTTATCGGAAGATTACATGGGTTTGATGTCTTGCTGTATAATGCAATGCCAAAAGTAAACAAAACAGGCAAAATTGATGCAACAGCTGGAAGCAACACTAAAAACTGTACTTTATTCTATCAAAGTCTTGTTTGCGCATTTGCTCGTCAAAAAGCGATTGGAACTAAAGTCGCAGATAATGCACTTTTGCCGGGTGCAACTGTTAATATCTACAGCGTTTACGGCCGTAAAATCCAGAAAGGTGCTTATGGTTATCTTGTTTACGATAGTGCAAGCTAAATAAAAGGTTAAACAGATGAAAAGATTATTGTTAGTCTTAATTATCCTGATCGCAGTATCATCTATGCTTTTTGCAGATAATACTGCTCAGGAATCTGTTAACACTATTCTTACTGACACAATTGCTCAAGTAATTGCATTGTTTCTAATTGCCGTTTTAAATCTTATCGTTTATGCAATCAATAGGTATTTCAATTTAAAGATCAATAAAGATAAGGTGATTGCATTCATCGCTGAAAAATCAGCAGAAGCTAAATCTCTTGATTTGTCTGAAGACTTGAAAAAGAAATATGTTGTCGATGAAATAAAAAAAGATAAAAACATAAGCAAATGGACAAACATATTTTACCACACTGCAAGCGCTGGAGCTGAACTGATTTATCGGAATATAATCAAAAAGGTTAAACAATAATATCAGGGAGGTTGTTAGACCTCCCAAAACTTTTGAAAGGGTTTGTTGATAATGGAAAAGGCAAAAAGACTAATCAAAGAATTTGAAGGGCTAAGACTGACAGCATACTTATGTCCTGCTGGTGTCTGGACTATTGGTTACGGGCATACAAAAGGTGTCAAACGAGGGATGAAAATTGATCAGGCTCAAGCCGACAGATTACTTGACATTGACTTGATTGATGTTGCTCGTTCTATTCGTCAACTTGTGAAAGTCAATATCAATGACAATCAAGCTCAGGCGTTAGTCTCTTTTGTGTTCAATATTGGCTATGGTGCTTTTGAAAAATCAACACTTCTCCGAAAAATTAATAACAGAGATTTTTTAGCTGCTTCTCTGGAATTCCGCAAGTGGGTTTATGCAAAAGGTATTAAATTGCCCGGACTCGTTAGAAGAAGAAGCGTTGAAAAGGATTTGTTTAATGAACCAGTTACATGATAGCAGCGAACGACTTGCAAGAATAGAGACTGTCATTGATCATATTCAAAGTTCAATTGACGAACAAAAAGAACAAGTCGGGCTTATTCATAACAAATTAGATATTTTAAACTCTCTTAAAATTGAGTGTGAAAGGACATTTGTGAAACACATAGATTCATCATACTTCGATCGCAACATAAAGCGATATGAAGACGAAAAATTAAAAAAACATAGTTTACTGCTCACGATTGCAAACAACTTTTATAAATTTATAATCGCAATCGCTGGGATAACAGTAATCGGACAAAACTTTTTAAAGGGGTAAAAAATGGCAAAATTAATGGTTGATAAAATATCAGTGTCAGGATCTCCAGCGATAGACTTGACAATAGCTGTCAAGGGTTCTGTAACGCTTGACAAAGATACAGCAGACGAACTCACAAAAGGGGTTGAATATATTTCCGGTGAAAAGATTGATGTCAATGTTGAAGTAATTGACGAGGCAACCGCAAAATATAATTCATTAAGAGGCGTAATCAATACAGATGTTGATGTAACATTTTACAAAGGTGTGGATAAATTATTCGCTGCAAAAGGTGTAAGATTATATCCAAAATTAGAGCTTTCAGGCTCAGCAGTACCAAAGATCACTATTACCGGCGGAAAGAAATTTGGAAGCTCTGAAACAATTACTAATCACATCGCACTTCCTGTATAAGGAGGCACAATGAAACATTTCTACGATGTATATATCAGACAGGCCACAGGAACCGGAATAAAAGACCTAAACGATGTTTTAGACGGTGAAAACAGCTTTATCCGGTTTGGACTGGTTGACGAACTGCCTAAGATTGTGATTGATAAGAAAGAGACTAAAGTCTTAAATCAGGGCAAAGAGCATGTGTTCACAGAACAAGTTACTTCTGAGGCTATTTCTTTCAATGTTAAAGAGGGAAATGCCGGAGTCGCTTATGTCAAATTCAACAATAAACTTGTTGATGTATGCCTGAAATCAACCCAGTTAGGTTCAACATCTCCTTTCATTGAAGGGACAAAAGCAACGATAAAGATTGAAATGATGTCAAGAGAACTATCAAAAGTAACGATCTCAACTGCGATTGAAACAGAAGATGCTTCTGATGTGATTTCTTTTTATGAGGTAGCCTGATGGCTAAGGAAATTATAACCAATACGACTGTCAATCCGATTCTGGACACAGTCGTGTTTTTTGATTTTAAAAATGACATTAAAAAGGCAAGCACTTCTGATTTAGTAAAAGACAGAGATGACCTGTATGATCAGAAATCAGCAGTCAGTAAATCAATATCGAAAGATGTAACAGGTGAGACAGATACAGTGATTGAATTAAATCCGGTAAATGTTGCTCAAACTGTTTTAAAAGCATTTTACAACCTAACATTTTACAATCATTGTATTTATCAATAATAAGGAGGCTTTATGCCAACTATAAACGGACAATTTACAGACGCAAACGGAAATATCATTGGGCTATTCGCACCAGGTGCGTCTGTAATGTTAGACGGAACCAGTGAACCGGATTCTTATGAAAATGAGACCGGTGCGGATGTGCTTGTAAGAGCAATTGGAATCGGTTCAACAACTACAATCTCGCTTGTTGGAACAGCCGACGGCGATTCAATGTTCTGGCCTGATGAGCTGGTTGACTATATTGTTATCCCAAAAGGGGCGACACTGTCCGTTCAGGGTGGTAAGTTGCAGATTACATTTCTGAGGTAATACATGAGACACAGACTCAGACGACTATTATCAAGATTGAAATCAAGCAGGGTGGTAGCTAATCCTGCTAACGCTTATACTACAGGTGTTTATGATACCTGTCAATACTCTTAAGGAGGTAATTTATGCCAAATTTGGCTACAAATAAAAATGAAATAAGTACCGGACTGGCTGTAAAGCCTGTGCATATCACTGATTGTATTGACGCTCTTACTGGTGCAAAGACTTTCGATGATGTCAAGACACCTGCTCAGGTACTTGCTACTCCGCTCAACCCTATGTCAGCACCGATTTCAACTACATACAAAGCACTTCCTTTTAATCCGTTACGAGGCAGAGCAGTAGTATCGAATAGTGCTAACACAAAAGCCTACGGAGTGCGACCTGTGGACTTAGGGCAGGAATCGGTAGCAATAGATTTAGCTGGTGCAAAGGTTAGTGAAACGCCAAAAGCAGTGGGATTTTTGCCTAATGCTATAACTTTAAACTTTTCATTCCAGCACAA
>Ga0116182_1005421_pt1 | contig 10916 bp, 9 predicted proteins | sample AD_UKC077_MetaG_FD_89805 | JGI IMG/M metagenome (GOLD analysis project Ga0116182, IMG submission 89805) | Active sludge microbial communities of municipal wastewater-treating anaerobic digesters from USA - AD_UKC077_MetaG | ecosystem: Engineered > Bioreactor > Anaerobic > Digestate | place: USA...
GAAGTGACCCCGAACCCGGCAGTACCCGGAGAAACCATCACCTTGAAGGCGGTGGAACTGCCCGGCTCCTGTGCGGTGGGTACCCTTCACTTCCTGTGGGAAAAACGCGGCGGCGGCAAAGCCGATTGGATGCCCATCTCCTCGGCACCCGACGCTTCGCAGTTCTCCATTGGCGCGGCAGATTTTGATGATGCAGGCGACTACCGCTGCTCCGTGTCCGATGATATGATCACCATCACCTCTCCCGTGGTGACGGTTGTTGTCGGCACAGGCGTTCCGGCGGTGGGACTTGCCGGTCTTGCGCTGGCAGGACTGCTGACTGCTTTTGCGGGCGGAGCTGCCCTTCGCAAACGTGACTGATCCTGAATTTCTCTGTTGACCCTTTGCGGCGTCAGTACCCCGGTGCTGGCGCCGTTTTTTTTGTGCCACGAATACACGAAAAAATAAAGAGTTAAGTGGAAGCTCCTTTGTATATGGAAGCCAAGGCAGCCAGAAAGCTCACGCCCCCGCCTGGTTGTCAGTGCTCTTTTCTCTTTAAAGGATTCTGTACAGTGCTTGCACTTCCTGTGCCCCAGTACGCCCTGTCAAGCCATTTGCTAATCTTACCGTAGCGGCTTTCGTCACGCCATTTGCTTTCTTACTTTGGTCAGATGCTCTTTATGTCTTTCCTGCCTGTCCTTGCGAAGGATGGTTGCGGTTCTCTGACACTTGCCGGTCACCTGATTTTTTCAAAGCAGGTGTATAGATTCCGAGACATCTATTTTGCACTTCGTCTGTTTCGTTATTTTTTTAAAAAAGCTTGACTTGCGCCATTTCACCATGTATAATAGTGAATAGCGATTCACTATTCTAAGGAGAAAAGAATGCGGGCAAAAAAAACAAACACGGAAATCAGAAAAGAACAGATACTTCTTGCCGCTCTCAAAATCATCGGCTCGCAGGGGGTCAATGCGCTCAGTATTGTCGGTGTTGCTGAAAAGGTGGGAATCGTGCCGTCCGCTCTTTACCGTCATTTTTCCAGCAAGGAAGAAATTCTTGACGGTATCCTGGATCTGATGCGTGAAAAAGTCCTCAAAAACGTACAGCAGGCCCGCTTAAAAAAGCATAATGCCCTGGCTCGTCTGGAGTTTATTATGATGCGGCATCTTGCACTTCTTAAGGAAAGCCGTGCTTTGCCTTTAATTCTTCTGTCCGATGCCATGTATCTGGGCACTTCGGCACGCCTGAGCAAAATACAAGAGATCCTGGAATCGTACCTGAGCGCACTATCCGCAATACTTAAGGAAGGCATGGAAGAAGGGTCCATTCGGGCAGATATTGTTCCGGAAAGTACAGCAATCATGTTTCTTGGCATGATTTTGCCTGCTGCTGTTCTGGTTAATGTTCAAGCTCCTTTTTTCAACTTAGAGAGCCATGCGGCAAACGTGTGGCCTGCTTTTGTCCGTTCAATCGCTGTAATCAACTAATTTTTATAGGGAGAAACAGTTCATGTCAAAGAAAAAAAGGCTCCTTGTTCTTTTTGTAGCTGTCAGTGCCGCCGGGCTTTTCGCCTATTTCTATAATGAGCCCCAGTTGTTTCGCCAGGAAAGTGAACATGTCCTTCGCCTGTCCGGCAACATAGAAGTTCGTGAAGCTGAACTCAGCTTCAAAATTCCCGGGCGTGTTATCGAACGCATCGCAGAAGAAGGGCAGCTTCTCTCGACAGACGTGGTCGCAGCGAAACTGGACAGCGTCGATCTCGAACAGCAGCTTGCCCTGCGAAAGGCGGAACTGCATGCAGCCCAGGCGGCTCTTGCAGAGTTGGAAGCCGGTTTTCTTCCTGAAGAAATTGCGCAAATGGAAGCTGCTGTCAGTAAAGCGCAGGCACGGCTGGATGAATTGCTTGCCGGTTCCCGTCCTGAAGAAATTGCCTCAGCCAAAGCCGCTGTTGCAAGTGCGGGCGCTGTGGAAGAGCACATGCGCATTGAATTGGAAAGACAGTCGCGGCTTCTCGCCAGTGAAACCATTTCTCAGCGTGAGTATGACAAGGCGATCTCTGAATATTTAGGAGCTTCCGCCCGATTGAAATCGGCAAACGAGGCTTTGAAACTGGTTCAAGTCGGACCCCGCACGGAACAGATAGCCCAGGCGCGTGCGGCTTTGACGGAAGCGGAACAACAATTGGCGCTGATGAAAAAAGGGCCCCGCCAGGAAAAGATTGAGCAGGCGCGTGCGCGGGTTGAGCAGGCATCAGCTGCCTGTGATTTTGCCCGGACCCAGGTGAGCCATACCCTTCTTTATGCACCATTTTCCGGGATGGTTTTAAGCGAAAATGTGGAGGTGGGAGAATATGTATCTCCCGGCACACCGGTGATCACTCTGGGAGATCTGGAAAACACGTGGCTTCGCGCCTATATTGCGGAAAGCGATCTGGGTAAAGTGAAATATGGACAGAAAGTGCACATCACAACAGACAGCCATCCGGGAAACATTTATACGGGGCACATATCTTTCATAGCGTCTGAATCTGAATTTACGCCGAAAACAGTGCAAACCCAAAAAGAACGGGTGAAACTGGTCTACCGGATTAAAGTGGATGTTCCCAATCCTGAATTGGAACTTAAACCGGGTATGCCGGTTGATGCGGCAATTCAGTTTGAGGAGACCCACAAATAATGGCAGCTGTTCGAACCGATAATCTCAGCAAAGAATTCAACGGCATGCAGGCAGTCTGCCGGTTGAATCTTGAGGTGCAGCCGGGTGAAATCTTCGGACTTGTCGGGCCGGACGGTGCAGGCAAGACCACGATCATGCGGCTTCTGACCTCGATTATGGAGCCGAGCAGCGGAGACGCCTGGGTTCAAGGGCTTCACAGCGTGCGGGATGCGGAGGCGATTAAAGAAAAAATTGGCTATATGAGTCAGCGCTTCGGCCTTTACGCTGACCTTACGGTACAGGAGAATGTTGATTTCTACGCTGATATTTACGGCGTCCCAAGACGGGGAAGAGAAAAGACCATAGATGAACTGCTCTCTTTCAGTGCTCTGACGCCTTTTAAAAAACGCTTTGCCGGCAATCTCTCCGGCGGCATGAAACAAAAACTCGGACTCGCCTGCGCACTGATTCACACGCCAGAAGTCCTTTTTCTGGATGAGCCGACCAATGGCGTTGACCCTGTCTCACGGCGCGATTTCTGGCGGGTTCTTTATCAGCTGCGCCAGAAAGGCGTTACAATCGTTGTTTCGACGGCATATCTGGATGAAGCAGAGCGGTGCAGCCGGCTGGGGCTTCTGCACCAGGGCAATCTGCTCTCAGTAGGCAGCCCCAGAGAAATCAAAAGCCTTATGAAAGGGCAGCTGCTGGTTGTGCGCTCCTCGCACCCTCGCGAGGCGGCACAGCTTTTGCAGGAGGTACTACGGGAAGAGCATATCACTCTTTTCGGTGATCGCATCCATGTGATTACGGATGCCCCTGAATCGTCACGCACCTCCATTACACACACTCTTTCCGGAAGTGCGTACACACTCCACAGCATCTCCGACCAGGAGCCCTCCCTGGAAGACGTATTTGTTTCCATGCTGGGAACGACAGAAAAAGAAAGAAGCCATGAAATCGTCTCCTCATGATATTGCGGTGTCCGTAAAAAATCTGGAGCGGCGTTTTGGATCGTTTATCGCTGTAGATCGCATCAGTTTTGAGGTGAGCCGCGGCGAAATTTTCGGATTTCTCGGCCCTAATGGTGCGGGAAAGTCGACTACCATCAGAATGCTTTGCGGCTTGCTGGCGCCTACAGGCGGATCCGGAACTGTCGCTGGATTTGATCTGCGCAAGGAAGCGGAACAGATCAAATCCAACATAGGATATATGAGCCAGAAATTCTCTCTTTACGATGATTTAACGGTGGAGGAAAACATTAATTTTTACAGCGGCATCTACAACATTCCGAAAAATAAGAAGCTTGAGAGAAAACACTGGGTGCTTGAGATGGCAGGGTTGACGGATCAGATAAACCTTCGCACCGGATTTCTCTCCGCCGGCTGGAAGCAGCGTCTCGCTCTGGGATGTGCGGTGCTTCACGAACCGCCCGTTCTTTTTCTGGATGAGCCCACTTCCGGAGTAGACCCTATCAGCAGACGCCAATTCTGGACGCTGATTTACACGCTTTCCGGCACAGGCGTAACGGTCTTTGTAACAACGCATTACATGGAAGAGGCGGAATATTGTGACCGTCTGGGAATGGTTTATCGTGGAGAGCTGATCGCACTGGGTGCGCCCGAAGAGATCAAGACACAGATGGTTGACGACCGTATTTTTGAAATTCAGTGCGCGCATCCTGAGAAGCTTCTCGCGAAGATGCCGGAATTTCCTGAATTTAGCGATGCCTTCCTTTTCAGCAACACACTGCATGTAATTACGAACGACAGGAACCTGACCGCAGAAAATATTCGCACCCGGATCGAGCAAGAGGGCTGGAACATCAGCAGGGTGGAAAAAATCCTTCCTTCCATGGAACACGCCTTTGTTTCACTTATAGAAAAACGTGACCGCACTGAAAATGCCAGAGAGGCTGTTAAAAGATGAAACTTATGAGAATTCGTGCTGTGTCACGAAAAGAATTCATACATATACTGCGGGATCCGCGCAGCCTGGGTATGGCAGTCGCTATTCCCATGCTTCTCTTACTGCTCTTCGGCTATGCATTGACGCTGGATGTGGACAATGTCCCTCTCGTTGTGTGGGCGCAGGAAGACTCGCCTATTGTACAAGACCTGGTCAGGCGCTTCAGTGCTTCCCCGTATTTTTCCCTGCAGGGCGAGGTCGGGTCCTATGAAGAATTGGAATACGCCATTGATTCCCGAACAGCCCTCATAGCCCTGGTGATTCCAGCCGGGTTCAGCGGCCGGATTGAATCAGGCAGGACGGCACCCGTTCAGGGGATTGTAGACGGAAGCGATTCCAACACCGCATCTATAGCTATTTCTTATGCTCAGGCAGTTACAGCGGCGTACTCGCAGGATATCGCTCTCCGCACTTTCCAACGTATGGGAGAAAGAACAGCGGATCTTCCTGTTCAGGTAGAGGCACGCGTCTGGTTCAACGATGACCGTGAATCTAAAAACTATATTATCCCGGGACTCATCGCCGTCATTATAATGGTTATTGCCGCGCTGCTCACTTCTCTTACGATTGCACGGGAATGGGAACAAGGCACCATGGAACAGTTAATCTCAACGCCGGTAAAAGCTCCGGAGCTGGTCATCGAAAACTTTTCCCCTATTTTGTTATCGGCATGGTCGATGTGCTGCTCTCCGTGCTTATGGGCGAATATCTTTTTCACGTGCCGCTGCATGGAAGCATACCTCTCCTTTTTGCCATGGCGGCTGTTTTCCTGATGGGCGCCCTTTCTTTAGGCATACTGATCAGTATCGTACCAAAAGCCAACTGGTCGCCAGTCAACTTGCCATGGTACTGACTTTTTTGCCTGCCTTTCTTCTCTCCGGGTTCATGTATGCGATTTCGAATATGCCCCGTGCCGTCCAGCTGCTGACCTATCTGATCCCGGCGCGATACTTTGTCGCTCTGCTGAAGGGGATCTACCTGAAAGGAACGGGGCTTGCCGTCCTTTACCAGGAGATCATACTCCTTTCTGTTTTCGGGTTGCTGATGTTTTTACTGGCTATCGCAAAATTTAAAAAGAAACTGGTGTAATCCATGGTCGCTCGCGTCACACATATGCTCATTAAAGAGTTTATTCAGATCTTCCGTGATCCTCGGCTGAAAGGCATTATTTTCCTTATGCCGATGATTCAGCTGCTGGTCTTCGGCTATGCCGTTACCACCGATGTCAATCAGGTTGCTACAGCGGTATATGATCTTGACAACAGCAGTGCCAGCCGCGAACTGGTCGCCGCTTTCAGCGATTCCGGGTATTTTAACGTTGTTGAGCACATCAGCCATCCGGATCGAATTCATCAAGTTCTGGATCATGGCGATATTCAGGCGGTACTGCAGATCAATTCAGGCTTTTCCGGAAACATTGAGTCGGGGCGAAGCACCAGGGTTCAGCTGATTGTTGACGGCACGGACTCCAACACAGCCGGAATTGTTATGAATTACAGCTCAAAGATCACCGGTGCCCTGTCCCGGGAAAAACTTGCGAACCGCTTAAGCCGAATGAAAGGGCGAATGCCGGAGATACCGGAGGTCACGCTGGAGCCGCGTGCCTGGTTCAATGAGAATCTTGAAAGCCGGAACTTTTATATTCCCGGGGTGATCGCCATTATTGCCATGCTGATAACACTTATGCTCACCAGCATGGCTGTGGTGCGGGAGAAAGAAGTCGGCACCATGGAGCAGCTGATGGTATCCCCCATCCGCCCTGTGGAACTGGTACTCGGAAAAACAATTCCTTTTGCTTTTATCGGGTTTGCCGATGTTCTTCTTATTACCGTTCTGGGCGTTTTCTGGTTTAATGTGCCAATCCGGGGCAATCTGTTTCTTTTATTCTTTTCCACAGGCCTTTATCTCATGACCACACTGGGAATCGGCCTTCTGATTTCAACAGTGAGCCGAACCCAGCAGCAGGCAATGATGAGCACCTTTTTCTTTTATTTCCCTGCTGTTCTGCTGTCAGGTTTCATGTTTCCCATTGCAAATATGCCGACAGTTATTCAGTGGCTTACACTCCTGAATCCGCTCCGGCACTTTCTCATTATCGCCCGCGGCATTTTCCTTAAAGGTGTCGGCCTGCCTATTCTCTGGCCTCAACTGGTCTTTTTGCTGATTATGGGCAGCGCTGTCCTCTGGCTTGCCACCCGGCGTTTTCACAAAACTCTTGAGTAAATTATCAAGGAGACTCCTTATGACTCACCGTTCTTTTTCACTGCGTATTTCCGCAATGCTCTTACTGGTCTTGAGCTCGTCCTGCAGCACCGTGACAAGCGATTCCATCGCAAGGATTGAAAATTATTATCCGAAACCCGCCGAAGAAAATATGCTGCCGGTAAAGAACGGACCCGCTCCAGAGGAGAGCGTTTCGCCTGTACCCGAACAACGGGCTCTTACTCTGGAACACTGTGTCGCGATCGCATTGGACAGAAATCCCCTGCGGAAAGCCGCAGAAGAAGGAATCGCTGTTGCCCGCGCCAATACAAATGCCGTGGCATCTCAGTATTACCCTTCTTTAACCTGGTCGGCTTCCTATCGCCGGTGGGAAAGCCACGCTTTTCTGCCAAGTGATCTGGGGCTTCCGGGAAAAAAGCCTTCATCCATCGGCCCGGTGAGTGACTGGTCAACGGGTCTGAAAGCGCAGTACCTTATTTTTGACAGCGGCAAACGGGCGGCAGAACTGCGCGCGGCAAAATCCGCGGTGGCGGCCGTTTCCGAAGAAGCAGAGAAATTACAGCAGGATATCGCTCTCTCTGTACATCACGCCTTCTATCAGCTCTGCGCCGCCCGGGAAGGATATGCCACCGCTGAACAGAACAAAAAAAGAGCTGAAGCGCACACTGCCCTTGCTGCCCGTTTGTGGGAATCAGGTGCTGTTCCCAAAGCCGATGTCATTCGGGCGCAAGTGGATCTTTCCGAAAGCGCTTTGAAACTTGTACAGTTTGAGACAGCCGTCAAAGAAGCCCGGGTAAATCTGAACCGTGCCTTGGGTCTTCCTCTTGAGATGGAATTTGCGCTGCAGACCGACATGCCGGTTCTGACGGATCCGGACACAATAGATATGAACACGGCAGTGGGACAGGCTCTGCATCAACGCCCGGAACTTAAAGCAGCGCTCCATCTGATTGACCAGCAGCAGCACCTCCTTTCCGGCGCTGAAAGTGCCTTCGGCCCTACGGTTGCCGCCAGTCTCGGCTACGGCTACAGAGATGACAGTTTCCCTGTGAAAGATAAAGACTGGTCTGCCGGTATCGGCATTGAATTGCCTATTTTTGATGGTTTCCGGAGAAAAAATAATGTTGCAAAAGAAAAACATGCCTTTGCCCGCCAGGAAGCCCTGTTACGTCAGAAGGTGCTGGAGATATCCGAAGAAATCTGGGTATCCAAACTGCATTGGGCGGAATCTTTTGCTGCGATTGCGCTTTCTGAAGCCATCGTTCACGATGCGGAAGAAAGTATGCGCATGATCCGGGAGCGTTATGAAGCAGGAGCAGCAACGGCAACAGACCTTCTCGACGGCCAATCAAAACTTGTCGGGGCACAATTCGGGCTTGTAGAAGCACACTGGCGGTTTTTCGCAGCAAAAGCACGTTTTGACCACGCTTGCGGCAATCTCGTCGCCGCATCGGATTAAGTGTATTTCTTCTTCCCGGGTGTGTATAATGCTTTTCGACCCTGTGAAGGTATAAGGAGAGCATATGATGCATCTATGGAAGAAGAGTACTTTATTCAGTTTGGGCCTTATTTTGCTGGCTCCTTTTGCTGTTTCTTACGGAGATGCCAGCACGACCGGGACGCCGCGTCTCATGGAAGGGCCGATGGTAGGCGCTGTCAGTTCGACGGAAATCAGTGTGTGGGTCCGGGCAAGCGGAGAATTTCCTCTGGCGCTGGAATATGATCAGAAGGCGGATTTTAAATCTTCGAAACGAACAGAAAAAGTCGTTCCTTCCATAGAAAAAGACGATCGTACGGCGGTGCTGCGCATGAGCGGACTTGAGGCGGACACGCTCTATCATTACCGGATACTGATCAACGATAAGCCCGCCCCCTACATCGGCGCATTTTGTGCCAGAACAGCTCCGGCTGGACCCGCCCGATTCACCGTATCCTTCGGCTCCTGCCCCCGCTACCAGCAGGACCCTGTCCAGAACATCTGGAAGGGGCTCGAAAAAGTAGCCCCTGATCTCTTTTTCTGGCTGGGTGACAACATTTACGGCGACACTTTCGATCCCGATATTCTGGCGGAATGTTACCGGTACCAGCGTGCCGTCCCCAACTCCAGACATTTTCTCGCTACTACTCCGCAGATCGCCATTTGGGATGACCATGATTTTTCACTGAACAACCATAACAGAACCAACCCGATTAAAGAAGCGTCTTTGGGTGTTTTCAAACGCTACTGGGCAAACCCTTCCTACGGGCTGCCTGAAACACCGGGCGTGTTCTTTAAATATCACTACGGCGGTGTGGACTTTTTCTTTCTGGACGTACGCTATCACAGGGATCCCAATACGGAACCTGACTCTCCGGAAAAAACGCATCTCGGCAAAGAACAGCTTGCCTGGCTGAAAGAAGAACTCCTCGCCAGCCGCACACCATTTAAAGTACTGGTCTCCGGTGGCGGTTTCTCCAATGAAAAAGGACCGAAAGGCGATTCCTGGGCTTCCTTTCTCTATGAACGGAATAATCTGTTTGATTTCATCCGGGACAGAGAAATTTCCGGAGTACTGTGCTTTTCTGGCGACACCCATGTTGGCGAGTTCAATGCTATTCCCTGGAGCGAAAAAGGCGGCTATGATTTTTACGATCTGGACAGTTCGCCGCTGGCTCAAAAAGCAAGCGACAACTGGAAACAACGAACTCCTGAAATCCGTCTGAGGATGCCGTATCAGGCGAATAATGCAGGACTGGTTGAATTTGATATGACAGCCGAGCCGCCGACGGTTCGTTTAAACCTGATGACGGAAACCGGAGAGCCGGTGTGGGATCCTGTGGTGCTTACTTCCGATGATCTGAAAAATGGGACTGCCACTGCTGAAGCCAACATCAAACTCGATTGAGAAAGAAGCCGTTTAACTTCATAACACATTCATTCAACGAGGAAAGAGATTTGTATGTCTGAGAATATCATGGAACCATCGTCGGAACCTGCCAACGCTGCAGAGGAATCCCCGGCAGCGGTACAGCAGAAGCAGGAGCAGAAACCTGTAACCGTTAAACCGGAGCGCATGATGTCCATTGACGCATTGCGCGGCTTTGACATGTTCTGGATTGTTGGCGGTCAGGGGCTTGTGGTCGCCTTTTTGCTCCTCTTCTCCGCTTCAGGAGAGCTTCCGGCGTGGCTCGATTATCAATTCAGCCATGTGGACTGGGTCGGCTTTTCTGCCTGGGATCTGATCATGCCGCTTTTCCTCTTTATTTCCGGGGCATCCATCCCCTTTGCCATGCACCTGAAAGAAGGGGAAACGCGGGATTACAAAGCCTTTTATGTACGGCTGGCACGGCGTATCGCCCTTTTGTGGATCTTCGGCATGATCGCCCAGGGGCGGCTGCTCACCCTTGACTGGACGCAGTTCCGCTTCTTTTCCAATACGCTTCAGGCAATCGCCGTGGGCTATCTGATCGCAGTTCTCGCCCATCTTTATCTGCCGACGAAAGGTCAGATTATTCTTTTTATGGACGTACTGATTATTTACTGGGGACTTATGATGTTTGTGCCTGTGCCCGGCGCCGACGGCTGGGCGCTGGAACCGCGTCTGAATCTTGCGCTCTGGCTGGATGACACCATACTCGGGCGTTTTCGTGACGGCACGACCTATGCCTGGATTCTGCCGGGTCTCGGTTTTGCTGGCTCCGTGATGCTGGGTGTTTTCTCAGGCATGATTCTGCGATTGAAAGAAGCGCCCATGAAACGCTTCGCTTATCTTCTGGGTCTGGGCGTTGCCTGTCTCGTTGGCGGCTGGCTGTGGAGCTTCCACTTCCCCATCATCAAGCACATCTGGACAAGTTCCATGGTGTTGTGGGCAGGCGGATGGAGCTGCCTGCTTCTTGCGCTCTTCTACCTGGTGATTGATATCTGGAAATTTCAGCGCTGGGCCTACCCCTTCATGATCATCGGCGCCAATGCCATTGCGGCCTATATGGCAGAGCATCTGATCCCCTTCAAACAGCTGGCATTGCTGATTCCCGGTCTTGCATGCGAGTGCCCTTATGCCGCTTTTTTTGCCTCTTTCATCGCCTTTATGCTGCTCTGGATCCCGCTGTGGATC
>Ga0116182_1005446_pt1 | contig 10884 bp, 9 predicted proteins | sample AD_UKC077_MetaG_FD_89805 | JGI IMG/M metagenome (GOLD analysis project Ga0116182, IMG submission 89805) | Active sludge microbial communities of municipal wastewater-treating anaerobic digesters from USA - AD_UKC077_MetaG | ecosystem: Engineered > Bioreactor > Anaerobic > Digestate | place: USA...
ACTCAGATAGCCTTTATAGATGTATCTCCGTATCGTCCTTTCCGAACAAAGCGACTGGAGCAAAGAACTCGCGACATAGAGATGGTGAAGGGATTGGCCCCTTTCTTTAATGCCGTGAATGAGTTCCTGATCGTTCGCGGTTAAATCATTTGCATCAATCCGCTTAAAAACGCGCGGCTCAATCCTACCTTTTGCGATGAAGACTCGGCGTCGACACAGTCATAATACCTTTTTAGATTCGTGCATATCGAAGCGTTCTCGCATCCGTTGCACATATATGGAAACCGTTTCCATCTATGGCAGCGAAAAGCATTAAAATCAGGGCATTCCCCGTGGACAAAAGGCGGCTTATTTAGACAAAGCTTTGAACAATGATAACACGTATGACGGCATGGCTTATAATAGCAGTTATTAATAATTTCTCGATAGATGGTCGAACGAGACTTGTTTAGCAAACGAGAGCATTGCTCTAAAGAATAGCCCTTAGCGATTGCTGCCTGTAAATTGATACGATCATCATGCATTAATCGTACTTTAGACATAAGATTCTCCTTTCTAGCAGCAGGAGACATCATTATAAATCAATTTGTTGCAACGACTCTGGCATCTATCATCTTGCTTCAATAAAACACATTGCTTTATTTATTAACGTAAACACTTTAAAATGTGGATGAGGTTTTATTATGAATAAAAAGCTATCTATATTTGGAATTCCCTTACTCGCCCTTTCATTAGTTGCATTAGCGGCTTGTGGCAGCAACGATATAAAGCTCAATCAAGAGTGGTATGCGATTGGTTATGGCAGTTATGTCAATGGCAGCAATTGGAGTGTTGATTCGGGTATTGAATTAAACAAAATCGAATCTGAGAATTATAAGGAATTATATTTCGCTGATGATGTCGATTTCTCGGCAGGTGATACCTTTATAATTACTAATCAAGATCGTACCATCACCCTCAAAGAAAAACACTATTCACAAATTGATAATGCTTTTACCACCAAAAATGTTTATCTTTACGGCACTGATAATGACGTTCAAATCGACGTTCTTAAATCGGGCAAATACGATATTTATTTGGGTCTCACATCTAATAGTTATGTCTTAAATGTCTATAACGGAACCGGAACAACTCCTTATGACCCAAACGTCAAGCCAACGCAGGCAACAACGATTGATTTCTTCGGTAACAGCGACCATCACGGAGTGATAATCGACACAATTGATGGATCATCACACTATCCAGCGATTGAGAAATATATCGCTTATTTAAAATCACTAGCTGACGCTACTCCAAATGAAGATATCATTCTCAGTAGTGGGGACTTATGGCAAGGCACTTTGCAAAGCAATTCCAACTTTGGAGCCCTCCTTAATAAAGTTATCGAATCAGCGGGCTACGCCTCATTTACCTTGGGTAACCATGAATTTGACTGGGGCCAAGACATTATTCAAAATAACCAAGCTGATACTTCCGTTCCTTTCTTAGGCGCGAACATTGTCAGAAAATCAGATGGCAAACTAGTTGATTATGTTCAACCGTATACAATCGTTGAAAAATCCGGTCTTCGTGTTGGTATTATCGGCACGATAGGCTCTGCTCAGATTGAAGATATCTTATCAACCAACGTTGACAGCATCGATTTCGCCGATGAAATTGAAGCCGTTAAAACATATAGCAACCGCTTGAGAGACGAATTCAACTGCGATATCGTTATCGCAAGTTTCCATGATGGCACAAGTTCCGTAGAAACCGACATAAGGAACGTTTTAAGCAAGGTTTCACCTTTAAGTGGAAAAAGATACGTCGATGGCGTTTTCACCGCTCACGACCATACTTGGGCAAACAAAATTATTAATTCCGTTCCAATCCTTAATTCAGGAAACAACGGAAGAAACGTCGCCAGTTTTTCTCTTGCTTATAACAATGGTTTGGTTTCCTGCACCGATAATTACGTTTATAACAACAACAACGCAATCTACAATTTCGATGGTGAAGACCTCGCTATTAAAGCAATTGTCGATGAATACTACACCGTTGAACTCCAAGAGAAAGCCGCATCGGTTGCCGGAACCCTTAACTCGAGCTTCTCCAAGACTGCGGAAGCTCCACGAATGATGGCGAAGGCGATGTATGAATACGCTCAGGAACAAGGACATGATGTTGTTCTTGGTATGGTCAACCAAGCGAGAGCCAATCTCCCGGCCGGAGATGTCACCTATACCGACTTATTCGCTTCCTTCCCCTTTAGCAATCGGACCGTCATAATGAATGTAAAAGGTTCGGATTTACGCCGCAACAGTGGCGCTTATTATTTCGCTCCTACTCCATTCTCCTATTCAGATAATCAAACTTATCTAATCGCTGTTTATGACTATTTGGCTTATCACCAAAACTCGCGCCGCGAGTATGACTATTTTTTAAACCGCGATGTTGTGGCATCCCTCAGCAAATATCCAGTCGACCTTATCTATGACTATATGAAAGAGCAAACCGGAACCATCATGGCGAGTAGCTATATGGGTACAAGCTTTTCATTCTTATAGAAATAAGAAGACAAAACTATTGCTTGAAAAAATCTATTGTTATACAATAATCACGCATTGATGGTCCCTTAGCTCAGCTGGTAGAGCAACTGACTCTTAATCAGTGGGTCAAAGGTTCGAATCCCTTAGGGATCACCAAACTACATATTCTCAGTTTCAAACGGCTTAAACCGACTGGTCTGATGGATATTGGAAGAGAGATAAAATCTCTCTTCTTTTTTCTTTTTACGTTTGACATTAGATTTGTTAAAATACGATTGATATGAGGAGAATCTACCCCTTATGAAGAAATCATTACTTTTAGTACCATTATTAGCTTTTTTACTTGTCGGTTGTGGAAACAGTGACACCATCGGCGAAAACGGCGGTGGTGGCGACAATACCGGTGGTAACAATAATGATGATGGAGGTGGTGATAGTCAAACATACGCTCTCATTGCAAAATACGATTTCACACTGAGTGGCCACACCATTAAAGGTAGCGAACTAAAAACAGAGGAGCAGGCACTTACGTTGTTTGATGATTCGTTGGTTGAAGGCACCGATAAATTATTATCTATCACGGATATTGTTAAGGTCTACGATGGCAATTCTTCTGGAGGAGCATACCCCGAGACACCCGCGATTCTAAAAATGGGATCAAGCAGTTCGAATGGAACATTCACATTGCATTTTGAAGAAGGCACTGATGTCGCTAGAACTATTGTGTCTTGCCACGACTTTTACGATCCATCAAGCGAATGGGGAGGTAATACAGATTACTTATCCGTCAATAGTGATTCTCAACTCACTCCGTTCAATGAGGGAGCCACTCCGTCAGATTTGACATATGATTTTTCCGAAGCAACCGATGTTTTAGAGTTTGAATCGATGGGTTCTGGAACTGGTAACTCAATCTATGGTCGAGTCGTAATTTTCAGCATTTCTCTTTACGGTCTATCCTAAAATTAATAATTATCGCTAGATGAAACGACTTGATTCCTGGGGTGTAGTCAAGTTGTTTTATTCTATAAGCGATGAATCACAAAAATAGTTAACATACTATAATTTTAATTTGTCGTTCGCATCTTTTTTGATAGAATATCCTTAGAAATTAGGAGATAACTTATGAAAAAGATAGCATTTCTACTACCATTGATGGCTCTTTTGCTAGTCGGATGTGGTAACAATGACAACGGCGGAGGAGGCGGAGACGGCGACGGCGACGGTGGCGGAGGAAACAATCCAACATATCACCTTGTTGCTGAGTATGATTTCACAACAAATGGGCACACCGCAACGGGAACCGAACTAACAGCTGATACTGCAAAAACGCTTTTTGCTGATTCTCTTTCTGATGGAACCGACAAAATTAGTTCTGTTAGCGACTTAGCAAAGGTATTTGATGGCAATAGTACAGGCGGAGCGTATGCAAATACTTCTCAACTCGTTAAAATGGGAACAAGCAGTGTTGATGGGGCCTTCACATTGAATTTGGTTTCTGGCACCAACATCAAGAGAGTTGTTGTTTCGGCTTTTGACTGGTACAAGAAAACTGAACCATATCCAGTTAACACAAATAGTTTGTTAGTTAATGGGGATTCCCAACTTGCTCCATATAACGAAGCTGGAACACCTGGAGATTTGACATACGACTTAGCCACTGCTACTGACACCCTGGCATTCCAAGCTGACGGAGCGGGAACGGGTGGAAACGCATTTGGCCGTGTCTTTCTATTCAGTATCGCGCTGTATTCGTACAATTAAGAAAAACTAGTTAAATATTAAATTTTAATAAATTTTACCCGATTATTGTTTAAACACAGTCGGGTTTTTCTTTGGTTTTATCGATATTTTTATTGAAAATAATAGCGAGTAAGGTTGAGAAATGTTTCCCAACACCATAAAATGATTAATAAGGAAGTCAAAGATTACATGAAAGGTCCAAGTGTTGCTAGTCTAAAAAAATATCTCGCCGCGATGAATAAATCCAAAGCCAAGTACATCACTGCTGAGAAATTATCTCACATTGTTGGTGTTTACCCTGAGATCATTTCTGAGGCCCTTTCGTATTTCGATCCAATGATTAACATGGATTACGAATATGACTTGAAAACACTTATGCCCGCCATCGAAGAATACATTGAGCATTCACAAGAAAAGAAACCGGTTGTTCAAAAGAAAAGTCTCGTCACCCAGAAGATTCTGGATCAATACTCCTCTTTAGGTGATTTTATCTATAAGAAAATGACCATCGGAGGTCTTCTTGATCCGAACACCGAATTAAGCGATAAGGATTTAAAGATTCTGAAAAAACTCATCGCTGAAGAACAAGCAAAAAGGAAAAAATAGCATATGAAACCAATACGTAAGGCCGTCATTCCTGCCGCGGGATTAGGCACAAGATTTTTACCTGCCACTAAAGGTTTGGCAAAAGAAATGTTACCCATTATCGATAAGCCGACAATCCTCTATCAAGTAGAAGAAGCTATCGCTAGTGGATGTGATGAAGTTGTCTTAATCATCTCAGATCAAAAGAAAGAAATCATCCGCTTTTTCGAGCGCGATGAAGCCTATGAAAAATACCTAAAAAGCAAAAATAATGCCGATTTTGCTGAGATAATTAAGAAAATTGCCACTTTTGCAAAGATTTCATATGCTTATCAAAACGAGCAAAAAGGACTTGGCCACGCCATCCTTTGTGCCAAGGAAGCAGTAGGTGATGAACCTTTCTTAGTTATTCTTGGAGACGACTTAATTGTGAACGATGAAGGGCCAACCGCTTCAAAGCAATTGATTGATGCTTATAACAGAACCGGATGCTCCATTCTTGGAGTTCAAAAAGTTTCTCTTGAAGCCACAAAGAAATATGGAGTCATTGATCCAGTCAGTGAAGATGGCCGCTTAGTTCTCATGAAAGGAATGGTGGAGAAACCACAATCCAACCCTCCTAGTTGTTATGCCGCTCTCGGCCGTTACGTTCTCACCCCTGACATTTTTAAATTATTGGAAACACAAGAACCCGGAAAGGGCGGAGAAATTCAATTGACTGATGCCTTAACCCGCCTTAATAAGATTTATGCTTATGATTTTGTCGGAAGAAGATATGATATCGGAGATAAATTTGGATACGTCACTGCGGTTATCGACTTCTCATTGAAGCGTGATGACCTCAAGGAAAAAGTGAAAAACTACCTCGAAGAATTAAAATAATATAAACCCCGTTGGGGGTTTTTTAATTGTGAATTAACTTGAAAAGAGTCCTAAGTATCTATATACTTATTTTGGTATTTTTGGAGGAAATAAAAATGTCAGAAATTAAAAAGAAAATGCTGTCAGTAGACGGAAACACTGCTGCATCATTGGAATCTTACAACTTCATCGAAGTCGCAGCCATTTACCCCATTACTCCTTCCTCAACGATGGCAGAGAATGTTGATGTCTACGCTTCACAAAAAAGAAAAAATTACTTTGGTTCAGTTGTTAAAGTAAGTGAACTCCAATCCGAGGGTGGCGCCGCCGGTGCCGTCCATGGTGTTCTTCAGGCCGGTGGTCTTGCTGCCACATACACAGCTAGCCAAGGTCTCCTATTAATGCTTCCCAATATTTATAAATGGGTTGGCGAATTACTTCCCGCTGTATTGCACGTCTCGGCTCGAGCGATTGCAACGAGAGCTCTCTCAATCTTTGGCGATCATCAAGATATCTATGCGATTCGTCAAACTGGTGTTGCAATGATTTGCTCCCACAGCGTTCAAGAGGTTGCTGACTTAACTCCAGTCGCTCACCTCGTCGCTATTGATGCTTCTTATCCGGTCTGCCATTTCTTTGATGGATTCAGAACCAGCCACGAAATTCAAAATGTTGAATTTGTCGATGATGCTGAATGGAAGAAGCTCTTACCAATGGACAAAGTTGAATCGTTTAGAGCTAACGCTCTTAACCCACATACTCACCCAGTCACACGCGGTGGCGCGGAAAACGATGATGTCTATTTCCAAGGCCGCGAAGCTCAAAACAGCCACGCTGCAAAAGTGGTCGATTTTGCGGTCAAATACTTTAAAGAAGCTAGCCGCTTAACTGGACGTGAATACGCTCCTTTTACATATTATGGTGCGAAGGACGCCACCCACGTAATCGTGGCGATGGGCTCCGTCACCGAAACCGCTATTGAAGTTATCGATGCATTAAAAGATCGCAAGATTGGTTTAGTTAAAGTACACCTTTATCGTCCATTCTCTTCCAAGCATTTCTTTGATGTATTACCAAAGACCGTCAAGCGTATCGGTGTCTTAGACCGCACAAAAGAGATGGGCGCTACTGGCGAACCTCTCTACTTAGATGTTGTCTCTGTTATTAAAGCTGCCAATCTCGACATTGAAGTCTATGGTGGACGCTATGGCTTAAGTAGTAAAGACACCCAACCCAAAGATGTTAAATCCGTCTACGATTTCCTCGAGAGCGAAAAACCATGGACCAGTTTCACCGTCGGAATTAATGATGATGTGACCAAACTTAGCATTCCTGTCGATGAATCATTCCATATTAAAGGCAATTACACCTCCTGCTTATTCTACGGATTAGGATCTGATGGGACGGTCTCTGCCAACAAATCTTCTATTAAAATCATCGGTGACGCGACTCACCAATACGCCCAAGCCTACTTCGCGTATGACTCCAAGAAGGCCGGTGGTGCAACTCGCTCTCACTTAAGATTCGGAAAAACTCCTATTCATTCTACATATTATGTTTCTAACGCTGATTTCGTCTCCTGCTCTCTTGACACCTATGTCATGAAGTTCGATATGATCAGAAATTTAAAGAAAGGTGGAACCTTCTTGCTCAACACTGATATGAGCGACGAAGACTTAATCAAGGTTTTACCAAACCGCATGAAACATCAATTAGCGACTAAAGGTGCGAAGTTCTATGTTATCGATGCCAACAAGATCGCTAATGAAATTGGAATGGGTCGTCACACCAACACCATTCTCCAAGCCGCCTTCTTCTATTTGAATCCTGACATCATGCCATATGAAGAAGCCAACAAGTGGATGAAGAAATTCGCTGAGAAGAGTTACGCCAAGAAAGGTGAAGATGTCGTCAAACTCAACTGGAGAGCGATTGATGCCGGAACAGAAGGTTTACGTGAAATAAAAGTCGATCCAGAATGGACGAAACTATCACCTAAAGTTGAAAAGATTCTCACTGGTGATGATTACTTTGACTCCTTTGTTACTGTTATGGATGACCTGGGCGGCGATGATCTCCCTGTCAGCAAATTCACCGAATACGAATTACTTGATGGAACGATGAGAAACGATGTTTCTTTCATTCAAAAGAGGAGTATCGCTGACCGTGTTCCACTCTGGAATAAGAACAAATGTATCCAATGCAACACCTGCGCGTTCGTCTGCCCCCATGCAACCATTCGTCCAATTTTAATGAACGACGAAGAATACGCGGCGGCTCCCAGCATCGTGAAGGACGACTTCCTCCCCTCCAACAAGCCAGGTTTACAAGGTTTAAAATTCCGCATTCAAGTCTCACCCAAGAACTGTGTTGGCTGTGGTTTGTGTGTCGCTGAATGTTTAGGCAACAAAGCTTCAATCAACAAATTGCAACCAGGTGAAAAACTCACCTCCGATATGATGGCTCTTGAGATGATGGAAGCCAAATCTCAATATCCACAAGAAGTCGCTGCTGACTACTTATACAAACTCCCCTACAAAGCTGACAAGTTACCGCCCGCTATGCAGGCCACCGTCATTGGTGTCGGTTTCTTGAAACCATACATGGAAGTTTCTGGTGCTTGCGCGGGCTGTGGTGAGACTCCATATTACCGCTTAGTGTCACAATTATTTGGTAAAGACATGATGGTCGCTAATGCCACCGGCTGTTCTTCCATCTATTGTGGTTCAACACCATTAACTCCATTTAACACTGATAAGGATGGCCAAGGTATCGCTTGGGCGAACTCCTTGTTCGAAGATAACGCAGAATTCGGTTTTGGTATGAGAATTGCCACCGATGTTAAACTCAGACACATCATTGAAATCCTCTCTGCCGCCAAGGAAAGAGATACTGTCGAAGCTGAATTAAAAGAAGTTATTGAAGAATACTTTGCCAACATCAAGAATCGCATTAAAATGCGCGAAATCGCACCTAAACTTGTTTCCCTAGTCAAATCGAGCAAGGATGAAGAAATTAAAGATGTCCTCGCTTACGAACGCGACATCGCCGATAAGTCTGTTTGGATCATCGGTGGTGATGGTTGGGCTTATGACATCGGTTACGGCGGACTCGATCACGTCTTAGCTAACGAAGAAGATGTCAACATCTTAGTCCTTGACACCGAAGTTTATTCCAACACTGGCGGACAATCTTCCAAGTCTTCCCAAACGGGCTCAATTGCAAAATTCACCGCTTCGGGAAAGACAACCGCGAAGAAGAATCTCGCTTTAATGGCGATGGCTTATGGTAACGTTTACGTCGCACAAATCGCGATGGGTGCTAACCCACTTGCTGCGATTAAGGCTCTAAAAGAAGCCGAATCCTACGACGGACCAAGCATTGTCATCACTTACTCCCCATGTGTTAATCACGGCATCAAGGGTGGAATGAGCAACTCGATGCTTCAGGAGAAGAAAGCCGTTGCATGTGGTTATTTCCCCATTTTCCGTTACGATCCTCGCTTAGCTGCAGAAGGAAAATCGCCATTAACCGTTGATATGCCAGAACCAAACTACAGCAAGTTCAGAGAATTCGTCGTAACCGAGACTCGCTTCTCGCAACTTCCACATGTTAACCCTGAGCAAGCCGAAGAGCTATTAAGCAAGGCGGAAAAATACGCTCGCGAACGACTTGAGAGAATTAAAAAATTAGGAGCATAGCTCTTGTAAGAAACAGGCAGACAAAAATTTGCCTGTTTTTACTACTTGCTTATCACCAAAAATTTATATATACTAGTAGTAGGTTAAGGAACGTAAAGTTATGAAAAAATACGAAAGAGAAATTGAATCCTTGGTAGAACTTTTTAAAGAGGAAAAAGAAATCGAACGCATCATTGAAGAGTTACCTCGCGGATATATTTCCGTTAAAGTAATCTCTGGCCATACCTATAATTATCGTCAGTGGCGCGAAGGAGATAAAATCATCTCTGAGTATGTTCCAGAAGCATTCGTAAACAGCATTAAGCGCAAGATCGCCATTCGCAAAGAAAACGAAAGCGCGCTCAAGGAAGTTAAAAAAGAGCTTCAAGCAAAGATTAAATTCGCCTTAAAGAAAAACATTTTAAGCGAAGCAGAAATTGAAGAACTTAAAGTCAAAGCTTTCCAATAATTGGTAAGGATAACAAACTAGAAAAACAGCAGGGAAACCTGCTTTTTTCTTAACACTCTTCACAACCGCTCTTTGATTTGCTAATATTTGCAGTGTTATGAGTAAACTCGTTGTCTTATCCGGAGTTCCGGGAAGTGGAAAATCATACTTTTCCTCGGCTTTAAGAAAATACAAAGGCAGCCGCGTCTATGTTGTCTCAAGCGATGCTCTTAGAAACGTCATGCTTGGTAATCAACAGGATTTGTCCGAAGATCGCTTGATGTGGAAAATGTACTATAAACTCGCCTATGTTTATGCGACAGATCCGAAAGGTCTGGTCGTCCTTGACGCCACGCATAGTAACTCCACTTACCGCATCGAATCAACCAAGTTTCTCAAACCTTTATTCGATGAAATTGATCTAATTGTCTTTAACCTTCCGCGCCATATCGTCAACAAGCAGAACAAAGAGCGACCTTTCCCTATTCCAGATGAAATTCTTGATATCTTGTGCGCTAAGTTTGAGATGCCTGATGACAAGGATAAAGAGTACTTTCATAAGATATTTGTTCTTACCGACCATAATATCGCTCCGATTATTGAAGAACTATAACCATTGAAAACCTCTGATACGGTTTCTTTTGTCACGTCAGAGGTTTTATTTAGCACAAAAAAACTCCCAAAAGGGAGATTTTTAATTAACTGGTCGGAACGATGAGATTTGAACTCACGACCCCTACCACCCCAAGGTAGTGCGCTACCAAGCTGCGCTACGTCCCGAGACCCTTTATATTATATTATTTTTTTAAATAATGACCACAAAAAATGTTAGATGAAAATGTCATTGCAACATAATGGGCGTTTTTTCTGCTAGTAAATAATAATTTGATGGATTTGTTGCAATGAGTTTGACAACATTTGCATTTAATCAAGGTACGGCTTATATTGGATTTATAGCAAAAAGAGTTGAAGAATGAATAGTGACTAACTCATTGCAACAACTTAGGGGCGATGAAGTTTCAAAGAACAACTCCTGCTG
>Ga0116182_1005447_pt1 | contig 10883 bp, 9 predicted proteins | sample AD_UKC077_MetaG_FD_89805 | JGI IMG/M metagenome (GOLD analysis project Ga0116182, IMG submission 89805) | Active sludge microbial communities of municipal wastewater-treating anaerobic digesters from USA - AD_UKC077_MetaG | ecosystem: Engineered > Bioreactor > Anaerobic > Digestate | place: USA...
CCATTAGCTGTAATTACCATTGAATATGCCCCTATTGCTGTATAAGTATGAGAAATTGGAAATGAAACATTATTTTGTGTATTTCCATCTCCCCAATTAATAGAAAAAGATGATATACAAGTAGAAACAGAATTATTTCCAACTGTTATTGAATATACAGGATTTGTTGATGCATTCGAACAATTGCTAAATGGGTCAAATGGAAAATTAACATCTATAAATTCTATATTTGGTTTTTGCTTAACAGTTACAATTTTTGTTTTTGTTACCGTACAACTACCTACTGATACAGTTAAAGTTACATTAAAGGTTGTAGTTCCACATCCTAATGAAGTAAAAACATGAGTAGGATTTTGTGAACTTGAAGTTGGAGTTGCATCACCAAAATCCCATGAATAAGCATATGTGGAAGATCCGGATACTGAAGAATTAAATTGAATAGATGTGCCTGAGCAACTATTATCATTTGTAAACGTAAAATCGACAACCGGAGGAACAACAACTGTTATTATTGCTGTTCCTGATTGATTTTGTGTAGTATTAGTACCATCTTTAACACTAACTAGACTATAAGTAAAAGAACCAACTACGTTAGTTGGTGCAGAAATGGTCACACTATTTCCTGATGTTGTTAAAATTGTTTGGTTTCCTGCTGTACCTGAAACTGTATATGTAAAAGTATAAGGAGCTGTTCCGCCTGAGCCCGTAAAGGTTATTGTAGGACTTGCCGCATTTTGACAGACTGTTGTAGTTCCTGAAATTGTTGCTGATGGTGGTAAAACAAAATTATTTGCATTACCAAATCCATAAATTAATAGCAGTAAGATGTTTAAGTATATTTGTTTCATAATTAAATGAGAATTTTAATTTACACTAATTTTATTTAGTTTACTATTTATCTTATTAAGTTTATAAAAATAATAGTTTTTTTAATACAAAAAACATTGTAAAACTATTTTTGTTATTTTACTACAATCGTTTTTAAAAAGTTTGATGTTTGTTGAATATTAGTTGATTAAATTGATTATGAAAAATCAGCTTATTTTTTACTTTAGAGGAGTAAAAATATAAGTGAGTGCCACTGGAGGAATTGGCATTACTTATTCGCTCCAGGGCAGACACTTCCACAATTATTTTTTTTGGAACCATCTTTTGAAGAATGGTTTTGCTTTATTATGTTCTGCTTTTAGGCAATTTGTGCAGAGGATGGATTTTGGGTATTTTTTATTGGCTTCTAAAAGTGCTTCTTCTTGGTTGTCAAAATTGCCAAGGCATGCTCTGTTGAAAATGTTGGGTAGCAGATTGCAGTTTGCTATGTGCAATTCGTAGTTGTTGTCTTGGTTTGGGTATCGGTCTATATAGTAGAGTTTCATCTGTTTGTCTTTGTTGCAACAAACGTATGAAGGTATTTTGGATGTATTTTACGGAAAACCGTAATGTGAATTTTTTTTTAGATAATACCTAAATCTTTTGTAATGGTTATTAAATGTATGGTATTGTTGGCTTTGAAATAGTCTTTGAGTTTGTTTACTTTTTTTTCAATGGCGCTTTTGCTACTTGGTATTATATTTTGTTGTTTAAAAAGGTTTGCAATTTCTTCGTAGGTGTATCCGAATGCTATTTGTTTTAGAATTTGAATGTCTATTTCATCAATTTGGAAGTTGGTTTTATTCGCTAGGAGGTGTTTGAGTTCTGGGGAAATATAAGCGGTTTCTGTTTGATAGGTATTTGTAATGGCGGTTTTAAGTTGTTCTATACTGTTGCGGTTTTTGTGCACATAAGCATTGATGTTGTAGTTGTTGTAGAGTTCTTTGATGCGGTGCTTTTTATCTTCTACGGAATATACAATTACCTTGATGTTGGGTTGTGTTTTGCGGATTTCGGCTATAGCTTGTTCTCCTGATGTTAGTTTTACTGAACGTTTGTCGGGTTCGAAGGATAGGTCGGTGATGAAGAGGTCGAATGGTTCGTTGTCTCGGATTGCTTTTTTTACTCTGAGTAGTGCGTCGTCGCAGTATTTGACGTGTTGTATGTCGGTTATTGCCAATTGAAAAAGGGTTAGCTGAATGGCTAGGTTGATGGTGTCGATGTCTTCGGAAATTAGGACTTTTTTATACATGGTGCCTTATTTTGGGATGGAAATAGTTACTTTGAAGCCTTTGTTGGTTTGGTTGTCAAAAATAATGGTTCCTTTTATGGCTTGAATACGGTTTTCCACATTTTGAAGTCCTTTTTTATCAAATGTTTGTGGATTTATTCCTTGACCATTGTCGGCATATTTTATTTCGAGGTGTTTTGGATGGTTGAAGAAGGTAATTACCACGATGGAGCAGTTGGAATGTTTTTTCATGTTGACCATGAGTTCTTGCAAAACTCGATGAAGTGTTATTTTGATTTCTTTATGAAGTTTGTCCCAATTGATGGTGTCATCAGATTTTATAATAACATTGATTGATGCATTGCTAAAATTATTGAGTAACTCAAATAATTGTTTTTTATAGTGTTCTTTAGTATCAATTTGGCTATTGGATTGCGAAATATCTCTTGTTAGCGAATAGATATTTTCTAATGAATCTAGCAAGATTTCTTTTTTGGTGTTGTTTTGGAGGTCTTGAGTTTCGGCATAGGTCATGGCTTGGAAGACGTCGTTGGCTAGTTCGTCGTGAATTTTTTTGGAGATTCTGATTTCGGTGTCGTAGATGGATGCTTTTAGTTTTTGTTTGTTTCGATAGCGCAGGATTAGGATAATGTTGATGGCGATGATGGCGACTGCGAATAGTAGCCACAAAATAATTTGTTTTTGGTTTTCGGATTTATCTTTTTCTAACACTGCTTTGGATGCGTCGTATTTGATTTTGGCGAATTGGTTTTTGGCAAATTGTCTTACTTTGAAAATACTGTCTGAAAGTTGAATGTGTTGAAGTGCTACTTCTTTTGTTGTTGTTGGATTGCTGAGTGCTACTTTTAGTTTTAGGGCTTCTAATTTGTCATCGGGATTGTTTGTGGTATTGGCAAACGTGAACGCTTGGGTTGCCATTTGCAGGGCAAGTTTAGGGTTTGTTGCTTGGTGGTATTCGGCTAGATGGATATAGGTGGCAATCTTTTCGTAATCGTTGTTTAGTGAATCGCGAAGGAATTTGGATTGGTTTAAAAACGGTAGTGCTTTGGGGTTGTTGGTTTTGAAGTAGGCATAGCCTAGGTTATCGAGTACTTTGGCGTAGTTTTTTTTGTCGTTTTGTAATACCGTGTTTGTGAGTAGCGCTTCTTCTATTTGGATTGCTTTTTGGAATTCCTTTTTTTCGAGATACACTACGGCAATGTTGTTTTTGATGATTGCTTTATCGAGATTGTTTAAAGTGTCGTTGTACACCTTATTATAGTATTGAATTGCTTCGCTGAAATTGTTTTGTTCTAGAAATGCAATGCCTAAAAGATTGTATAAATAGGGTGCATAAAGGTTTGATTTTGCTTGTTTGAGTGCGTCAATAGCGGTTTCTTCGCTTCCGTAAAAGTCGCCTACTTGTTGTTGAATGGTTGCTATTTGAAATAACGCATAGGCTTTTGAATCGCCATCATAAGCCGATTGGCTTGCTTGATTGTAATAGTAAAAAGCACTGTCTAGTTGCTGAAGGTTGTGTTTTTCAAGGCCTTTATTTATGTTGTTAGTATATACGCTATTGGTCTCAGTACTTGGTTCTGAATGTTTTTTACAAGATTGCAAGAGCAATATCATTGCTGAAAAGGCTATAAAAAAAAATGCTTTTTTCATAGTCCTAAATTATTAATTAATATTGGATTGTGATTTATTATTTTATGTAAAAAGAAAGTTTACCTTTGCCGAAAATTTAAAAAAGCTGAAAGGCAAAGCATTACAAAGATGAATACAAAGAAAATTGCAGAATACCGCGCATTATTGGAAGTAACTAAAACGGCTACTTTGAAAGAATTAAAAACGATTTATCGCAATTGTGTTAAGGATTGTCATCCTGATAAATTTACGGATGAAGCTGAAAAACTGGCTGCTGAAGAAAAAAGTTTATTGATTATAGAAGCGTATCACTTTCTTGTAAGTATTGCTCCTGAGACTTTGGAGAAAACTAAAGCGGCTTATACTGCTACAACTTCTACTTCGGCAATTGAAGATTTTTATTTTGAAAAAGGTGTGTTGTATGTTACTTTTTTGGATGGTAGTACTTATGAGTATTTTGGAATTCCTAAAAACACTTATGTAAAAATGATTAATGCAGAATCGCCAAGTCGTTTTGCTAGACGTCATATTTATAATCAGTTTTTGTATAGAAGTGCTTCAAAGTTGGTAGCTGCTGAATAATTACTGAACGTAGTAAACATAAAAAAGTCTCGATTGCTCGAGACTTTTTACATTTTGTTAACCCAACAAAATTAATTACAATCATAAGAACGTATTTTTATTCGTCTGCAGCGTAGGCAGAGTTTTTATCGATGCTGATTTTTAGTGTAGTTGCTACACCTTGCTCATTTATCATGGTCATGTTTAGCGTATCTAATTTGGCTAAATTTCTTGATACTAACCCGTTGAACATGTTATAAGAGATATTCATTTCTTTTAAGTTGTGCAATTTCTCTAAATCAAATGGCACTTGACCATCCATTTTGTTTTCAAACAAACTAAGGTTTTCTAATGATGTAAGATTTGCTACATCGGGACTTAGAGCACCCACTAATTTGTTGCTGCTTAATAAAAGTACTTTTAATGCTTTTAATTGATAGTAGCTTGATGGAATTTCGCCTTCGATTTCGTTATTGAATAAAGACAATGTTTCTAAACTGCTTAAAGTTCCAATGCTTGTTGGTAATTGACCATTTAAACGGTTCATGTGCAATTCGATTGATTGAAGCTGTGTAGCATTTCCAAGTGATTCTGGCAAGCTACCTGATACTTGATTGAATGCCACATTCAAATGCGTTAGGCTTTTTAGATTTCCTAAAGTAGCTGGCAAAACACCAGTAATGTAGTTGCGGAAAAAATTGATTTCCACTAGACTGGTTAAATTCCCTAATTCGTTAGGCAAATTTCCTGCTAGATTGTTATTCATTAATTTTAATGAAACCACTTTGTCGTCTTTAATTTCAACGCCATACCATGTAGTTGGTGCTGCTTTTAAATCCCAAGTGTTTGTCCATTTTGCACCATTGGTTGATTTGTACAACTTAATCAGTGCATTTTTTTCTGTTTTGGATATTTCTGCAAAAACAGAAACCGAAACAAGCATTACGGAAATGTAAGTAAATATAGTTTTCATATCATATAAGATTTGGTTGTTATGACGGTGTAAAACTATACAGAACATCGTTTAAAAACAAATAAAATCGATGAAATACATTTTTTAATATTTTTTATCTATATTTTTCTTATGATTTTAATAAAAAAGGATAGCTTATTATTTGTTTGTAGTAAAATGTTTTTTTAATACATTTGAATTACTAACCAATTAAACATATTAAATATGGAAATGAATTTTTTAGCAATTTTAGTTGCTGCTTTGTCAACATTAATAGTTGGCTTTGTATGGTATGGCCCTTTGTTTGGAAAAGTCTGGATGAAGGAAAATGGATTTTCTGAAGAAGAAATGAAAAAAGGAAATATGTTGAAAATCTTCGGATTGACGATTGTTTTTTCCTTACTATTTGCAATGATTATGCAAGTGTTAGTTATTCACCAATTTGGCGCATTAGGCATGATTGGTGGTGATGTAACTACTGCAAAACAATCGTATGTCGATTTTATGGCTGATTATGGCAATGCTTATAGAACATACAAGCACGGTGCATTGCATGGATTTATGACTGGAATCTTCTTGGCTTTTCCAATGATTGCTATTAACGGACTTTTTGAACGCAAATCGTGGAAATACATCTTTATTCATTCTGGTTATTGGACTGTTTGTATGATTATAATTGGTGCCATCGTTTGTGGATGGGTTTAATTAATAAAGAAAATCGCTCTTAGTTTAAGAGCGATTTTTTTATAGCTTATCTATGCTTTCCGCTAGTATAAAATCTTTTTCGGTAATTCCGTTTGCATCGTGTGTGTTTAAAGAGAGTGTTACCTTATTATAAACGTTCCAAATTTCGGGATGATGGTTTTGTTTTTCGGCTAAGATTCCAACCCTTATTAAAAAACTTAATGCTTCACTGAAATCTTTGAATTGGTACTTTTTTTGAATTTTAGCCTCAGTATAGTTCCAACCGTTTACTTTTTTTAATGCTTCTTCTATTTCTGAATTTGAAAATGGTTTCATGGTTTTCTTCATTTAAAATTAGTTAAATATAAAATAATGTTTCTAAAACACTGCATTATTTAATTACTTTTGAAAACATAAATAGTTGATTTGAACCAAGACATTACTTTCTCTATATTTAAAACGGTAAACGAACTTCCAAAGGAATGGGATATTGTTTCCCAATCGAATGCTTTTTTACAAACTCCATACTTACACGTTTTAGAACAGTCTGCTCCTACCAATATGGAATGCTTTTATATTGGAATCTTTGAACACCAACAATTAATTGGTGTTGCATTGGCGCAATATTTGGATTTAAACAAATTAGAATCTTTTGGCGAACGCGATAAATGTTTGAAAACTTACATACGGAATTTTATATTTAAGAATTTCGCTTCTCATGCTTTGTTTCTTGGAAATAATATGATTACGGGTCAAAATGGGTTTGTGTTTTCAAAGCCGATGGAATTTAATTGTATTAGTGAAATTCTCTTAAATTGCTCTCAAACATTGATTGCTTATTTTAAAACTAAAAAGATTAAAATTCATATTGTATCGTTTAAAGATTTCTATAAAAAATCGGCTACCGAATTGCAGCATTATGGTTTTGCCACAATTTATGAGTTCAACACGCAACCCAATATGATTTTTGAATTGGATAAAAACTGGAAAACTGAAGCTGATTATGTTAGCGCATTTTCAAAAAAATACAGAGACCAATACAAACGTTGCCGAAAAAAATCAGAAGGTATTGTTACTAGAGAGTTGACAACCCAAGAAATCATTGAACAGGAAAAACGGATTTATGAATTGTATCATCATGTTGCCAAAAATGCACCTTTTAATACTTTTTTCTTAGCCGAAGATCATTTTACTGTTTTTAAAAAACAATGTGGCAATCGATTTGTAATGGTCGGTTATTTTTTAGAAAATGAATTGATAGGTTTTCATTCGCTTTTACTCAATGGCGAAGTTTTGGAAACGTATTTTCTTGGTTATGACGAACAAATACAAAAAGAAAAAATGTTGTATTTGAATATGTTGTATAACATGACCGCTTTTGGTATTGAACATCAATTTAAAAAAATAATCTTCGGAAGAACAGCGTTGGAAATCAAAAGTTCTATTGGTGCGGAACCGATAATGATGTCGGGGTTTATTTTTCACACCAATTCATTCATCAACAAGTTTATGCCTAAAATCTTCCCGAAATTAGAACCAACATTGGCTTGGCAACAACGACATCCGTTTAAATAAATATTAACTTTCGATTTCTAATTGAATTTCTTCCCATTCCGCAAGTAGTTTTTCCAACTCTACTTTTTTCTTTTCATAGGCTGCAAAAAAACTAGCGTTTTCGATGTGTTTGTCATAATTTGACGCTAATTCTCTATCGTCGTGCTGAATGTCTTTTTCCAATTGTTGGATTTGACTTTCAACTTTACTTAAACGATTTTGAAGCGATTTTTGCGCTTTTTGTTCTTCGAAGGAAAGATTTTTCTTTTCAACTTTTGGAGATTCTTTTACCACATCTTTCTTTTCAATTTCGCGCATATTCATAGCGTTTCTTTGCTCAAGGAAGAAATTGATATCGCCAAGATATTCTCTTATTTTTTGATCTTTAAATTCATAAACCGTGTTTGCCATTCCTTGAAGAAAATCCCTGTCGTGAGAAACCAACAATAAAGTTCCTTCAAATTTATTTAAGGCCGCTTTCAACACATTTTTAGATTTGATGTCTAAGTGGTTGGTTGGCTCATCCATCAATAAAACGTTTATTGGCTGCAGTAATAATTTACATAATGCCAAACGGTTTCTTTCGCCACCAGAAAGCACTTTTACTTTTTTTTCAACATCATCACCACGAAACAAGAATGAACCCAACATGTCGCGAACTTTGGAACGATTGGTATCTGTTGCCGCATTAATCATAGTTTCCAATAAAGTAATTTCGCCATCTAAATATTCTGCTTGATTTTGAGCAAAATACCCAAGTTGAACATTATGACCTAGTTTTATTGTTCCGTCGTATTTAAATTCGTTAACAATGGCTTTAATAAACGTTGATTTTCCTTGACCATTTTGACCAACAAACGCAATTTTACTTCCGCGTTCAACCAAAAGTGATATGTCTTTTAAAATGACTTTATCACCATACGCTTTGGTTACATGCTCGGCTTCTATAACAACACGACCAGGCGTTTGAGAAACTGGAAAGGATATATTCATAACCGAATTATCGTCTTCATCTACTTCTATACGTTCTACTTTGTCAAGTTTTTTAATTAATGATTGCGCCATGGAAGCTTTGCTGGCTTTGGCACGAAATTTTTCAATTAGCTTTTCGGTTTCTTCAATTTTTTTGGCTTGATTTTTTTGAGTAGCCAATTGCTTTTCGCGAATTTCTTCACGTAACACTAAATATTGCGAATAAGGCTTATTGAAATCGTAAGCTTTTCCTAATGAAATTTCAATAGTTCGGTTGGTTACATTATCCAAAAACATTTTATCGTGAGAAACGATTACCACAACACCAGGGAAATTTCTAAGGAAACTTTCAAGCCAAATAATACTTTCGATATCTAGGTGGTTGGTTGGCTCATCGAGTAGTAAAATATCATTTGATTGCAATAACAATTTAGCTAATTCGATACGCATTCTCCATCCGCCAGAAAATGTATCGGTTTGATTATTGAAATCTTCACGTCTAAAACCTAATCCAAGAAGAATTTTTTCGGTATCGCCAACATAATTATAACCGCCTAAAATTTCAAATTGATGTGTATAATCAGATAATTGTTCTATGATTTGTGAATAGTCTTCACTTTCATAATCAGTTCGTGTAACAAGTTGATGATTTATTTCTTCTAGTTTTCGCTCTACTCTTTTTATTTCTGTAAATGCTTCATAGGCTTCTTCAAGAACAGTTCTACCGACTTCAAAATCGATATCTTGACGTAGAAAACCCATACGCACTTCTTTTTCAGTAGCAATTTGTCCTGAGTCGGGTTTGAAATCACCTGCTAAAATTTTTAGCATGGTAGATTTTCCCGCACCATTTTTCCCAACAAGTCCAACTCTGTCGCCAGAACCAAGTCTGAAAGTTACTTCTTCAAAAAGAAAAGTACCACCAAAAGAAACCGATAAATTATGAATATTTAGCATATAATTGTTACAAATGTTACATTGATAATTTTATAATAAGATTACCTTTGTATAAAATTTTTGCAAATGTTAAAAAAAGGATCCAAACTATATAGTATTTTAACAGGAAGTTGTCCGAGATGTCATGAAGAAAACATGTATGTTGATAAAAATCCGTATCATTTATCTAAATTGTATCAAATGCACGAGACTTGCAGTCATTGTAAATTGCAATACAAAATAGAACCATCGTTTTTTTATGGTGCAATGTATGTAAGCTATGGTTTGACTGTTGCCATCGGCGTAGCTACTTTTATAGTTGCAAAAGTCTTTATTGGATTAGATTTGTTTTTTTCTTTCATGGCAATTATTGCTGCGTTAATCTTAACAACTCCAATTACTTTTAGATTAGCTCGAAATATCTATATAAATATTTTTGTACACTACAATCCTGAAGCTACAAAAAATGTGCATAACGATTAATATCAATAGTTTTATCTAAAGGGATTTTATTTTCGATATAATTATACAAATCGATTGCCATAGCTGGAGCAAGCATTACTCCACGTGTTCCAAGACCATTGAGAATGTGTATATTTTTATTTTTGGGATGAGTCCCAAGCAGTGGTCTTCTATCATTAACTGTTGGTCGAACTCCAGCAAAATGCTGAATAATTTGAAATTCGCAAGAAAGAATTTCCTTTATTCGTTCAACAAGTTCCTTCTTACCTTCTTCAGTTGGAAAAACTGTTTTGTCTTTCCAATTGTATGTTGCTCCTACTTTGAACAAATCGTTTCCTAGAGGTAAAATAAATACACTTGTATTTACAATAACATCCAAATCCAAATCTGGTGCTTTAATTATAAACAATTCACCTTTTGTTCCATCTAGTGGTAAATACTTAAAAAATGGATTAGAATGCATTCCAAATCCTTCAGCGAAGACAATGTGACTTGCTTTGAAATCTTTATACTGAATATGATTGTCTGATTGTTGCAGTTGTGAATAATCAAATCGTTCCTTAACTAAAAAAGACTTTTGTTCTAAATAGCCATGATATTTATTAATTAAAATGGCTGTATCAACAAATCCGGAATGTAAAACTTCTCCATAACCAAATGGTGAATCAATACCTTTGAAAACTTTATGTACTAAATTCGTCGATAAAAAAGGTAAAAGATTTGGTTTATCCGAAGCTGAAAACCAATTATTTTGTTCTTCTATTGAGAAAAATTTTCTATAAATAGGCGTTTTAAAGTCTACTTGAGTTGCAATTTTTTTTTCAATGTTTTTATAAAAAACATCGGCAATAGCAAGTTGTTCTTTAGCATTCCAAACCTCACTAAACCGTTTTAAAATTACAGGATTGTATAATCCACCTGCAATTTTAGAAGAATTCTGAGATTCATCATCAAAACCAATAAATGACTTATTGTTTTGCAAAAGAGTTTCAGCAAAAGCAATTCCAGCCAAAC
>Ga0116182_1005462_pt1 | contig 10863 bp, 8 predicted proteins | sample AD_UKC077_MetaG_FD_89805 | JGI IMG/M metagenome (GOLD analysis project Ga0116182, IMG submission 89805) | Active sludge microbial communities of municipal wastewater-treating anaerobic digesters from USA - AD_UKC077_MetaG | ecosystem: Engineered > Bioreactor > Anaerobic > Digestate | place: USA...
AAAAATTTATTAAACTTTAAAAAGCGTAGTCATGAAAAAAACAGTTTTATTACTTACAATTCAAGTTTTATTTTTTGCACTATATATTAGTGCACAAAAGGTGGTTGAGAACCGCTATAATCTTGGTTTAGCACACAACAAAAAACGTAATATGCTACTTGACGGACTGAAAGTAAATAAGACACAAGACTTTGAAAATTCTGTTATCGAAGATATAGCTGATTTTACTGTTTCGGCAAATCCCGCTAAAAGTTTTATAGATATAACTTTCTCTACCGCTCCAAAAGGAAATACTACAATCAATATTGTTTCTATTGATGGGCGTACAATTTCAAGCCAAACCATTCGGGAAAATTCGGAAGAGTTAAAAATATTCCGAATGATGTTGCCTGAACTTAATCATGGATTGTATTTGGTTTCGGTTGTTTTTGAAAATAATCTCAAAATGGTAAAGAAAGTTGTTGTAAAATAATAGGTTACAAGGTTTATAAAATGTTATAACAAAGGGGCTATCCGTTTTTTTCTAAACAGCCCCTTTTTTCAATATCATACACTTGTATATTAATTTTGCTCGAAACAAATATTGATTAATTTTGCGTAATATTTGTCATCACAGTTAATTCTTTTAATTCGTCCAAAATATTTACTACAATGAAATTCAAAACATTTATGATTAATATATCATTATTGACAGCTATGTCTGCTTGCACAAATCAAACCACAAACGACAATCCACTTTTAAACGATTTTAATGGGATTCACGAAACACCCCCGTTTAGCAAAATTAAGGTTGAACACTATGTCCCAGCCGTTAAAACTGCTATTGCGGAGGCAAAAAAGGAGATTGATGCCATAACCAACAACAAAGAGACACCAACATTTGAGAACACTGTACTGGCTTTGGAAGAGTCTGGTCAGCTTCTAAGCAGGGTGTTGGGTATTTTTCATAATCTGAATGAAGCTGAGACATCGCCTGAAATGCAAGCTGCTGCAAGAGAAATATCACCCTTAGTAACTGAACACAACAACGATATCAGCCTAAACGAAAACCTATTTAAACGGATAAAAGAGATTTATGACAATCGTTATAATTTATCGCTAAATGACGAGCAAATAATGCTCTTAACCAAAAGATATAAAGGATTTGTTAAGAACGGCGCTAACTTAGCTCCTGAACTGCGTGAGCGTTTTCGCGAGATAAATAAAGAGTTGTCACAACTATCACTACAATACAATGAAAACGATTTGGCAGAAACCAACGATTTTATCCTTCATATTACCGACAGCAATCAACTTTCGGGTTTGACCGAAAGCATTATTGAGGCAGCAGCATTTGAGGCTAAAGAGCGCAATATGGAGGGATGGGTATTTTCTTTGCATCTACCTAGTTATTACCCATTTATGCAGTATGCCGACAATCGTCAATTGCGCGAAAAAATGTACAAAGCTTATGTTTCACGTTGCAACCATAACAATGAACATGATAATAAAAAAATTGTAGAAGATATTGTAAACAAGCGGCTTGAACGTTCAAAAATGCTCGGATACAACTCTTATGCCGACTATGTTTTGGAAGACAGAATGGCTGAAAGTGTCACAAATGTTAACACTTTTCTCGATGAAATATTCGAAGCCAGTCATCCTATTGCTAAAAAAGAGAAATTAGAGTTGGAAAAATTTGCTCGTTCTTTGGGGTTTGAAGGCGAACTACAACGCTGGGACTGGTTGTATTACGCAGAAAAAATGAAAATGCATTTGCATAATATCAACGACGAGATGACAAAGCCATATTTTGAATTATCAAGGACACAACAGGGCATCTTCGATTTAGCTAATAAACTGTATGGTTTGAACTTTAAATACAATCCCGAAATTGAGGTTTATCACCCTGATGTTAAAGCATATGAAGTGACTGATAGTGACAACCGTTTTATGGCGGCGCTTTACTTAGACTTTCATCCACGCCCATCAAAAAGTAGTGGCGCTTGGATGACATCATTTAGAGAACAGTCTGTACGTAAAGGAAAAGATGTAAGACCCTTGATTTCAATTGTTTGCAATTTTACTAAACCAACCGATTCAAGCCCCTCGTTACTAACGTTTAGCGAGGTTCAAACTTTCTTACACGAATTTGGACACGCTTTGCATGGAATGTTATCGGACGTGACCTATGAAAGTTTGTCGGGAACTTCAGTTTATCGTGATTTTGTGGAGCTACCATCGCAAATAATGGAAAACTGGGCTATTGAAAAAGAGTGGCTCGATTTATTTGCCACACACAACAAAACAGGCGAAAAAATACCAACAGAACTGATTGAAAAATTAATTTCTGCCGATAATTATCTGACAGGATATAACAACGATAGACAGTTGAGCTTTGCCTCTCTTGATATGGCTTGGCATTCGCTAACAAATCCGTTAAGTGAAGATGTTGAAAGTTTTAACAACAAAGCAATGAGCAAGTTTGAACTGTTCCCTGATGTTGAAGGCGCCTGTATGAGTAATACTTTTGGGCATCTATTTGCAGGGGGCTACGCTGCAGGATATTATGGATATAAATGGGCTGAAGTTTTAGATGCTGACGCTTATTCGCTGTTCAAACAAAACGGCATTTTCGATAAAGAGACTGCGCAACGTTTTCGGGAGAATATACTTTCAAAAGGAGGAAGCGAACATCCAATGCAACTATATGTAAAGTTTAAAGGTGAAGAACCGTCTATTGAGGCTTTTCTGGAGCGTAGCGGACTGACCTCAATTAACAATTAGCAATGCGATGCACTGAGCATAGCCGAAGTGTGCAATGAACAATTACGAGTTACGAGTTAAAAATTGATATGAATAACCGTATATTTACCTATATATAGAACATAAAAATCCTTTTTAAAACCACATAGATACATAGAAAATATAGTTAATTGAAACCCAAACTCTGTCAAATTACCCATCTATAGCTTGTATATATCTTGTTATTGAAAAGAAAAGAATAGACAATCTAATTTAAGTGGTCTGTTTTTTAACATGTAATAATCTTAACATCAACATATTATATTAAAAACAACCATCTAAATTAGCGGAGTTAGGGTTGTAAAGGATACATTGATACAAGTGTTACATAGAAAACTTGTTTTACACATAGTAATAGTAGCTATGCTACTATGATTATTGTGTAGCTATTTTACCTTACATAAAAAAACTATGTGTCTATGTGGTTATTAATTAAGTAAGGTATTCATGCGGATATTTATAAAAATTGATAACTCGTAACTCGTAATTGAAATGAGTTTATTTTCCAATCCACTTTTTAAAGGCGCTGTTTTTCAGGCGACTAACGGTAACGGTTTCGTCAAAAGGAGGATTGAGTTTCAGAACAAGTTTTCCTCCAAAATAGTCCTCAAAACTAACTATTGAGTCGATATTTGCCAGCATATTTCTTCCTGTACGGAAAAAAATATTGCTATCTAACTCTTTTTCTAATGATTCAAGGGTCATATCAACCTGATATTCAGACCTGTCTTTCATTCTTGCAAATGTTAGTTTGCTCTGGCTATAAAAATAGGCAACTGAACTTACATCAATCTTAAAGTAGTTTCTGGCTCCGTGTATTAAAATACGTGTACGATATTTTTTCTCTCTGTTTGCGATAATATCGTAAAGCTCTTTGTAATTTGGAGTATTGCTCAGTAGAGCAATGTTTTTTTCTAACTTTTCGATAGATTTCAACAGCTCTTCCTCTTTTATAGGTTTTAACAAGTAATCGATACTATTTACTTTAAATGCTTGAATTGCATAATTGTCATACGCAGTTGTAAAAATCACGGGTGTTATTACATCAACCTTTTCAAAAATCGAGAAGCAGACGCCGTCAGCTAATTGAATGTCCATAAAAATAATATCAGCGCTGTTGGATTGTAGCCACTCAATACTGTCGGCAACACTCTCAAGCAACTCAACTATTGTCCACTGTGGTCTGAGTGAATTTATCATGCCTTGTAAAAGCCGTTGATTATGTTTTTCGTCTTCAATTATTAGCACATGCATATGTTTATAATTTTTTCAGTTTAAGGTCTATATTAAAGTTAGAAATCAGAAATTAGAAATTAGAAGTTAAAAAGTTTGTAAAGTTAAAAGTTTATAAAGTTTTTTCTACTTGTACCTTTTGCCTAATTATTTAATTTTGTTCTATTAAAGGTAATGATACTATGAAAAACTTATCATCGGAAACAATCTTTGGCTTTTCTTCGGTAAGCATCTCGAAACGTTGAATAAGGTTTGTCAGACCTTTACCCGTTGAGTCTGTTGTCTCTTTTAGTAAAATATTGTTTCTAACTATTATCTCGCTATTGGTGGATGTAACTTCAATCATCAGGGGATTTTTTTGAGTGGCAACATTGTGTTTTATTGCATTCTCGACAAGAAGTTGAAGCGATAATGGTGGCAAGTGTTTATTTAACGAATCTGGATCAATATCAAATTCAACCTCTAACTTGTCACCAAGTCGCTCTTTGTGAATTGCCAAATATGCTTTAATAAACTCTAACTCTTCTGTCAAGGCTATAGTTGTTTTCTGCACACTTTGAAGCACATATCGATATACATCGGTAAAATTTTGCGTAAACACCACCGCCGATTTTGGATCGTATATTATCATAGATTTCAACACACTTAAATTATTAAACAAAAAGTGTGGATTTAACTGATCTTGCAACGAATTGTAGTCGCTTTTAAGTTTAGCCTCTTTTAGTCGGTCGATCTCTTTTTGCGAAAAAATCGACTTTTCCGTAATTCTAATACTTATGGAAACCATGACAAGAAAAAAAACAAAAATAAGCCCTAACACTACCATAAGCCACACAATTCTTTGTTTTAATATATTTTCGAAAACACTAAAGTTATCGAAGTATAATATTGCAAAAATTCCAATTGTAAGGCTTAAACAAAAATGTATCAATACTCTTATTTTGATTTTTGAGGGGATAGGGAAAAAACGTTCTGATAAATTATCAAATAAAACGTTAGCTTCGGTTAAAGCAATAAATACCGCAACAACCTGCAAATAAACATATAACGGCACATTAAGTTCTATTTCACTCGTAACATTTTCTGCAAGAAACAGAAAGAATGCTCCAACAAAAGAGACCATTAAAATACGCATTAAAGTAGTTTTAAAGGTATAGGTTGATAATCGGCTTATAAAATGTAACTCGTTGTTTTTCATTTTGTTAAATAAATAATATTAAAAATAAAGTACAAATTTACTCCTAGGTTTAATATTTTTATGAAGCTAATAATAATTTTTTGAACAGTAAAATTACGACTGTTAGTCAAATTAATACAGAAAAAACAGATTAATCAATAATAGAATACCGAAATGATTGTTTTTGATATTGAATTGAAATATTTTTCCTAAAATTTTTATTGAAAATAAAAACAACTTACACCAATTGTAATTTTATAATAGTCCAATCTTTATAAAATTTTACACAGGTATTAATTTATATTTATCCTAAAAAATAATAAATATAGTTGAATTTATTCTTTCTTTATTTATTTTTCAATAACTTTGACACAGTAAACATAAACAGCCTTATAAATTCTTTATAAAAATAATCGCTAAAAAATAATAGAGATGAAGAAAAACCTATTTTTATCGATACCTTTAAGCATGTTGATTTTACTGTTTCTCAGCGGCTGTAGCAAAGATCCCGGGTTTGCTATAGTAACAAAATCAGCAACCAGAATTACCACTAACTCAGCCTTAACTGGTGGCAAAATCCCTGACACAAAAGTAAGCCCTCCAAAAGAATTTGGAGTATGCTGGGCAACTCATTCTACACCAACGATTAACGACAATGTAATCGCGGGGGAAGGAGATTATACAAATTTTGACTGTAAAATGACGGGATTAGTACGTGCCACTAGATATTATGCAAGGGCATACGCTATAAACGAAGTCGGGATTGTTTACGCTCCCGCAATTATGTTCTTAACCCGAGCTGTTAGCACAATAACAACAATTCCTGTCGAGAAGTTTACTCAAAATATGGCTTTGTCAGGCGGCAATATTGTGGAAAACGAGGATAAAATTGGATTAGTACGCGGTGTATGCTGGAGTACAAACCCCGAACCAACACTTAATGATAATAAAACAATTAATGGTGCAGGAGGCGGAATGTTTGAAAGTATTTTAACGGGACTAACCCAAAACACCAAATATTATGTAAGAGCCTTTGCAAAGGATGCAGAGAAAATTGATTATGCTGATCAAGTCGAGTTTACAACTTTACCGGATGGCATTGTTATAGATATTGAAGGAAATCAATACACTACCGCAGTAGTCAACGAGAAAGAGTGGATGGCTCAAAACCTTAGGGTAATGAGGTACGAAAATAATGATGCTATTATAACAAACCTTTCAAATACAGAATGGTACGAAACTTCTATGGGTTCTTGTGCTATTTACCCATATTCATCACTCGAAGGTATAAATTCCGCAGGAGAAATGCGTAAAGCTTATGGCGTGTTGTACAACTGGCACGCTGTTAAAGATGCTCGTAAAATATGTCCGTTCGGATGGAGAATGCCAACTGTTGATGAATGGATGGAACTTATTAATTACGTTGGTAACGATAATGCTGCTCAATTGAAATCGTGCCGACAAGTCAATTCTCCAGTGGCAGGGTGCGCAACAGCAGAACATCCACGCTGGGAAGAAAGTAGTGTGTCTTTCGGCACCGACAACTTTTCATTTGGCGCACTTCCTTCAGGTATGAGAAACCTTGATGGAGACTTTAGTTCAATAGGCTTAGAAGGCTTGTGGTGGACAAAAACAGAACAAAATTATGAAAATGCTTTTTCTGTAACAATGTACTACAATTCCAATGCTATCGACACTACTGTTGTACAGAAAACATCAGGATTTGCAGTCAGATGTGTTAAAGAACAATAGATTTCTTAGTATAGAAACACTCATAAATTGATAAAGAGCCAATTGTTTTATTATGAGACAGTTGGTTTTTTGCATCTAACTAATACCGATTGGACAGCTACTATAGTCCAAACTTCACTATGTTTGTTTGAACTATCTGTCTGTAACATAGGTATTTGCAATTGGTATAAATAAATTACGAATTATTAACAGCTTCACTCAGTCTTTAGACCCCGACTTTGTAAACTTTCAACTCAATAACCTGTGATAATCTGTTCAATCCGTGTGCTCCGTCTTCTAATTTATTAATATTTTTTGCAAAATAACAATAAAGGTTTTATATTTGCACTCTCAAAAATGGTGGATGTAGCTCAGCTGGTTAGAGCGGCGGATTGTGGTTCCGTAGGTCGTGGGTTCGAATCCCATCTTCCACCCAAAAAGCAACAATCGTTATTGGTTGTTGCTTTTTTTATATCTATAAGTTTCCTTAGTTTTGTACTAAAATTTAATAATCAAATAAATCTATACGCTTATGTTTTCAGGAATAGTTGAAGCAATGGGGAAAGTCGTTTCCATTGAAAAAAAACAGGAAAATATTGATATTTCAATAACATGCCCGTTTGTAAATGAGTTGAGAGTTGACCAAAGTGTCTCACATAATGGTGTTTGTCTTACGGTTGTTCGTAAAACTGCCGATAGCTATACAGTAACAGCTATTAAAGAGACTTTAGACAAAAGTAGTTTGGGACAGCTGCAAGTGGGATCGCTTGTAAACTTGGAGCGCTCCGTAAGTGCAAATGGTCGTTTCGATGGTCATGTTGTGCAAGGTCATGTTGATCAAACAGCTGTATGTACGAAAGTTGAAGAGGCTGATGGAAGTTGGTATTACACATTTGAATATGATTTTAAAAACCCCGACCACGTAACCGTTGAGAAAGGCTCAATTTCTGTAGATGGAGTTAGTTTAACTGTTGTTAACAGTCGCGACAATTCGTTTCAAGTAGCTATAATTCCCTACACATACGAAAATACTATATTTCACACATATAAGCCCGGCACGGTTGTGAATATCGAGTTTGATATTTTGGGGAAATATATTGCAAAAATTGTACGTCAGGTGTTGGACAAATAAAAACGGTTAAGTTATGAGCGAAATAATAACACAGGACTATTTCCTACTGTTTGCAGTAATTGCAATAGGTTATTTTATTGGCAGAATTCAGGTTTTCGGTTTCTCTTTAGATGTTTCAGCTGTATTGTTTGTTGCCATGATATTCGGATATTACGGATTTAGCGTGCCTCCAATTTTACAATATATTGGCTTGCTGTTTTTTATATATACAGTAGGAATACAAGCTGGTCCGGGATTTTTCGACTCATTTAAGTCTCACGGTCGGCAATATGCCTTTTTGGCTTTTATTATTGTGGGCTCAGGCGCTTTATTAACGTGGCTTTTTACTTGGATTTTAGGTTACGATAAAAACCTAACAGTCGGCTTATTTACAGGGGCGCTGACGAGTACTCCCGGTTTGGCAACTGCAATAAATGAGTCGAGTTCTCCATTAGCCTCAATAGGTTACTCAATTGCTTATCCTTTTGGTGTAATAGGTGTGATTCTTTTTATAAGGTTAGCGCCTAAAATGCTGCGAGTAAATCTTAGCAAAGAGGAGGAGAATTTAAAGCAACGGCAATTAAACGAACACCCTGAATTGCATAGACGGCACTATGTTGTTCAAAACGAAGGTGTTGTTGGTAAAACTATACGTGAAATAAATTTGCGGCGTATAACAGGAGCAGTTGTTAGTCGCATTTTACATGAAGGTGTAGCCACCACAGCGAACCCCGAAACTGTATTTGCCAAAGGCGATATAATAAGAGCGGTTGGAACGTTAGAGGCTCTTGATAGAGTTGAGAGTGTAATAGGTCCTGCCACCAAAGAGAAAATCGTATTAAGTAGAGAGTATGACGTAAGACCAATGTTGATTACCAACAAGGATATTCACAACAAAAGGCTCGGCGATATTGAGCAAATAGGTGATTTGCTCGTTACCGTAACTCGTGTAAGGCGTTCGGGGATAGATATTACTCCAACACCATCATTTAAGCTAAAGCTTGGCGATAAAATAATGGTAGCTGCACGTAAAGACGATATGCAAGAGATTGCACGTCTGTTCGGAAACGACGACCAAAAGCTTTCTGACACAGATATTATGCCTATAGCGCTTGGTATAATTTTAGGAGCCGTAATAGGACAATTAACGGTAGTGTTCGACGATTACGCCTTTAGTTTAGGTCTAACCGGTGGAGTGTTGCTAATAGCCTTGATTTTAGGTCGTACAGGTAGGACAGGTCCTATTATATGGACTTTATCATCTCCTGCTAATCAGCTTATTCGGCAATTAGGATTAGCGCTTTTCCTTGTGGCTGTTGGCGCCGATGCAGGGAAAAATATTGTAGAAGTAATCGGTAATTACGGGATGCAAATGTTGGCTGTTGGAGCAGTTATAACCCTTGTTCCGATGATAATAACTCTTCTTATATCTCGATTTGTTTATAAAACCAATATTTTTGAGCTATTAGGTGCAATTGCCGGAGGAATGACAAGCACACCCGGATTAGCCGCAGCAGACGCAATGACCAAAAACAACGTGCCTGCGGTTGCCTACGCTACGATTTATCCTATAGCTATGGTTTTTGTGATTATTGCTGTTAAACTGTTGTGTATATAGCAATGAACAATTAGTAATTATCAATGAACAATTATTTATGGAGAAACGCTTGAAATTAATATCTGTTGAATATCTGCAAGAATATTCAAATTTGGTGGAAGTTGATTGGTTTGATGCTGTTAATATGTTGAAAGCCAAAACCCAATTCTCGCTAGAAGATTTTGAATATTATATTATCGCGTCATCTCTTTATTCGTCTAATATTGAGGGGAATACCCTCGATGTTAATAGTTTTTTCAGAAATAGAGGAAAGAAAACCTCACCAAAGAAAAAAGAGGTTCAAGAAATTGAAGCTTTAATGGAAGCATATAAGTTTGCTTCAGAGAATAAATTGAATCGAGCCAACTTTTTAAAAACCCATTATCTTTTATCAAAAACGCTTCTACCTGCTAAGGAAAGAGGTGTTTTAAGAAAGGAACAAGTAGGAATAAGAGACTCAAAAACATTAAAGCCTGTATATTTGGCAGTTGAACCACAATTTTTAAAAGAGGAGTTTTCTAAACTCTTTGATGATATTGATGAGTTGCTAAAAAGTGATTTGAGTTATAAAGAAATTTTTTATTTCGCTTCGATGATTCACATTTGGCTGGCTAAAATACACCCTTTTATAGATGGAAATGGTAGATCAGCAAGATTGTTAGAAAAATGGTTTTTGGTGTCAAAACTTGGAATATATGCGTGGTCAATTAACTCTGAAAAATATTATTGGGATAATCGTCCCGATTATTATCAAAACATTGCACTTGGGTATAACTACTATGTTTTAAATTGGAATAGATGTATTCCATTCTTATTGATGTTACCAAAAGCTATGCAGTAGTTCTAATTTCAAATTCTAAATTTTTAATGACTACAAAAGGGAAATGAAAGGAACCATTAGCAAGGTTAAAATGATGTGCTTAGAATAAAGTAATTATTTTCTGCGATACAACACAATTTTGAACATTGTACTTAAATTCAGATAACATATTGTAATCAATGCCACGTTAAACGGAGTATAATCAAACTTTTAAAAAACACTACCATGAAAACCATCGGAAAAACAGTGATGATGTTTTTTTATCATCTCTTTTTTAAGCAGTTGTCTTATACCGATTGGACAGCTACTATAGTCCAAACTTCACTATCGTTCGTTTGAACTATGTATCTGTTACATCGGTATTTACCATTGTAAAATTTTAAAAAAGATTGGACTATTTTAAAATTACA
>Ga0116182_1005472_pt1 | contig 10854 bp, 10 predicted proteins | sample AD_UKC077_MetaG_FD_89805 | JGI IMG/M metagenome (GOLD analysis project Ga0116182, IMG submission 89805) | Active sludge microbial communities of municipal wastewater-treating anaerobic digesters from USA - AD_UKC077_MetaG | ecosystem: Engineered > Bioreactor > Anaerobic > Digestate | place: USA...
AACACCTGCGCCAATGTGGGCGTTGATTATCGCATTAGCATTAGTGATACAACGATATGTGCTTTTTGATAAGAAGGCACCGAATATTAGGTTTATTAAAGATGAGTTTATTAAAAATCTAAACAAAGATAAGGAGAATAAAAATAATGGCAGTAAGCAATGAATTAAATCAAGCCATATCTAATATGGAAACTGAAAAAACCAATAAAATTATTGGTAAAGTTATGAATTGTGAGACAGAAATTGCAGTTGCAAATATGAAAATTCAAGCGTTAAATCTATTAAAGCGTATTAAACAGATTGAAGATGGTGGAGGTTGCACTTGCGGCCAAACACCAGGTAATTAAATATGATAATAAAGTTTCTAAGAAAAAATATTGGTACTATAATAGCTTTTCTTGGTTTTATGCTTCTTTGTATTGCTACGTTTGGTGACCTTGGAGAATTTATGAGTGACAAGTATTGGGAAAATGTTCTTACGAATATCACGTCAATAACTTTTTTAGCTGTTTCATTATCTATGATTCAAGTAAGTATTAAACAAGGTTTAGCTGAACAAGCTTTACAAAATGGTTTGAATACTGAAAATACTACTAATAAATATAATGAACATAAAGCTATTATAAAGAAAAATACTGAAAAAATGATATTCTTACCTTACTTTTTAGAAATATATAATAAAAGACATACAACACTTAAAAAACGCGAATTTCTTGTAGATAATAACTTTACGTCTGAAAACTCATTATTAAATAGTAAGAGAAGAAAACTTATAAAAAGGTATAATGATATAAAGGTTATTATGACAGCAAGAAGTATAAAATGGGCGACAACTGATATAGTATATAATAAATACGGACAAATAGCAACATTACAAGAACATAGAACGAAAAGAATTACTCGTGCAATATTTTCTTCACTTATGTTTATGATCGGTGTTACATTGTTAACAAAAGGGTTATTCTTTGATGAGTCTGGTGAACCAATATGGCAAAAGGTAGTAAAATTACTTACATATATTGTTTCTATTGCTATAGGTTCAATATTCAGTATTATTAAAGAATATGAAAAAGGTGCTTTTGGAGTGCCTAATGATTTGGATGAACTTAATCAGATATGGAACGAGTTTACTACTTGGGAAGTACCAGATTGGGTTAAAGCTGAAATAGATGTATTAAATGAAAAGGAGGTATATAATGGCCAAGAAAGTTCAAATATTGACAGCGGAGCAAATATACAAAAAGAACAAAAAGAAACACAGATTATTTTCGACGCTGAGCCCGGTGATATTATACCTATTACTGATACTTGCGATAATATTCTTTGTATTGATGATAGAGAATTCGATAGGTAATGTAGTAGACATATTAAATTTGTTAGATAAAGATGTTTATACAGGTGAACAAATACAACAAAATTATTTTCATCTTATAGAAAAATGGGGTGAATGGGAAATTGTTGGTAATGCTGGTGGTTTTAGTATAAGATATGTAGATGTCGGAAATGCCTTATTTTCAGGACTTATGATTTCTTATAGTTGTCTATGTGGCGCTTCATTATGTTTAGCAATATTATTTGGTAAAATAGTATTTCCATTATTAGCGAGAATGTATAAAAATGCTAATGAAGAAATGGTTGATATGGCTACACTTACTTCTGCGGCTAAAATCGATGAAATAAATGAACGTAGTAAAAAATCTAAAACAGAAGGAGATTGGTTCTAATGGAAGTATTAAAAGAAATATGGACAGAAAATGGTCCAGAAATATTGTCTTACATTTTAACAGCATTAGGCTATTTCTTAATATTTTTAGCAAGAAGTAAGTCAAAGAAAACATCAGATGTTATGAGTTTATTTTTTAAACAAGGAATAACTGAAGTTAAAACTATAGATACTAAATTGAGAACAGACATTGATGCAAAAATAGTAAATATGCAAAAAGAATATAATGCTGCTATGCAAAGACTTGAAACAGCAGAAAAACGTTATAATAATATGAGTAATGCTATTGCTGAAATTATTGCTGATGAGGAGGATGAAACATGACATTGAGTGAAAGAATTAGTACTTTAGAAAGAAGATTTGATGAACTTGAGACATTAGTTTCAGCTTTATCAAATACAACTGATGTAAATATTAGAAATATATCAAAAGAAGTAAATGATACTATAAGTTTACAACGTAAAATAATTATTGGGTTAGAAGAACAATTAATAAAGCAAAAATTAGATGCAAAAAATCGTAGAGTCAGAGCTCTTTCACATTTAAAAAGTGAATAAAAACAAAATTATTTGTATATAATATAATATAACATGTTTAAGACTGCAAAACGGTTTTAGTAAACCGCAATTCGTCTAAAAAAATACTAGGAGGTATTATTATGAATGGTGCTAAAGAAATTACTGTTGAAGATATTGAGAATTTTCTCAACAGTGAAGATGTTGTTCCACCTGCAACAAACGTAGACGACACAAATTCTCAAAGCGACAAAACTGAAGCTGAAATAAAAGCAGCAGAAGAAAAAAGTCAGAATCAAACTCAAGCTTTCGCTCATCGTTTAAAAGAAGCGACTGAAAAGGTTAGAAATGAAGAACGTAATGCTATAGCAAAACGTTTAGGGTATGATGATTATGAGTCTTTTACTAAAGCTTTTGAAAGTAATTTATTGAAAGAAAAGGGACTAGATGAAACAGAAATAAAACCAATAATCGATACAATTGTTAATAAACGATTGGAAGATGACCCTAGACTTAAAGAACTCGAAGCTTATAAACGTGAAAGAGTTAACGAATGGGCTAAGAAAGAATTGGCTGAAATCAAAGAATTAAGTGGCGGTAAAATAACTAAGTTAGAAGACGTGCCAAAAGATGTAATTGAGTTGTGGAAAAAGAAAGGTTCACTAAAAGGCGCTTTTCTAGAATTACAAGGAGAAGCGTTAATAAAAGAGGCAAGAAAAGGTATCATAAGTGAACAGAATAAAAGTTCTACTAGTCATCTTAATAACCCTGCAGGAAACCCAACTACTAAGATTGAACAACGTCCTTATACTCAACAAGAAAAAGACTTGTATAAACTTTTTAACCCTGAAGTAACAGATGAGCAATTATCAAAATTAGTAAAAAACAAATAATTCAAGGAGGTAAAGAATTATGGCAATAGTTCATACATTGTATGGCTTTAAAACTGCTTATTTACAGAGAACATTACGATTAGATAATGTCGCTGTATTAAGTACAGAAACAGGAGATGTTTTTAAAGTAGGTCAAGTTGTAAATTTGACTGCAAAGAGTGGCACTACACCTGCTTACATTTCAAAAGATACAAGTCCAGCTGTAGGAGATTATATTATTGCGCAAGCAGATGAAACAATTGGTGGCGGACACGTTCCAGTTGAAGATAGAGATTATAAACCAAAAGGTTATGTAGCTGTTACTGAAGCAACAGCAATGAATGCAAACTCTGTTACAAAGTCAGTAGTTGTATATAAAATTACTGATATAAATGACATTGTCGCACTTTCTTAGGAGGTAAATAGTTATGGGAATTATTATAAATGTTGATGCAGCTTTAGCGAATAGAACCGATTATAATTTATTACGTGAACCAATTAATGATATGCTTAAGAATAGACAAGAAGCTTGGGAAAAAGGAAACCCTATCGACTTATTGTTTAAACGAGGCTCATTAACTAAGTTCCAAGAAACTTATACAGATAGTATAGGTTTTGCACATGCTTTTGAAGAGACAAATGATTATGCAGTTGCACCAATCTTCAACTCATACGAAGGTTTCTCAAAAACATATACAAGTAGAACTTTCCAAGGTGGTTTCGTTATCACTCAACAAGTTCTAGAAGACCAAGCTTATAACAGTATTAAAAATACAGCGAGTAGATTTATTACTCGTTGGCATGGTGACCAAGTTGAATTTGCTATGAAAGCTATTCAGTCTGGTTTTGGAAAAGTAGTTTATTTTGATGCTGATGGTAAACGTTCAGCTTTACAGTTAACATCTGCTGATACTACTGATGGTAATATACTTACTACAACTAAAAACCCATTATTCTGTAAAACTCATAAGACAGTTGCTACAAGAGAAGCTAGTGCTATTTCTCAAGCAAATATGTTTGCTGTAACAGATGGAGCTAGTAGTCCTACTTATGGTATTGATTTATCTGGAAATGATGAAGGCAAAATTGCTAAACTTGCAGATGTAATTAATCAAGTTATTACAACAATGGAAAACTATAAGGATGATAATGGAAAATATGCTGGTGTTTCTGGTGCTAAAACCATTGTTGCTCCAAATGATGCACGTTTGAAAGCTGCTATAGAAACTGCTCTTGGCACAGAAATGTTCCAAGGTTATGGTTTAAATGGTGCTTATAAGAGAGCTACGTTAGAAACAACTCCATATCTTCGTGATATTGATGCTTGTTCTTCAGGTGTAGGTTTCTTCATCGTAGATAAAGCATATAATGCTGAAAATCAAGGTCCAGAATTTACACAACGTGTTGCTTTTACATTAAATGTTGAAGCTACGAAAAACCCTTATGGTATTTCATATGATGCTCGTGAAAGATTTGATATTAATGTTAGTTCATGGAGAGGAATTGCTTATGTATATATCGGTAATGATGCTACACCTGATTTTACTAAAAATGCTACTATAGAAGATTTTAGTTTAATACAACCGATTTCAACATTAGTAAAACCTGTATCTGTTGTAAATGAAGTTAGTGCAAAGATTACAAACACTACTAGTGCTCCTGTTAATACAAAGGAAGTTTCTGACACTTAATAACTTAAGGCTATATGGCTTAGCCATATAGCCTTATTATTTTATATAAAAATAAATGAGGTGATTTTATGTACAGTTGGGGTTATATAAAAGAGAATGTATTAAGTAAATTAAATCTTACTGAAGAACAAGCCAATCAACTTGGCTTTCTTTCTCGTTTTCCCTATTATGCCAATGAGGCAATGACACAAATATGCAGTGCTGTAAAACCTAAGAATACTTATTACGAAATAGAAGTAGATGATACTAATGTTAACCGATTAATTCAAATGCCAGATGAGTTTATAGCATTTGATGATGATGTAGTAGAATATAAAGTAGAAGATGAGTTTGTTGAAGCACACGATGATATTTTTGAATATAGTGGTTATAACAATGTTATTTGTAAACTAAAAGGTATTTATCGTGTTCCTTATAAAGCAAGATGGTTCTTTTTTACTAAAGATTTACATAATGCAACTGACATAACTGCACCTGCTGATATATGTGATGCAATACCATCTTATATTGTAAGTCAATGTTATAAAGTTGACGATGAGGTCAAAGCAGCAATTTATCGTAATGAATACGAAATGTTTTTGGCACGTATAGATAATACTGATTTTAAAAAACAAAGAACTTTTAAAGTTGGAGGCGATTGGTAATGCCTAAAACTTTTAATAGACAACCAATATATGTATCAACTGATAATGATAATTATACTAAAAGTAAATTTTTTACACATGCCGAATTTAAAGGTATTTGTGATAGTAAAAACGATGTACTAGTAGACCAATTAACATTTTCTGATGCAAAAAATATATATATTGATGAGTCAAATGTTTTAACAAGTAGACCTCCATTTAAGTTTTATGATGGAGAAGCGTTCGTAGTAAATGAATGGTTATTTGGTTCTTATCGTTTACGTTTATATCGTGTAGTTACAACAATTTATCATACTGGTGATTATTGGCCTTATTTAATAGCACCAGTTGGTTGGACGACAGGTGATCCTTGGCCAGTAGGACAAGATGCACTTGGTGTTAATTATGGTCTAATTCCAAGAGGTTGGAGTACAGGAAAGGCGTGGCCTTATGACGCTCCACCTGCTGATGGAACAGAATATAAAGTAAATGATATTAGTAAATATGATGTTAGTGATTTGAGTTATATGTTTATTATAAAATGTATAAGTCATTTAACAGTATCTGATAGTGTAAATATCTATCATAATTATAGTTGGAAAATACCTATGTCTAAATTGGATGCTAATTATTTACCAAAAGTAACTTGTGCACAAATTGAAGACAAGATTTTTATATGGTTTGCAGGTATAGATTTTATAGCATTTAATACTTCAGGTAAAATGTTTAACGGTATAAATTATTTGTATTTTGAAGATGCTACCAAATATATATACGCACCAATTCATAAGTTTGTATCAAACGGAATAGAGACTGACTTAGAAGATAAAAATTTTTTAACAGAAAAATATGTAAAACGTCACAAATATTCTGTAATTTCAGAAGTAAATTTTAATAAATTAGTAGGTAGACATATGAAAGTATATCTTAACGATGGTACTTCTAAACACCTATATGATATAGATGTAGTAGATTATCAAGACAAGATGCTTGTTTACCCTTATTCTCCTATTGGAAGTAATTATTTTGTAGATATTGTAGAGACACCACGAAGTACTGTCATACTCAGATATGATGCTGCTTTTCACTCCATAGAGATTAGTTTTGATGGTAAGTCTTATAGAGCATTGCCTATAGTTGAAAACATAGTAGGAACTCCCTTACTTACTAAAGATGGACTATGGGCAATAGCTTTTACCTCAAAAGGACTTGCAAAATGTAAACTAGTAGTTCAAGAAGAAGCAGACTTAGAAGAGTTTAGTTATAGTTGGGTTATAGACCCTTATATGCGAAATGCTATTATTAATAGTCTTCCTGCATATACAAATCAGTTAGATACATCTTTTGTACCAACCGGTTATTTTGAAACGATCGACAATTTTGCTTATATTTTTAAGAGTAATGATATTCAATATTTATATACTGAATGGTTAGCAGGTACAAATAATATAGCAGTTGGATGTCAAAGTGAATTAGCATTACCTACTGACGATATCAAAATACATTTTAAATATGTTACGCCAGTTGAGAATTATTCAGACCTTGGAGCAGTAATAAGTATTATGATTTCAGGTAATGTTAAGATATTCTTTTTTAAACAAGAATTTGTAACAAAAGTATTACAAAATGATGACGAATTATTGTTAACTGAGTTATTAGGTAATACATCTGGAACTACTATTAGTAATTATGTTTATCGACTTACAGCAGATGGTACTGAACCAGTAAATAATAGTTCTATATTACAATCTGGTGATCTTATTATTCTTTCTGATCAACCATTATATACAGAAGGTGGACCTAGTGTAGCATTTTCTACTCATTTTCAAGTAAATGGACAAAATTGTTATATAAAAGATATTACTTGGAAAATGTATTATCTTTTATATAGCACAAATCGTTGTATAATAAGACGTGTAGATGGTGAAGAAGGTCCAATATATCTTACTGATAAAGTATATTTGACGAGTATAGATAAAGATGTAGTATATGATGTTGAAACACTTAAAAAAGTGTTTGGTACTATACCTACTGTATATAATGAATTAGATGAAGTTGTATCTGTTGCAGATTGGTTTACTCCATTTATCGTGAAAAAAGGTAGTTCATATATAAATGTTGGTAGTGTATTTATTTCTGGTTTTGGTAATACTGCATATGTAGACAGAACAAAGTATATACCAATAAGTGAAAATGGTTATGGTTTACCTTGTAATCAATTAGATATTTATATGAAGGCACCAACAATTGATGTTTTAGATATTACGTATGAATGTATTTTAGCATATAAAGAACAGTCAGGTATTAATTATTTTACTAAATTAATATATAAATATTTAACTGATGTTACAACATTAGAAGATAAGACAGTTATTTCTGAAGCAAGATGGTTTAGAATTATGCCTAATACAAATATTGTAATCACAGATAAGTATATGTATATTGATGACACAATTGTAGATTTACCACAAAAAGGAACTTTGATTGTAGAAGATAATGAACGAAGTATTGTCAGTAATGATGAAGTGCTTGTAACGTTAGGAAGTTCATATAGTAGAAATATACATAAACTTACGTCAGACGGTAAACAATTAGCATCTGGTCCTATTAAGTCTGGTGATTTAGTATCATATACATTAAATGCTATAACTGACAAAGATTACTTACAACCTGGTGCATTTGATACACAAGACACTTTACCAGTAGGTATAGAGAGTAATAGATTTTATATTGAAAAACTAGATGAGAATGATTTATCTGTTATAAGTGATGTATATATTAAAACTGGAGACTTAATAAGATTAAGAGCATATGGAAGTGATATAACACTTCCTATTGGTAATCCCGGTAATCCTTATGACGAAGAATTACTTATATTACCATATACTTATCCGTTAGAAGTTGGAGATTTACCAAAACCTATTACACTTGACAGTGAAGGTAATATAATATTTGTAGAAGAACCTACTGGTCCTATTATGATATATGGCAGAGTAAATATTGTAAAACGCGTAAAACCTATATGTGCTGATAGTAGTGGTATATGGTATAGTATAGATGGTGAATTATGGACATCTAAGTTAAATGATAGTTATTTCTTTGAACTTGATGAGATTATAAATGAAAACGAAAGTATACTAACAGATATACCTGATTGTATTGCTACGTTAGACGAACATTATTTTTCGTTTAATAACTTATTACAAATAACTTCTACGCGTAGAGATGATGACCTTGTTGATTTATTATTGTATATGCCTAAAACAAATGAACAAAAATTTGCTAATAAGATTACAAAAATACATCCTCTAGGTGAAGATATTATGGGAATATTTACTGATAACGAAATATGGTATATACAGAAAACTACATATAACGATACAATTATGTATATGAAAGCAGTAAAGTCTAAAATACCGATTGGTTGTAAAGCAGGTAACGATATTATAACTGCACTTGATGGTCAAGCAATTATATTTGCAACTCCGAGAGGTCTTACTGCTATGGTGCCACAAGATTTTGTCGCTACAACAGAAAAAACATTGACTTATTTATCAGATATAATACAAGAAAAATATTATCAGTTTTATACAAATGGTGTAAACAATTATAATGCTAATATTAAAATTATAACATATAAGTATTGGATTCTTTTGTATAGACATATGGACAGAGAGATATTAGCTTTTGATACAAGAGATAATACATGGTGGAGTTGGGAAACACCTTACCCTATTAGGTCATTAATTGCTGATAATAGATTACGTGCTATATTACAAATAGATTATACATTTGCAACTTTATTAGGAGTTCCATTTATATTTACAGATAAAGAAGTTAGTGAAATTGGTTATTATGATGATGTAATAGTAAAAACTTTAAATGGTGATACTAAATTAGTATTTAGAAACGACACTGAAGGTTATAAACCTATAATAATATATGCTAATTCTATAATAGACTGGTATTTTACAAGTCAAAAATTACATTTCGACCAAATAAACAATTACAAAACAATAGAAAGTATTAATACAAATTTAGTTGGTGATAATAATATAATAACTAAGTTATCTACAAAAGTATATAGAGATAGTTATCATCCTGAAAATGCTACTGTCATAGAAATACCAATAAACGATTTGCGTACATTTGTTAAACGAGTAAATCTTATGCATGTTATAAACTTTCAATATACGTTTGAAAACGATAAAGCACCTGATAAAAAATTACAACAACAATTAAAACTTAACTCAGTTTGTATAAGATATAGTGTAAAGGAGGGAGTACGTTAATGGGACTACAATATGGAGTTAATATTACAGCAAGTGATATGCGTAGTATTCTTGAAAAAAATCAAAAGCAACAAAGTGGCGTACGTACTTGGCGCCAGTTATTAGGTAATGCATCGTTAGGTTATCAAAGTCAACTTGATAAAAACAAATCATATTATAATGATGCTATGTTACAAGCTTATAAATCTAATTTTGCTCAAAATAATAATATTATAGGCGCTGGTATAAACGCTGGTGGTACTAAAAATCTTATGGGTGATAATAGATTAGAATTGCAAAATATTTATGAAAATTATGTTAAAAATTATCTAAGTGCTGGACAATCAGCTAGTGAAGATTATAGTGATGAAGTATTTGCAATACAAGAAGGTTTAACAGAACTTGCTGAGAAATATAGTTCTTTATATAATAGTGCTTATAAGTATTTATCTGAAGAACTTTATAATGCTTCACTTACAAACCTAGGTGAACCTACATATGATAAAGATGGAAATGTTACATATGACAATCCTATAAATACTAGTTATCTTGAAGATAGAGGAATGGACTGGATGTTAGAAAGAGATGCTGATGGCAACATACTTGGTTTATCTTCTTGGGACAAAATTTTATCTAAGTTGAAAAATAGTGATGGTTCATTAAATGAAAATGGAACTAAGTTTTTTGACCAATTATTCAATGCAAGTCCTTATGATTATATAAATAATTTAACAGGTGAAGATTCTAAGACATTCGGTCAATGGTTAAGTGATACTGATAATGAATTGTATAATTGGTTAGCAAGTAAAGATTTGTTTAATTACAATTTTGCAGATACTAATTTTGGAAGTGCTAAAAATATATTAGGTATGGAAAGTACAGATAGTACAGCAGGAAGTAAAGAATATATAAATACTGAAGATTTGAATAATTTTGATAAAGCAATTCAAATGAGTGGTGGTGCTGGTAATAATAATATTTTTTATAAAATTGCTATTGAAAAGAGTAATCAATCTTTTGAAATCGCAAAAAATACCGCTGCTTATTTAGAAGATATTGAAAAACATTGGAGACACATGTATGGTAATTATGGTGATGAACTTGAACATTCATTAAAGGATACGGCACTTGCTAAAAAGACTGAAGCAGAAGCTATATC
>Ga0116182_1005479_pt1 | contig 10845 bp, 7 predicted proteins | sample AD_UKC077_MetaG_FD_89805 | JGI IMG/M metagenome (GOLD analysis project Ga0116182, IMG submission 89805) | Active sludge microbial communities of municipal wastewater-treating anaerobic digesters from USA - AD_UKC077_MetaG | ecosystem: Engineered > Bioreactor > Anaerobic > Digestate | place: USA...
GAAGCCACAAGTGACGTGGACGCCGTTTGGAAACCGCCCGCGCCGCCGTCGCCGCCGTTGTTTTCATGATACGCGCCGCCGCCACCGCCGCCGCCGCCGCCCACAACGAGATATTCCACCTCTCCGCCTTGCGTCACCGTGAAGGTGCCGGCTCCCGCATCGGTGAAAATGTGGGCGTGGTAATAGACGCCGTTTTGCTCGTAGTACGTTTCGGTGCCGCCCGTTGCCGCCACCCAACCGGCGCGGGCCGGCAGTGCCAACACCAGCACACCGGCGAGGGCCCACGCGGCCGTCACCCCACGCATGAGGATATGGCGAAGACCCAACCCCAGCGCCAATCTGTCCGTTGCCTTCATTTCGTTTCTCCTCTTCCGACTCTTGGGCAAGCAAATCCCGCCATACCGACGGATGCTCCACCTGCCTGTTTCTGCCCTTCAGATCAAAACAAAAAGAGTTCTCATCAAGCCATTCACACGATACCGTCCAGTCCTTCAAAAGATAAGGTAGATTTGCGCAATATTTTTGGTAGAAAACCGCAACGCCACATGCTCGCCTCCGTCTGCCCGTTCACATCAACTTTCACGGCATGCCCATTCTCCGAAATGGCCGTGCGTCCTACTTCGCCTGCATGAACGCCATGGCAGAAATGGCGATCAGCATCAGCACCACGGCGCTGATCATCAGAACCTGGGTTTGGCGGAGAACGCCTTTCCACTCTCCGGTTAAAATTCCAACCCCTTGGGCGGTCAGGATCTGTAATCCCTGCTGGAGGCCAAAGCCTAGCGACGCCCCCAACGCGCCCATCATACGCATGCCGTTGGCCATGCCCAGAAGACTGCAAACAAAGAGCAGCGGCATCAGAAGAGTCAGGCAGAAATCCTTCGGGGTGGACAGTGTTGCCAGAGTGCGTCGATGCAGCATCAGGGAAAGAGGGAAGAGCACGTTGATCAGTGCGCCGCCCGGCAGTGTCACCGCCCAAACTGCGCAAATGGCGCCAGACTCGCTGGCGCCGCGTTGTGTCAAGGCCGCCATCAAGGGGCCCTGCGAATAGACGAACGCAAAGCTAAGCCCCACCTGAAGAAAACCGGCCGCGATTGCCATCAAAAGTCCGACTTTGAAGGACCCTCGCGTCTCAACTCTTTTCTGCTCCCGCTCGGAACCTGCCCGTGCCATCAGTGCGACTGAAAACACAAGGACAAGTGTCAACGCCTGCAGCGTAAGACCGGTGGAAGAGAACAACGAAGGCGCTGCGGCAAATTGCCCGGAGCCTTTAAAGACCATCGGCAGCAGAATGCCCACGGGCAGGCCGATCCCGGTCAGAAGCCCCGTCGTCAGGCTCACCCCGATCCGCACAAAGCAAAGTCCGCAAAGGATGTTCGCCACGCCCCAGGCGAGCGACCAGAGATTGGCCTTCAGATAGGTCGAGATCGGAGGGTGCCGCAAGGCCACCGAAAGGTCGGGGCACAGGGCCACGGCCAGACACCAAGGCAACACGATTAACGACAAAAAGGAGTTGATGAACGCCCAGTGTTCATAACGGAATTTCGTCATGAATTTGATCGGAGCGGCCGACAGCCCCATGGCAACACCCGCGAGAACGGCTAACGCGGCACCCGCCATTGAAGCGTCCATGACTGATTCCCCTCTTTCGACGACACGCCCGAATCGGGCACCGGTCGTATTATGCAGGGTCTTCTTTCACAGAGAACAGGTATATTTACGCAAAAAAATTAGTAATAAGACGCAAGTTTGAGTACACGGTCTCTCGACGTTATGGTATAAAACTACAATGCATGTGATACGGACACGGATACCGCAGGTTGCCTTGTTGCTGCCGACTTCGGTCAAGACGTGCAGGGAGTTGCTGCGCGGCATTTTGCAGTACGTGCACTTCCATGGACCGTGGAACGTTCACCTCATCGAGGGCCGCGAGGGTGAACAGAAGATGCTTCACCCCGAGACGTGGGGGTGTACGGGTGTCATCGGGAGCCTGAATGGTCTCGCTCCCGCGCGACGCCTGTTGGCTTCTCGTGTCCCGACTATCTGCACCAACCGGACGGACGAGTTCATCAACGCTGCACATCCGCTCTCCCGTCTGAGTTGTGTCGTGTGCGACAACCGTCTGATCGGCCAACGGGCAGCGGACTATTTTCTCGGGCTGAAGTTCAAGCATTTCGCGTTTGTCGGCCAGGTGAACAGAGCGAGATGGTCCGAGGAACGCAAAGCCGCTTTCTGCGAAAGACTGCGTCAGGACGGATGTCCCTGCGAGGTGTATACGCTGTCATCCGCTGCAGCACGCAAGGATTTCGGCATCGAGCAGCGCGACCTGTGCGACTGGCTGAAAAGACTGACGAAACCCGTCGCGATCTTCGCCGCGAACGATGTGCGAGGCCGTCAGGTGCTTGACTCATGCGCAAAGGCCCGCATCGCCGTGCCGCAGGAGGTCGCCGTGCTCAGCGTGGACAACGATGAGCTGCTCTGCGAAACCACCATTCCGCAGATGTCGAGCATTCAGATGACCACTGAACAAGCGGGATTCGAGGCCGCCCGCGTGCTCGACGGCATGATGCGGGGTCGACAGCGCGGCTCGTTCAGGCAGAGCGTGATCACGTACGGCTTCTCACATATTGTCACCCGCCCTTCAACGGCAACCGTCCTGCTCGCCGACGCACTGGTCGTCCGCACTTTGGAGTTTATCCGGATCAACGCGGACATTGCGGTGAAAGTGGAGGACGTGGTGAAGCACCTGCACGTTTCCCGGCGTTCGCTGGAGACGCGCTTCAAGGCGGTGACGGGGCGTACGGTCTATTCAGAAATCATGCGTGTTCGCCTCGAGCGGGTTCGGACGCTTCTTTGCGAAACGCCGGCGTCCATCGAGAGGATCGCGGATATCTGCGGGTTCAACGATGCCAGTCACCTCGGCAAGATGTTCCGGCAACATTTCGGCACGACGCTTTCCGCTTACCGGCGCCAAAACCGAAAACGCTCCGACTCGTCCGCCACCTGCACCTCACCCGCCCGTGCCGGGTGAAAATATCGGTGTACGCCCGTTTTCACGCCCGTTATACTGAACCCCTCATGATTCACACGTGCGATCGGGGGATGACATGCGAATGGGGATGCGAGCTGTTTTTGCGTCGCTGGCGGTTTTGACGGGATGCGCGCTGGTCGTGCCGCGCAGCGGTATCACCCGCTGGGATGCGCCGGCGGGCGAAGCGATCGCGGAAGCGTATCGGGTCCAGGTGAACGGCCAACCCGTGCCTGTCCTCGCCTGCCGCGTGTCAGCCGTGCCGTTCAATCAAGTCTGGCCGGGCTACCAGCGGCCGCTTGACCAGACCGAGCTGGCGGGCTTCGCGAGTTGGGAGATGCGCGGCCCGGTACAGATTGAAGTCCGCTCGTTGCGCACGGTCCGCTCGGCCGTCATCAAGCCCGTATCGCTCGGTATCCGACCCGACATCGACGGCGACCTCATCCGTTTTACGCTTTCCGAGCCACGACCGGTCATCATCGAGGTCAACGGCTGGCACCACGCCTTGCACCTCTTCGCGAACCCGCCTGCCGATGCGGCACCGGCCGTCGATAAGCCGGGCTTGCGCGTTTTCGGACCCGGCGTGCACCGTCCCGGCAAGATCGAGCTGAAAAGCAACGAGTCGGTCTACATCGACGGCGGCGCCGTGGTCTACGGCAGCATCCACGCGAGCAACGCCACCAACATTACCATCAGGGGCCGGGGCGTGCTCGACGTCAGCCAGGCCGAACGCGGCAAGGGCGGCGGCGCGATTCGTCTCAGTGGCTGCTCGGACGTTTCCGTCGAAGGCTTGGTGTTGCGCGACCCTGACGTCTGGTGTTTCAGCCTCTTCGGCTGTTCGCGCGTGGACATAGCGAACGTCAAGCTCGTCGGGCTTTGGCGCTACAACGCCGACGGCATCGATGTCTGCAACAGCCAAGATGTGACCGTGCGCGACTGTTTCGTGCGCGCCTACGACGACGCGCTGGTCGTGAAGGGGCTGAAATCCGTCTACGACAAGCGGCCGGTGCGCAACGTGCGCTTCAGCAGGTGCACGCTCTGGTGCGACTGGGGGCGTGCGATTGAAATCGGGGCCGAGACCTGTGCGCCGGAGATCGCGGAGGTGTCTTTCGAGGATTGCGACATCGTGCGCACCACGCACATCGCGATGGATATCCAGCACGGCGACCGCGCGGCGGTCCGCGACATCCGCTTCCAGAACATCCGCGTGGAGATCGACCCGACGAATCCCGGTCCGCGCATGCAGAAAGCGCCAGGCGAGACGTATCCCGGCCACGACGGCGAAGCGCACCTGCCCGCGCTGATGACGCTGGTCATTTTCAAAACCTTCTATTCCAAAGACGAGGCGCGGGGCACGATCCGCAACGTGCTCTTCAAAGACATCGACGTGTTCAGCGCGCAGATGCCCCCGTCCTCGTTCCGCGGCTTCGACGCCGAGCACGGGATCGACGGCGTGACCATCGAGAACCTGCGGCTGAACGGCCAGCCTGTCCGCGATGCGGCGGCCGCGCGGCTGAGCATCGGTGCGCATGTCCGAAACGTGCGTTTCTAACGTCGCGCCCTCGCCCCGGCCACCAACTGATTACGTCTCGCTGTTTTTCCGGCCTTGTCCTCATCCAAACACGCAGGTATTATAACCTTTACAAAATACCTTGAGTGACCGCATTCACCAGGAGCACCGTTCCCGTTGCATCCCCAACGGGCAGAAGGCTGGATCGTTTCGGGAACACCCATGACCACCGTATCCTCAAACATTCGAGACAATTGCAAACGCGAGAAAGCAGCGAGGTTTCTTTCCGAAAATCTTTGTCCGGATGCCATCCTTTCCGTCGCCTCCGCCTATTTCACGGTTCAAGCGTACGACCAGCTTAGAGAGAAATTGGACGCCATAGCCAGCATGCGCTTCCTCTTTGGCGATCCTGATTACGTCAACAAGATCGACCCCGAGAAGACCGCCAGCAAACGTTTTGCCATCGTCAACAACGACCAGGACATGTCCCGTTACGACGCGCTCCTCGCCAAAGCACTGACCGACGTAGCCCAGAAATACCGCCGCCGCATCGCCCGCGGTCTCACGACCTCCCGCGACTTTGTCATCCCGACCCAGTCAGCCGCGCCCGCCGAGTTCGAGTTGCTCACCTGGCTGGTGATCATGGCTGGCTGATTAACGATTTTGGAGGCGACATGAGTAAGGAAACTGACAGTTGCTGCGCCACCCCGGTCATTCAAACAATTCGTGGGCAGAAGGTGATGCTGGACACCGATCTGGCATACATCTATGGAGTCGAAGTCAAACGGTTGAACGAACAGATCAAACGCAATATGACGCGTTTCCCCCCTGATTTCTTGTTCCGTCTCACGCGCGAAGAGTTTGCGGCTGTGCGGTTGCAGCAAACAGAAGAGCCGTGCGACAAAAAGAACCGGCTACAAATCGCGACCGGTTCGGGGCGTCTAAGGTCGCAGAATGCGACCTTGAAGCGAGGGCAGCACAGAAAGCATCTTCCCTACGCCTTCACCGAACACGGCGCGATCATGGCGGCGACGGTCTTGAACAGCCCCAAAGCAGTCGAAATGACAAGAAGACAGTACGTAGGGGATAAATAGGGGCTGATTTTGGACATAAACCGCAAACCGAAGAAAGGGAGCCAAAGATCGTGCATAACACAATTCCGTTGACCGAGGTCTTGCGGACCCAGTGCCTTCCCGAGCTGAAGGCGCGGTGCGCGTACTTCGACATCGTTACCTTGCGCGCGTGGCTGAAAAGCAAGCGGATCCCGTACAAGTCCGTCACTTTGAACCGCTACATGACCGGAATTGTGAAAGACGGTCTGGTTTGGGGTGCCGGACGCGGTTGGTACAGCTTCGTCTCCTGCCGACCAGCCGGTTTCTTGCGGATTTCTTTGGCCGCCGTGGCGCTGGGTGTGCATGCCGAGACGCAAACGTGGACCGGCGAGGGGGTCCCGGCGCCCGAGCCCGTCGCGGCAACGATCACGTTGGGCACCTACATCTTTCCCGGCTGGTACCGCGCTGCGGGCCGCGGCGACTACCCTTACCGCACGCACGACGAAGACAGCGAGTGGAAGTGGGCCGTCGCCAAGCAACCCGCCCCGCGCCCGCTGCTCGGGTTTTACGACGATTCGCTGCCGGAGGTCAACGACTGGCACATCAAGTGGGCGCTCGAGCACGGCATCTCTTTTTTCGCCTTCGACTGGTACTGGAACGCCGGTGAAAAGCGGCTTGCACGCACGCTGGAACAGGGCTTTCTCAAGGCGAAATACGCGCCCCAGATGAAGTTCTGTATCCACTGGTGCAACCACGCGCTCGACTGGAAGCGCGATGGCAAGCCCGCTCCGCTGGACTTTTCCAAGCCCGCCCTCCTTCAAATGACCGCGTACCTCGCGGATCATTACTTCAAGCTGCCCAACTACCTGACCGTTGACGGACGCCCCGTGTTCATCGCCTTTGTGCCCGGCGCGCTCGTCCAGGCCAACGGCGGCCCCGACGGCTTCCGCGCGACGCTTGAAGAGATGAACAAGGTCCTGCGCGCCAAAGGGCTCCAGAACCTCTACTTTGTTGCGCTTGGCGACGGCAGATATGCCGCCGAATCCGGCTTCAGCGCCTTTTCCGCATACTCGTATTACGGCACCGACCTCGATTCCGAATACGAGTGGAAACGCGGCTATTCGCTGCCCTACGCCGACATGGTGAAGCACTTTGAAACCATGTGGCAGACGTACTCCGCCAGGAAAGAGCCGCACTACATCGTGCCGGTCGGCTCGAACTGGGACGACCGTCCGCGCGCCCGGCAGAACGCGCTGGTCATCACCGGCAAGACGCCCGACCTCTTTGAACAGCACTGCCGCGCCAGCCTGGCCTACATCGATCCGCGCAATAAACTCGCGATCATCGAGGCTTGGAACGAGTGGGGCGAAGGCAGCTTCATCGAGCCCGACACAGAGTTCGGCTTCGCCTTTCTGGACCGCGTGCGCCGCGTTTATACCGAGGCACCCGACACGCACACCGACGTTATTCCGAGCGCGGCCAAGATCGTTTCCTTCAGCATGCTCAACCCGGAAGAACGGGCTGCCGCCAAAGCCCTCGAAGGCCAGCCCTATCCCGTTCCGCCGCTTGCCGTGCGCACGACGCGGGTCGTTGCGGACGACGACACGCTGCCCGCCCGTCCGCCGCTCAAGGCGTGGGAGTTCGACGCGGGCGTAGAGGGCTGGGCGTGCTACCAGACAGAGCCGCTCCGCGTTGAGAACGGCGCGCTCATCGCACGCGCCGCAGGCGACGACCCGCAGATCTTGGCAATGGGTCTCAACATCGACATCGGCACCATCGGCGCCATTGTCCTGCGGCTGAAGGCGCCGGAAGGGATGCGGTTCGGACAAGGCTTCTGGGCCACCGACAAAGAACCCGCGCTCAGCGCGTCCAAGTCGTTCGGCATCGGCCTCAAGCCCGATGGCGAGTGGCACACGTACCGCATCACCAAAAAGCCTGAAGCCGCATGGTGCGGCATGCTGCGCACGCTACGCTTCGATTTCGGCACCGCCGGCGACACGGTGGAACTGGACTGGATCAGGATCTACAAAAAATGAAAGACAACGTGAGCGGAGACTTTCGGGCGTTCGCGGCCACGGCCCTATTGGGACTCGTGCAGGCCGCTGGCGCGTGGACGGTCGAGCCGGCGGACACCGGCGCGGCACTGCTGAATCCCGGCATGGGCTGGGTCTGCCACTTTTACGACAACTCTCCGCTCAAATACGGCGAGCGGCTGGAGCCTTCCGATTCGCTCGCCTGGTTCCCGGGCTGCACGACGGTCTATCTGCGCATCCAGTGGTCCGCGCTTGAACCGGAAGAGGGCGTCTTCAACTGGGCGCTGCTCGACACGCCCGCGCAGCGCTGGATCGAGCGCGGCGGCAAAGTTGCCTTCCGCATCAGTTGCTCAGAGCATCAGGACCGGCGCGCCACGCCCGAGTGGGTCGAAAAGGCCGGCGCCAAAGGGGTGCGCTGGAACCTGCTCAAAGGCCCCGCGCCGGACGGGCGCTACTGGGATCCGGACTACCTCGATCCGGTCTTCCTCGAAAAGCTGGATAACTTCCTGCGGGCCTTCGCGGCGCGCTACGACGGCAATCCCGAGGTCGCGTTCATCGACATCGGCTCGTTCGGCCTCTACGGCGAAGGGCACACGAAGTTCAGCAGCAAGCTGCCGCGCGAGCGGGAAGTTGAATGCCTCAAGCGCCACATCGACCTGCACGTGAAGCACTTCAAACGCACGCCGCTCGCCCTCAGCGATGACACCGACGGCGGCGACAACCTCAGCGGCGACTGGCCGGTGATGCGCTACGCGCTTGAACGCGGCGTGACCTTCCGCGACGACAGCCTCTTTGTCCGGGCCGCGCCGAAGGCTTGGTTTCATGACGGCATGGCCGCGCTGTTCTCGCCGACGCGGCCGATCATCCTCGAAACGCAGCACTACCATATGGCCACGAAAATCAAGGCGTGGGACATGGCGCTGCTGCAGAAAGCGGTCGAAGATTTCCGCGCCAGCTATCTGTCGATCCACGGCTGGCCTGACGTGATCTACACGAACCACACCGCAGAGATCGCGGCGATCAGCCGCCGGCTCGGATACCGGCTCATGCCGCTCGCGGTCACCTTCCCGGACGAAGTTCACATCGGTGCGCCGTTCGAAGCCAGCGTCACCTGGGCCAACACCGGTGTCGCGCCGTGCTATGGCGGCGGCTTCGCCGCGTTCACGCTCAAGGATGCGAAGGGCGGCATCGTCTCCGTGCTGTCGGATGAATCGTTCGACCTACGCGAGCTGAAGCCCTCTGTCGGCGGCGAACGGCCGAGCGTCACGCGCACGGCCGCTTTCCGTGTCGGGCACCTCGCGCCGGTCACGCGGCCCGGCGAGTATGACGTGTATCTTTCAGTCGGCCGGCGCGACGGCACGCCGCAACTCGCCCTGCCGCTCGCCGAGGACGACGGTCAGCGCCGCTATAGGATCGGGCGCGTCACCGCTGCGGAGGCTGTCACGTGCTCCGCTGGCGTGAGCCCAGCGGACGCCGACGAGGCCGTGCTCGGTTTCGCGAACCCGCGGGTGACCGAAGGAGCTGAAGGCTCGCTGGTAGCGCGGATCGAGTCGGCTGTGATCATCCCTGGCGCGGCGCACCGCGAGCTGTGGGTGCACCCCGAGTTGCTGACGGTGCCCGGCTCGTCCGGCGCCATCGAGTTCCGAGCGCGGACCACCGACCGGCTGGGCAAAGACTCGCACGCGGAGTGGCACACCTTTGCCACGACCAACGGGTTCCGGACGCTCGAGCCGCTCGCCGGCCCGACGCCGGGCGTCTGGCGCCGCAAGGATCTGATGCTCGCCGACCTCGCCACGAACGGCGTTCCCGCCGCGGCGATTCCCCGCTCGCTCGGCCACACTTGGTGCTCAGCATTCATTTACACCGACGCGGCCACTGTTTTGCAGGCCTTCACCACGCGGGAGGGGACGCGCTACTCGGTCCAGACGCTGGTGGCGCGCCCGACGCCCGGCGGGCTAGTGCCGCTGCACGTGTCGAACGCCTGGTCGAACGACAAAGGGCGCGGCCTCTATGAGCCGCACGTCGCGGCGGTCGGCAGGCGGTGCTTCATGACAGCCCGAGCGGAGGACGGCTGCGGCTATGTGATGGCGAGCGAGGATGGCGGCAGAACGTGGGGCAAGCCCAAGCCGTGGACGTGGGATAGCGGGGAGCCGGTCGCCATGAACCAGACCATGACCAAGTTCGCCACGCATGCGGACGGCCTGGTGCTGGTCTACACGCGCATCCGCGAGGATAACGCCTCCGTCTTCCGCAACCGTTCGCCGCTGCATGTGGCCGACGTCGATCTCGCGACGCTGTCGCTCAAGCGCGCGACCGAGCGCGTGATCGTGCCGCTGAAACCCTCACACGGCAAAGGCTGGCCGGTTGGCAACTTCTGGGTCTGGAGCGTGAGCGAGAACGAGACCGACGTTGTGACGGCCGAGTGGCCCCGCGACGGCCGCCCCGAAAACGGCGACATCTGGCTCGCCAAGCTCTACTGGCGCCAGCCGAACTCCGCGTATCGTGCCGAAGTCGGCTTCACGTCGAGTGCCCCCTGACGCCGCCGGAGGTTAGACGTCAATGCGGATGATGCGGCTGATGAAGAACCAGCCGATCGCGATGAGCAGGGCGGTGAGGCCGATGGCGGCCATGCCGTTGACGGATTTAAAGAAGGGGATCATCAAGTCAGGCTTGATGAAGGTCATGGCCGTGCCGAGCAGGGCCGGCATGCAGGCCACGATGATGCCCTGCAGACGCCCTTGCGCGGTCAGCGTCTGCACGCGCCGCTCGATGCGCATGCGCTCGCGGATGGTCAGGCTGATCTTATCAAAGATCTCCGTCAGGTTGCCGCCCGTGCGGCGGGCGATGTCGATCGAGGTGACCACCAGCGTCAGGTCGTCAGAACCGACCCGTTTGTCGAGGCTCTGCAGCGCATCGTAAAAGTTCATGCCCACGCGCATCTGCTGCAGCATGACGCCGAACTCCTGCGAAATGGGCTTCTCGCCGTTTTGCACCACAGACTCAAAAGCTTGGTTGATGCTGAAGCCCGCGCGCAGGGCGTTGCTCATGCTGCCGAGCGCTTCGACAAGCTGTTCGTTGAATTTGCGGCGGCGGCGGTCGCGCAGGATATCGAGCAGTTTCGAGGGCGCCATCAGCGCGAGCACGCCGAAGGTCAAGCCGAGCGCGGTGCCTGCGACGGTCGAGACCGGGTTGGTGGGGTCGAATAGCGGCACAAAACAGAGC
>Ga0116182_1005485_pt1 | contig 10837 bp, 16 predicted proteins | sample AD_UKC077_MetaG_FD_89805 | JGI IMG/M metagenome (GOLD analysis project Ga0116182, IMG submission 89805) | Active sludge microbial communities of municipal wastewater-treating anaerobic digesters from USA - AD_UKC077_MetaG | ecosystem: Engineered > Bioreactor > Anaerobic > Digestate | place: USA...
AAAGGCAAGGTGCCGCTTTCTGAGTTCCCGGAAGGCTGCTCCGTGTTCTCAATTTGTCCTGCAACGTATGCGGCCTTTGAGACAAGAGGTCCGAACCCGGAGGCTGTACAAAAATTGTGGAAGGACATTTATGCAGACTGGTTCCCCTCATCGGACTATGAACACGCAGGAACCCCCGACTTTGAAGTGTATCCCATGCAGGATCCAATAGACCTCCCCGACATGAGTCCCGATTACCGCACCGAGGTATGGATCCCTATAAAGAAAAAAGCCAAATAGTAACATTCTTTTGTTATCACATCAGAGATCCTGCCGCACTGCAGGGTCTTTTTTTTAACGCATTTTAGTATTACAATCATTGTATAGAAATATTTTATGGAGGCTGCACATGGATTTAAGTACTATTTCATTTCTCGCAAAATACAACAAAACTGTCAATGAGAAAATGAACAGTTATATATCAGTCTTGGATAAAGAGATATGGAGAAAGAATTTCGGCGGATATTTTTCTTCCATTAAATCTCTTTGTAATCACCTGTATACCTGCGACACTAACTGGCTTAAGCGGTTTTCCAAACTCCGGAAATTCACTTTTACCGAAGGGACAAAAATTTCTGAGGGTTTAAGTTTCACCGTTGATAATATTGCTGATATTTCAGATTATCTTAATAAAAGAGAAATACTCGACAATAAAATCATTGATTTCGCAAGTGAATTAAAAGAAGAAGAACTAAAAATGGATTTAACCTACATAGACTCACACGGGGTGGAGTACTCCAAAAACATGGGATTTTTAATTCTCCACATGTTTAATCATCAGACACACCACAGAGGTATGATCTCGCTTTATCTTGATGAGCTGAAAATAGAAAACGATTTTTCTAATATATATGATATCATATAGCGGTTTTTATCAGTCTCTTTAAAATGCTTTCTGGAGGATTTTATGAAAAAATGGTACGATGAAGAGTATGAATGGGAAATTGAAGTAACCGGATTTTTGCGGGGAGATCACACCGAACGCTACTGCCGGAACGGTGAAGAGATAGGCGACAAGTATACCTGCACCTACGGCTGCCCTGTAAATAAGGACGGACAGGGAATATGCTCAAAAACAATGATGCTCATGTTTCCAATTATGGAAGCTGTAAGAAGCGGCGGAGATCTTGAAAACATAGGCGGCAGCGGTAAATACACAAAAGACCTTGTATGTCCCGACGGCTGTGTATTATTCCGAATGAATGCTAAAAAAACAGGAAATGAAAATTTCCACAAGGGAAAGTTTTACAACTAGGAGATATTATGAATTCACAGACAGCGCTAACGTACAAATCGCTTTATAAAGCAGCATTTATTTCCACTATACTGATGCTCATTATTATTCCAACACAAATACTTGTCTTTGTTCTAACGAAACTACCCGAAACAACAATTGAATGGTTTACCCTTTTCAAGCAAAGCGTACTTATTGGTTTTTTTCATGCAGATTTTTTCATACTGATAAATAATATTTTGATCGTAATTATTTATCTTGCTTTTTATCATGCACTAAAAGATATTAACAAGGGTGTAATACAGATAGGAATTGTTCTGGGGCTCATAGGAATATCTGCATATATATCCTCGAATAAAACCTTTGAGCTTCTGCGCTTATCGCAGGAATATTTCGCCGCACAAACTGATACCGACACACTCATTCTTGAAGCTGCAGGAAAAGCATCGCTCCTCGGCTGGCAGGGAACGGCATTCGACACCTATTATGTTCTTAACGGAATCGCTTTATTCTGTATATCGCTGCTGATGTTTAGGAGCAAAGACTTTTCAAAGGCTTGTGCAGTATGGGGATTACTTGCAGCCATTTTTATGATCATACCTTCAACGGCAGGAACTATAGGATTAATTTTTTCATTGCTCTCTTTGATTCCATGGTATGTGTTCAGTATATTTTTTGCAAAGAGGTTTTTACAGTTTTCTAAAATTAAGTAAGCAAGGGAGAGTATATGAGCGATTTATATTCAGCCTTATTAGAAGTTCTTGAAAAAAGGTTTTATGAACACAAGGAAAGACATCCCGATGTAGAATGGAATTTCGTAAAATCAATTTTAACCGGACAAGAAAAGTATTTATCTGTTATACAAAAAATGGAAGAAACCGGAGGCGAGAGCGATGTTGTAGGCAACACGGAAGACGGATGTCTTTCAATAATTGACTGCTCAAAAGAAACCCCTTCCGGCAGAAGAAGCCTTTGTTATGATGAAGAAGCTTTGCAGAGCAGAAAAAAAAATAAGCCGGCAGACAGCGCAATACATTTAGCACAGGAAATCGGCATAGAAATTCTTGATGAAGAGCAATATCAGTATTTACAGAAGTATGGCTGTTTTGACGAAAAGACATCGAGCTGGATTAAAACACCACATGATATTCGTGCATTGGGAGGCGCCTTATTCTGCGACAGAAGATACGGCCGGGTGTTTACATACCATAACGGTGCAGAATCGTATTATTCTGTGCGAGGATTCAGGGGGATACTTAAGATATGGAAACAATAAACACCATTGAATTAAAAGATGAATCTGTCTACCCGGATGAGAATGTTCTCAAGGGTGTATTGGAAGAAGCGTATCCTGCATACCTCGAACTTTTAAAACTATATGCTTCAAAAAAGTTGGAAAGCGAATGGCGCTACTATAAAGACGGGAAAGCCTGGCTTTGCAAAGTTCAATATAAGAAAAAAACTATAGTCTGGATGTCGGCATGGAAGGGCTTCATGCAGGCAACGGTTTATATATTAGACAGACATTTAGAGGGTTTAAAGGGATTAGATATCAGTGTGAAAACAAAGAAAAAAATTATGAGCACGAAAAACGTAGGGAAATCGAAGCCCTGCATTTTTGAAGTAAAAAACACTGATATTTTAGCTGATATTGATAAAGTCATTGAATATAAAATGGCGGTAAAATGATAATGAAAAGAATAATTAGTAATATTATTTTTTTGTTAACAGTACTTCTAACTTTCTCTTTATTCTTTCTTAAGGGTAATATTGTTTTTATTCTTCCGCTAGTTCAAATACTATTAACCGTAATCACCTCTATCATAGATACTAGAGGGTTGAGAGATGTTTTTTTTCTGGCCCTTATTTACACTTAGCTTACTTTTTCTACCTTGGCCTCTTCAGTTTTTAGCCCCCTTGTCTGTATATTTAGCTGTATATTTTTTCGTGCTTGCAAAAGATAAAGACAGAGAAAAATGGCTGAAAGCCGGTACATTAAGCAAAACTGTCATTATCTTAATGTCTATTGTAATAATCACTTCATCATCTGCATTACTCTTGTGGTATTTCATAGCAGACCCTGATATTTCCGACCTGCAAAACTCGTTTCCAAAATCAGGTCTTTTTATGCTGATTATTTACGGAATTCTTTTTTCGGTATTTAATTCAATTTGGGAGGAGTTCATAATAAAAGGAATTCTCTGGGACGGTCTGGAAAGACTTACCCTGAATTTCATTGTGTTAAACACAATACAAGCTGTGTTATTCGGAGTTCTGCACAAAAACGGTTTTCCAAGAGGATTAACCGGAGCCATTCTTGCAGGAGTTTATGGATTTTTAATTGGAATTATAAGAAGAAAAAGCAAAGGATTATTAGCGCCCTGCATAACCCATGCATTTGCCGACGCTACCATTTTTGTGATACTTGAATTATCACTCTAGGAAGAGAATCATGAAAATTGGAAATGAAATTAATTTTGGAAACTATGAATGGCAAGTACTCGACGTTAAAGATGCTACAATGCTTATTATTACAAAAGATATAGTTGAGCAGCGCGATTATCATAATAAGAAGGAAAGCGTAACATGGGAAACATCAGAATCAAGACACTATTTAAATAAAGAGTTTTTTGAAAGATTTAATGATTCCGAAAAAGAAAGAATTATTCCTGTACTGAATAAAAACCCGGGCAATCCCTGGTACGGAAGCGATGGAGGTAATGACACCACAGACAAAGTTTTTTTACTGTCGATGGATGAATGTGTAAGAAAATATTTCGGCGACAGCAGCAGGCTTTTAGATAATCCCAAGCCGAATCAGAGGTACTGGTTTGACCGTAAAGATGAAAACAACAGTAAGAGAAAAGCTCAGTTTATGAACGGCATCTGGTGGTGGTGGACACGCACACCGGGTAAACATAACAGGGTTGAAGTCTATATTCACGGCGACGGCAACATAGGCATACAGGGAAACGGCATATGTAAAACAACATTCAATACACTTCACTACATTACACAAAGCAACCAGGGCGGACTCCGACCTGCGGTATGGGTAAAAATATAGAACACTATTATAGGATGTTATAATGAAAACAACAGTAATAAATGGAAGCCCTCGAAGTAATGGAAGCACAGCTTTTATTATCAATAAAATTTTGGAAAGTATGAATATCAGTAATGCTGATATTAACTATTTCTGCTTGGGACAGACGGACATAAAGTATTGTCTGGGCTGCAAAGACTGCTACAAAACCGGAAAATGTGTTCAGCATGATGATGTAGATAAAATTATGAAAAGCATAGTTGAATCGGATCTCATAGTAACAGCCTCTCCTTCGTACTGGGGTGATATTACCGGACAGCTGAAAGTTTTTTTTGACAGAAATACTCCATTTTCAGATACAAATCCGAATGATTTAAAAATGAAAATACCTGCAGGAAAAAAAGGACTTTCGGTTGCAGTGCGCGCAGGAACTACAGAGAGGGAGAATATCCATATTATTGAATCAATAGAACACTACTTTGGTCATTTGCACATAACTCCGATCGGTAAATTTTCATGCACATCAATTGATACCTTTGAAGATTTAATGAAACGGGAAGATTATATCGAAAAAGCATTTGAATATGGAAAAAATTTGAGAGCGATCTTATAAAAAAGGAGAGAAAATGATTAGTATACGTACCATACATAAAAAGATGATAAACTCTGCAGCAGGAGTGATCATTACCTTGTTACTGTTTCCTATATTTTCATGCAGGACCAACGGACTTGCCCTTGAAAAAGTAGAAATAGAATTCACCATACAGGACGGGAGTCCTCTCGCCGGAAGAAAAATAGAAATAAGCAGAGCAAATGATCCATTGTACGATGATATCATTTTGCATAGAACAATTACAGAAGGTTTAAACCGGCTTGAGTATTCAGGTTCCGCTGATTATCCAAAGGCCGGATATAATGAAAGTACAAATACTTCAATCTTGAGGTTTGTAGTTACAATATATGATGATACTGAGGTCATCTTTTCAGAAGAAATACCTATAGTAATACAAAGAGAAACCCGTAAAAACTCCTCTGTTACACTTCATGAAAAAAAAGAGGTAGATATTAGCAACGAATCTGTTGTTTTGAATATTTCTCTAACGTATCGCTTCGGTGCTTGGTATTAACATTACATTACTTGAATCAGATAAAAATAGAAGGTTTTTGCAGCTATACAAAGGAGAACAAGTATGAACGGAAAAGATGTCAGAGTTGGAGCATGTATTTATGCAGGCAACATGGACACTATGGTAAAATTCTACCGCGACACATTGGACTTTACAGCTAAATGGGACGGCGGAGACTTTGCAGAATTTGAGACTGCAAACGGGTACTTGTCTTTTTTCATGTACAGCAGAAAAGCATTTGTACAAGCAATCAATGAGACCTATGTTCCCCCTAAGGGAATTAATCAAACATTCGAAATTGCGCTTTGGCTTCCTAGCTATGCAGATGTTGATGCCGAATATAAGAGGCTTTCAGCATTGGGCGTTCATTTTCCCTGCGGGGAACCCCAGACATTTTCATTCGGCATCCGTAATTTTTATGTTTCAGACCCCGAGGGCAATCTTCTTGAAATAGGAAGCACAAAGGAAAAATAATATGCTGACAATATCTTCAGAGGCAAAAAAATTATACCCGGAATTACAAGCCGGCATAATGATTATCAGTAATATAAACAATACTTATCTGAATAATCACATGGAAACTGAAAGCAGATCATTGGAAAACGTATGAACGCAGTTATTTTTGACATGGACGGGGTATTAATTGACAGCGAGCCTCTTCACTATGCATCTGATAAAGAGCTGTTAAAAGAATTACATATTGCTGTACCTGATAATTATCTTGATAAATTTGTGGGAACGACAAACCCGTTTATGTGGTCTCAAATACTTAAAGAGTTTGAACTGCAAAACAATGTTAATGAAATTCTGCACAAGCAATTGGAATTGAAATTCAAACTGCTTGAAGAAAGTGATTATGTACCAATACACGGAATTCCAGAACTGCTTCACAATCTTGCAAACCATAACATCCCCATGGCAGTTGCTTCATCTTCATCAAAGGTATTTATTGAAGCTGTTCTAAAAAAGCTTACTATTATAGATTATTTTAAGGCATACATTTCCGGAGAAGAGATTGAGAAAAGCAAACCGGAGCCCGATATTTTTCTAAAAACAGCTGATATATTGCAGGTTAATCCAAAAGAATGCATTGTAATTGAAGATTCTAAAAACGGAGTTATAGCAGCTAAACGCGCAGGAATGAAATGTGCCGGATACATAAATCCAAATTCCGGGAATCAGGATTTATCAGAAGCAAATATTATTATTAAAAGCTTTACTGAATTAACGGTTGAAAAACTTCTGAGTTTATAGTCTCTATATAGTATCCATAATTAATAGAGAATATTCCCGCTTTCTCCAATCGCGTCAGCATGATATTATATCAGTATGATACATAATAAAATTAATCCCCTTACCTGTCTTGATTATCCCGATCCCGACGTAATACGCGTTGGAGATGTTTACTATATGATAACAACCACGATGCATTTTATGCCCGGCGGCGAAATTCTGCGTTCGTATGATCTCATTTCTTGGGAGCATGCGGCCTTTGTTTATGAAACCCTCGAGGACTTACCCTCTCACCGGTTGGAAGACGGAAAAGGCATCTACGGCAAGGGAATGTGGGCGGCAAGCCTCCGGCATCACGAAGGAAGGTTTTACGCATGCTTTGCCGCAAACGACACACAGAAGACCTATCTTTTCACAGCTGATACTATCAACGGGCCATGGAAGAGGAAAACCATTGAAGGGTTCTATCATGACTGCTCATTACTTTTCGATGAAGGCCGCGTTTTTATAGCATACGGAAACATAGAAATAAAAATCACTGAGCTTGATGCAGACCTTAACGGTCCTAAAAAAGGCGGGCTAAACCGGGTTGTGGTGAGAGAAACAGGCAATAAATTCCTCGGCTACGAAGGCACCCATTTTTATAAAATAAACGGACGATACTATTTGTTTTTCATCCATTCGCTTCCAGACCAGTGGCGGCGTGTTGTTGCGTGTTTCAGCGCAGATTCCATCGACGGCGAATTCACAGGCGGCGATGTTCTTAACGATGACTGCGGATATTGCGGACAGGGAGTTGCACAGGGAGGAATTGTAGAAACTCCTGAAGGCAAGTGGTTCGGCATATTTTTTCAGGACCGCGGTGCTGTCGGCCGCATTCCTATGCTTGTGCCGATGCAGTGGAAGGAAAGTCTTCCGGTGTTCGGTGATAACGGAAAAATTCCCGAAAAATTTAACGTGACATCATCAAGAGAAAATTATGAGTATAAACCCCTGATAGGAAGCGATGACTTCCGGCCCAGCAGCAATCAATCTCAAGGTCTCAAGAGCAGGTGGCAGTGGAACCACTCGCCGGATAACGAACTATGGCGTCTCGAGAGCGAAGGGGCACTTGTCCTAAAAACCGGGAAGGTCTGCCGGAATGTAACTCAGGCGCGGAACGTATTGACTCAGCGTGCCTTGTTCCCAAAATGTTCAGTAAGCGTGCTCGTAGACGGCTCAAGCATGAAGGATGGGGATTATGCAGGGCTTGCCGCGTTTCAAGGCGTGTACGGCTTAATAGCCCTCGTCCGCGAGAATAATGATTTCAGCGTGCGCACTCTGCACCGGGAAAACTCTGACATGAGCATGATGAAACTTGCTGATGATAATGATTATGGGAAGGAAACCGCACGGGGAGATTTAAACAGCGAAGTACTGATGAACATCCCGGGGCCGGCTATACGCCTGCGCATGGATTTCGATTTTACAGAAATGAAAGACACTGTCGATTTTTTTGCTGACATTGGAGGATGGAAGAAAATCGGGGAGAGTCATAAACTATATTTTAAGCTCGATCATTTTTGCGGCTGCAGGATTGCGCTTTTTCTTTTTTCCACAAAGGAAGCGGGCGGAGAAGTAAGCTTTAGAGATTTCCGTTATCAACAGTAAAACCCCAATACCAGGTAAAATAAATCCAATGATGAAATGTAAGATATCCAGCCCGAACGTTATACTACCAAGAATGGTACAATAGATAACTATACCTATGTATTTAAACGTTTGAAGTGCTGTTTTCATATGAAAAAAAATTGTTACACCGAATACGAAACTGTATCATCGGGGGAGCCTCGAAATTCTCTTGACGGCGAATTTTATGGTGGAATAATTCAAGGACAGTACTTATAAGTTATTTTGGAGACTATATGCGTAATGAGAATCTGATTAATACTCTCTCAGAAAACATTGCTACATTATTTGGATTTATTGGATCAATAAAAAATGAAAAAATTATCTGGGAGAAAGAGGCAGGAGAAATATCAATTTATGACCATATATATCATTTATCAAATTGTCAGGAGAACTTTTACCAAAGATTAGAGACATTTTTAACTGATGATAATGCAGATATATTCAGTGTACCGCTGACAGGAGTATCAAAAGTTGAAAAACCGGAGATGAGTCAAGTAAGTATAATGATGAGAACATTTGAAAAATGGAGACTGTATCAAGTAGAATTGATCAAATCAACAAACGGCGAATTATGGGATAAAGAATGTATTTATAGTGAATTTAAAAAATACTCCTTTGAATCGTGTATTAAAGATATCCTGTTGAATGACCATTTTCATGTTGGTCAAATTAATCAGATTTTAAGATGGGAAAAATTAATTAACCAGAAAAAATAAAGATAAGCCCCTACTATGCAAGTATGACAACAGCCTCTATCTATTCCAAGTCCGGATCGAGGAGTCTGACAGAGTATGTGTGATCGATGAGAGCTGCCGCATAGGTCACGAAGATATCTTCCCCGCTTGAGAACAATAAAACCTTCGTTACAAGTACTTCTTTTAAGGAAATTTTACTATAAGATTATTGAGTAAAGCGGATTGACGGCAGAGAAGTTGAGAGTATAATTGAAAGATAGCATTTCATATAAGGATTTTCAACATGAAGCTGTCAGATAATTCATTAATAAAAACCCTAATAAGCCTTCAGGGTAATGCACGCGCATGTGTATATACAGAACCCATGTGGGGACTTTCGATGAGCCTCTGTCTGCCTTACGCATCCATTTACATGCTGGGACTCGGCATTAAGGATGCTGATATTGGATTATTGACTACCATTGGAATGCTGTCGCAGATGGTTTTCGGCCTGCTCGGCGGGGTAATCACCGACAAAATGGGGCGGCGTAAAACAACAGCAATCTTTGACTTTCTTGCGTGGTGCGTACCCTGCATTATCTGGATGTTTGCTCAAAATTTCTGGTTCTTCCTTGGAGCTCAGCTCGTTAACGGCATGTGGAAGGTTACCCAGAATTCCTGGGACTGTCTGCTTGTAGAAGATGTTGAGAAAAAACAGATAACGAAGGTTTATTCACTTGTAATCAGCGCAAGCCATCTTTCGGCACTTTTCGCACCCATTGCGAGTATCCTTGTCGCCCGTATATCCCTGGTGCCTGCAGTGAGGATTCTCTACCTTAACGCTTTCATCGTCATGACGGTCAAGATCATTATTTTATATGCAGCATCGCATGAAACGGCGACCGGCGTCATCAGGATGAGGGAGACGAGGGGTAAAAGCATTCCCTTCCTGCTTACAGGGTACGGCGGGGTTATCCGCCTCATTCTACGCTCAAGGGGAAGCATTTTCTCCCTTGTAATCGCCGCACTCGTGGGCGCCATCGGTATGGTAAACACAACATTCTGGCAGATACTTGCAAACAAAAAGCTCCTTGTACCGGACGCCATCCTTCCTTTCTTTCCAATGTTCAGATCATTGATCGCCATGTTTTTCCTATTCACCGTAATTCCGAGAGTTACCTCAAATACCCGACTCAGAAACCCCTTACTCTTCGGCTTTATTTCCTATTTCATAGGCCAAAGTATTCTAGCTCTCATCCCCGCGCCGGAACACACGCTTGCAGCACCGGGTTATGCCCTTCTAGCTGTCTCGCTGTTGTTTGACGGTTTTGGAGCGGGTATTCTCGTGATGCTTGCGGAGTCCCTCGTCGCCCTCTACGTTGACAAGAATGAGCGCGCGCGGGTCATGGCTGTCCAGCACATGATCATTATGCTTGCAACAGCCCCCTTCGGCTGGATAAGCGGACTGCTCTCAGGAATTTCACGAACGCTTCCCTTCTGTCTGACACTCGTGCTTATAGTCTCAGGCATTCTCATTACTTTGTTTTACTACCGCACGGCCGGTGAAAGCCACAAGGAACTTAAGGACTAATCCCTAAAAAAAATTGTCGCCTCTCAGGATGATGGTACAATTGAAAGATATAATAAAAGGAGTTATTGATGGATGATAAAATGAGAGAGATCGCAATCCCCGGTCAGCCGGATGCAATCGAACTTGGCACGGCCCCGCTCCCCGGTGCAAAAGCTCAAGAGGGGTGGTATACCCAATACGGCAGCCGGTTCGCCCGTAACGTGACGGTTTCAACGATCACACCCT
>Ga0116182_1005501_pt1 | contig 10794 bp, 7 predicted proteins | sample AD_UKC077_MetaG_FD_89805 | JGI IMG/M metagenome (GOLD analysis project Ga0116182, IMG submission 89805) | Active sludge microbial communities of municipal wastewater-treating anaerobic digesters from USA - AD_UKC077_MetaG | ecosystem: Engineered > Bioreactor > Anaerobic > Digestate | place: USA...
AATTTAGCACAACAGTCACTGCACTATTGTTCCCGAAATTACTGCATAGACTGTTCCCGTTTCCACTGTAGTTCTTTTTCCCGAAATCACTGCACTTCTTGTTCCTGTTTACAGTCTCCCCTGCCCAGGAACAGGCCGCAAAGCAGGTCGAGCAGGAACAACAGCATTACCATCGGTCACGATAACCCTCGCTATGCACTAAAAGAACTTGGAGCATAAGTCCAGTCCATCAAGACCGCTGATAATAGAAAGCGTACCGTCGGAGTCTTTAATGAATGTCGGCAATCCAGTCGGAAGTGGACATCCTTCCCCGTCAACAATGCCGACCGAATAATAGTCGGAGCCGTCCGAACGACCAGCATATTCGATGCTGTTGAATCCGTTCTGGGCGGCTTCCTCTTTTATATATTCGGGGATAAGATGGTCACTCATAGAATCTGGAGTTATATGTCATAAACATCGACAAACAAACATTTGTTTTATTAAACCCTCTGAACCAAATATGTTTATCTTCATAATTCGTACGTTGGTTTTGATTATCTAATTGTGAAATCTACTCGCAAATAATTTTATTGAGTGCGGAAGTGATGTAGAAAACATCATCCTCAGAATTATTTACGCCTAAAGAAATGCGAATTGTACCCTTTGCGTATCTGCTATCTAAGGATATTGCTTTTATCACATGAGATATTTGAGTATTTTGGCTGTCACACGCAGATCCTGTTGACACAGAAATTCCCATCAAATCTAAACGGTGCAACATCATCTCTCCGTCTGCATCTTTGAACGAAATACTAATATTACCAGGGATATTGTTTGTTCCGTTGCGAATAAAATCGAGACCAGAAGAACGTAAAGAATCAATTAAAATCTTCTCTAAAATTCGGAGCTGATTGGTATTCTTATCTGCGTTTTCGAAATTCTCCTTCAGCGCTGTAGCCATTCCAACTATTGAAGCGACATTTTCAGTTCCAGAGCGCAATCCCTTTTCTTGACCTCCGCCATAGATAAAAGGACTAATATTTAGGCCATTTTTAACATATAAAAAACCTATCCCTTTAGGACCATTAAATTTATGGGCTGATGCAGATAGCAAATCAACACCTAGGTCATGGACATTAACAGGGATATGGCCAATTGCTTGGACAGCATCTGTATGGAAAATTGCCCCTTTAGAATGTGCGATTTTGCATAATTCTTTTATTGGCTGAACAGTTCCAATTTCATTATTGGCCATCATTATTGATACAAGGGTCCGAGTGTGTACAATAGATTTGTCAAGCTCGTAAACATCTACTAATCCCTTGCTGTCCACAGGAAGATAAGTTACTTTTAAGCCAGTAGTTTCGGCACATGCACAAGGATGTAGTATTGCATGATGTTCTATCGAAGAAGTAACTATATCGAATTTTCTTTGTGTTGCTTCATGAATGACCCAATTATCGCTTTCCGTGCCACATGACGTGAAATATATTTCTTCAGGATAAGCCCCAATGCAATCGGCAATAACCTGCCTTGATTCGAGCAATGCTTTTTTTGACGTTCGCGCGAAAGAATAAGGTTGTGAGGGATTAGCATATTCCTCAGACAAGAAAGAGGTCATCGCATCTATAGCGCGCCGACTCATTCGCGTAGTTGCAGCATTGTCTGCATATACTAATCTCTTCATGATATTCCTTAAACGAAAAGCTTACAGCCTTCTTCTTTAAATTCTTCTATCTTATCATATATATCCTGAACTTCACAACCAAGGTAATCCGCCAAGCAAGTTATGCAATAATAATTCTTTACATTATCGCTAATTAACTTTTTATTAATCCCGATAGTGTCTTTGTCCAGGATTTCTTGTCCACATGCAATGCAAGTATTTTTATTCATTGTCTATGCCCTTTACAGAAAATTTTGGCATATCGATGCCCTTATACTGACTATCAAGCATGCCGAGCTGTCGGAGTATTATTTCTCTCATTTTCTTTGCAGGTCTTAGACAATAGTGTTGGAACTCTGCAATGTTTACATCCGAGACTGAGCGTACGTTAGGGAACAACAATTTCATAAATGCCGTAGCCAGTCTTTTGACAGCTTCAGTATGGCGAGTGTCCGCATTATCCGGATATTCTACGATTCTATCTACGATTGCACGATATGATGCATCATCGCGCATTAAATGCATTATTGTTGTAAAATACTCCGAATTTAATGCCCATCCCTTAATCTTTAAACCTTCATTCATTCGAGGTATATCCCAGCCTTTTATGAAGCCATGAATTCTATCGATTAATGCGCTTGTCTTGAAAACAGTTGGCAACCCATCAAACATGTTTTGCCACTCATCCATTTTCTCTTGGTCAATGTTTCCGAGCATAACAAATCCGGCATCTGCAACGTCATTCTTATCCCCAATCTTTACGGTACCTTGCTCCATATATCCCTGAAGGGTTTGAGTCATTTCATTGGGATTGTCAAACTCAACTTTTTGGATTTCATCAAAAGCGATGTAGTCATGGAAAAAGACCAAACCATCTTCTCGCCGGCCAAGGTCATAAAACAGTTTTGCTCTAGTCATTTTTCCAGCAGACAAATATCCGTATCGGCTGATACCTCCGAACAAATATGACTTTCCAGTTCCTTTAGGAGCAAGCTCTATTAGGTTAACTCGTTTTTCCACAAAAGGAAGCAGTCTGGATATCATCGCCATCTTTTGATGTTCATCTTCATAACCGGCAGCATTGTAGTCCATCGCTCCAAGAATTATGTCAATCCACTCATGAATATTGAATTCTTTTCGAACATCCTTAAAAAATTCCAAATCAATATCATACGGGCAAAAGTTCTGGAAACTAATTAACTTGATTTTTCCTGTTGTTCGAGACTCTTTATCAGGATAGCGATAGCCCAACTCAACAACTCCCCAAGTTTCATTAGCCTTTAGTAGTTCGTCACGACATCTATCCCAAACTTCAGGTTCTATGATTGTATCCTTGTTTGAAAGGGCAAAATCAGGTAATGCAAAAGTAACCTCTTGGTTATGAACACTGATATCAATTGACACCCTGGTCAGCATCTTTACATGCTCGCCTTCTAAAACAATACGATCTTTAATCCCCTTCCAGTCTCCTTTTGATGGTATGTAGGAATGGATAAATTCAGTTATTTCTTCAACATCAAATTTACCTTCGTCGTCCTCAAACATCTTCAGTAGCCAGTCACGCAAAAAAGAAGGTAATTTAAGAGCCTTAAAAAAGTTGCTTTCTTTAAGGTCCTTATAGACGACCATGTCTTCAAAATATTGTCTTAACTTTTCTTCCATAATTTCAAGGCTTTAAAAAAACTTTCTTTCGGTAGCTCCTTCTTTCTTAATCTCAAATGAAAGGCCTTTTTTGATCACATTACCATCTAGATGGACTTCAAAATCATAAAATCCGACTTTCTTAATGTCTGGAAGCTGTACCTTATAATAAAACTGTGAATCCGTCTTTTCCGCCTGATAAATATTGCCACCAATCGCAATTTCAACATTATCAGAAATCTCAGCGATAAACAGTCTTATTTCTGCTTTTTTCTTGAAGCTGACCGTTACTATTTTACTATCTGTGCAGACGTTGCACTCAATATTCTTCTTTGTTTTCGTGATTTCAATAATAGGAACCGCAACTTCCTCAAGAGATGCTCCACCATGGACCTCCACATTAGCCTTTCTTCCTCCTTTAAACCTATCATAATTTGCTAAGCACCAAAATCCATTTTCTTCTGTTGCACTATCAGGCTTCTCAGAAATATCTGCTTTTGGGCAACAGCGTCCAGAGTGCATTCCTTTTTCAGCAACTTCAACAGAAGTCTCAGATTCATTTATGACTGCCAAACGACTCGCTCCATGATCCGCAATCATCACAACCTTATCTATCCCTCCTGAAGCCAGATCAACTTCTATTTTTTCAACCCATGTCGAAATCAGCCTTAGTTCTTCAACGATATGGATTGGCAGTTTTGTGTTTTCGTAATTATAGTCCTTCTGACCAGAATGTTTAACTTCATCTAGTTCTTTAATATCAACACATTTACATCCGGCATCGACAAATGGAGCCACAAAACCCTTATTTACGGATGTAATCGAAGGAAGATCACAATGTCCTATTTCAACCTTCATGGAAAGTTGTTTTTCAAAACATTTTTCCCGAAGATAGCTTAAGTATTCAACACCAAAAGCGTCAACGAAATAGAGCGCTGTCTTTTGTTTATCAATTTTATCAACGAACCAACTTCTCGGACTTAAATCCTTATTATACTCTCGAAGTGTGGCTTGTTCATTAACTTTCATTCTGAAGCCTTCGCTAATATTATTTGTCACTTTGCAATACTTGTAATCATCAAAGTAATAATCAATTAGTCGAATGCCTGATTTATAAGAATTTAAGTAGTAGTACAAATCTGGATATACCCTCCTCAGCACAGTCATTAAATCTACCCGTGAGAAAGATTCTCTATAGCAGCAGATAGTATCAATAATTTTTTCTTTCTCCTGCTGCGTCAAATCTGTCAAGTAATAGATAGCACTTTCTTTCTTATCTGACAGCTTTTTAAGATAAGTTGCTAAAACAGGTGTAAATCCAGATATACCTTTGAGAATCACTTTTCGCTGACTATACACTTCCTCAAAAGAGCTTTGTTTACTGTCAAATTTCAGCAATGATTCATATAGACCTGAAATAAAATCATCATAAGTATTAGCCTCACTTAGCACTTCAGCCAAATATTTATTTCCTTTAGCTCCATGTTTACGAAGTGATATGTAATAGGCCCATTGCTTATTTGAGTCAAAGGAAGAAAAATGTTCTATCGTCGGCAATAAGTTGTCTAAGCCCCCAAACTCATACTCTAAAAACTCTGTCCATCCTCCCCTACTATTCAAAGACTTCAGAAGATATTCCCATTGCTTTTCCGTGCCACATTCTTTATCGAATTCCTTAAAACCAGTGTATGTATGCTGTAGTGCGGTATAGGAAGAATCGATTTCTTCTATTGATATCAATGAATCAGGAAAACTCCTTTTTGTTTTTGTTGTCTTTACGCATATGACAGGATATTGTTCAATAGCCTCAAACAATTTTGGCATCTGACGAATACCCCTAACACTAGCGTCAACCTGGTAGTCAATACTGTCTTTCACAAATACCACCTTAGGAACAACCGAATTATTTCCAGGTGCAATTATTATTCTCGATGATGCCATTAATCTAGGATCACCAAAATCCAGGTATTCCCGACATTGAAATGTAAGGATGACCAGTTTGCTTTCAACAGTCATATCCAGCATACGCCTCAATTCTTTTTTCAGTACGGCTTCACCACGAAGTTTCAAATGCGTAGATAGACCTAAAAGAAATGTGGGTTTTGCGGTATGAATTAACTCATATTGCATTTTATCAATTTGAGGAGTATCGTTATCCAAACAATATTTTGATGACCGTATGATTAGATTAGCTGCCACCTGATAATGTGTTACTAACTCTTCAAGCATTATGGCATCAGGTACATCCACAATAATTGGGGTGCACTTATCAGATGTCAGATATGAGTCAATTATTGAATACAGTTTATCCATCAGGAATATTAATTCTTATTGTTTATTATCTCCACGCCGATAGTCATATTGTTCTTTATCAAATCTTTAAGATATGATTTGACCACTTCGGCATCCATTGAATCAATTTTATTGAATGCTGCTTGATAACCACCAGAGACGTATTTGTGCTGAGCAAGTTCATCCAACCTATTTTCAACAGCAGAAGAACCATTCCAATAATATGGTTCATCAGTAATATGGTCTTGTAAAAAATGTTTTACAGCCTGAATATCACTAAGCATGGCAAATCTAGACTTCTTTATTATCTTCTCAATAAAAGCCTTGTCTCGTTTTGATTGATCAGAAATCTCATCCCAGAATGATGCGTTATCTAAGAATTGCAGTGCCTTCTCAATTGATTTTTGGTCTGGATTACTACTGTTGATTGTAGAAAAGACCTTCCGGCATTCCTCTTCTTCATCAGCTTTCATCATAACCATAATTGGCATTACATACTTTCTTGACCATGCCAATGGTGAGGCTGTACCTGTTTTCTCATTCCACAATGCTTTTAATTTTTGAGAACCCAGGTTCTTCTTGTATTCATTTACTATATTGTCCAGAGAAGGTTCATATTCTGTCTTGTCTTTTGTAAAACAATTTGAATGAACTTTCAAGAATATTGCTTCAACGTCACTGTCTGCCAATCCAGAAAGGTAGAAAGAGCATACTTTCTTAAAGACAGGCAGTTGAGCTCCGTAAAACCGCTTGAAGTCTTCGCCATAGTTCTTAATGCTATTTAAGAAATCTTCTTTTTGTGAATCTGGAATCTTACCATCTATGCAGAGCCTGTATAAGTATGACAGCAGAGTATCTAATTCACCGACCACAGATTTAATCATTACATAAGGCAACCTGATGTTTCTACATTTATCAATCCATGACTCGAGTGACTTTTTATATGAAGATTGAATATCTACAATTTTATTGCTCTCTTCAATGATTTTATACTCGCAAATAAGATCCTCAATACGCTGATCAACCGTATCTTTCTTCCAAACCCAGTTCGCTGCGTCAGCATCGAACTTGGCTCTTAATGCATTGATATACTGACCTCCATCATCAACAGATTTAGCTAGTGCCAATAATTCACCCTTATTGAATGATTTCAGATACGCTTCCATGCCCTTTGTGCAGAGTTCTTTTGTGAACATATTTGCCAAGTCTGAAGGCGCATCAGGACATTCAATGCATTTCTTGCCTATTGCTACGGCAATATCATTATCAGTTTGTCCTGATTCTGCAGGATTATTATTAGCGATGCCAAAAAACAGGTTAATGAGATCGGATATGTCTTTTAAATCAGTTTCCGTCGATTGCTCATCAAGAATAGATAAAAGGGTCCAGATCGGGAAGGATAACTCCTTCATCTTATTCCTTATTCTTTCTCTCGCACTTTCTACTGATGAGCATAACGTTTTGTTTATCCCAAATGCGATAGACGTGGCAGAAATAAAGGATTTTTCTTCCTCCGTCATAGCGACAATATACTCATCCTTATATCTTGGCATAGGAGTTATATCGTTCTTTATGACTCTTTCAACCATATCTTTAAATCTCTCCTGAGAAAGGTCATCGCTTACTGTTCCATCACTCCAAGTATATTTTTCACTTAGAATTTGTTCTTTGAGTAGGAATCCGATTATAAATGCCGATAAATTACATGGCATGAATCCAAACGGAGCATCTTTCAAATAAGAATAAATCTCATAAATTGAAATACGCCCATTCTTCTCAATAATCTCATCAAAATACTTGTCCAGATTTATCTTTATTCTGGAGATTGTTAAAGATGGCTGACTTTCCCAATAATTATCGATCAGCCAAGCACCATTTAATGCGGTTTCTAATTTTGTTGTAGTATTTGAAGATCTGAAAGTTCCCTCTACCTTTTGAGTTAATCCACAGCCAACTCCTTGTTTTAGGCCTACGGATTTCCACATATTGTCAATTACATTATAACACTCAAGACCAAGCTTAAAGCGTTTAGAATTTATTGATGACAGCGAAGCAATCAAAGCGTCAGCATTGCCTGCGAATTCGCCATCAGGTTCATTCTGACTATATACGACATATTGGCCATTCCTAATCCTCTCTTTCCATTGACTAAGAACTTTCATGGCATATTGTGCATATTGGGTTGACTGCCCATTGTCTTTTCCTTGAAGGTATAAAGCAGTAGCCTTGTTTTCTACCCAATCCGAGAAAGAGTCAGATCCCAGTGGCGTTTTTCCACAATCGACATAAACCACAGGACTATCCGGGTTCTCAGCAAATCTTTCTTTGATCTTTTTGGATAATGCACTGCTCTCATTAGAATCTTTTGAGAAGGTTGCAACGACATAAATTCTCTTGTCATCACTATCGGCTAATGATGCAGCCTTCTTTGACACAATCTCAAAATCATTGATACATGCATAATCCAACTTACAACGTAGTCTTAAAGCAGCCGTAAGTTCTATACTCTCCCCTATAGTTCCTTCTTGAACTAATGTGGAGGTCGGTTTTGTTTCAAATTGTTTCTTGGAATTTTCAATTTGCCCTGCATCCATTGTCCCGGTCAAAATCGAATAGCTCGTCTTATCTTTCCCTTGTGGCTTCTTGTAAAGTATGCCATCACGAACTAGCTTCTCAGCACATTTCGATGCTTCGCCAGACTCAAGGTCAGACCCTTCAAAGGCATTATTTAGATTCTTCTCATTAGGGATAAACAAATCAACAGAGTCATCCACCTCTAATGACATTGCCTGCATTAATAAGATAGCCTTCAGGATGCGTCGTTCATCAGCATTTAGTTTTGACTGTAATCTTGGATAGTAATCAAGGATAATTCGGATTTTAGGCGCTAGGCTCTCTTTCCCCATGTCATAAAAGAAACTCCAAAGCATATCAATTGTAAGCAATGGGTTATCTTCATAAGGCCCAAAATTATCTATATACCACTGGAATCCTTTTATATCCTCACCTCTATCGTTTTTGATAAAATCAAACATACTGCGCTGATTTGAATCAAATGAGGCTGCTATATGTTTAAGCAACACAGCAGTATATGGATGAATAGGAAGAATACCAGCCAAATCTTTATCATCAATCTTTGCCATATTCTTCACAATTTCTCTTGAATCGTGTGTTCTATCAGACAAATCATTGATAATATCATTCCATTCACCCATTAACATTGGGTCGTTCTCTTTCTTTCGCATGGCCGCACCCATTAATCGGAATGCCATGTTTTCAGGTAATTCAATACTACAATATGGGCGAACAAAACGACCAATAATCTTCGTTTTTTCCTTATCTGAATCAGAAATTAAAGCCTCACTCTGATGGGATACCGGTATGAAGCAGAACGGATATGTTTCACTAATTTCCAGTATTTCCTGATAGCCAGTTAACCTATGTTGGTTATTCTTGAAATATTCAGAAAATTCATCCCAGATAAAGACCAATGACTGCAAATTATTTTTGTCAATCACTTCTTTTATCCAGGCTACCATATCTTCCTTTGAAAGATATAGAGCACGAATATTCTTATCATTGGCCAGTTTGAAAATTTTACCCATCAGTGTTGCTAATGGCTCATCTTCATATTCTTTAAGATGCTTGATTATGTCATCAACACTTTCACCACCGAACAACGATGAATAACTTCCTTTAACAAAGACCTCAAAGCTTTGTTTATTTTCCTCTTCTGATAGATAATTTATCACCGCTGAACGTAATGCGCCAGTAGCTTTATTTTCTATTCCGGCTTCTGCAAGTGCATTTTCGATGCTCTCTTGCATCGCCAAGAACAAATCATTATCACTTGAAATTGATGAGGAGCCATATCGATGAACAGTGACAATCTTGCCAAGTTTCTTTATACCTAAAAACTTATTGAGAAGATCGTTGTCAAGACCAAATTGTTCAAAATACTCTTTTGTATCTTCTTCGTTTGCATCCAAAAGCCGTTTGAGAGTAAGAACAGCATGTGACTTTCCTGTACCATAAGCTCCTTCCACCCAAACATTCAATTTTTGCTTTCTGGATAGAACACTGACGACATCTCTAACCAATTTTATGAAAGTGTCATGTGGATAGAATTTCTTCCACAAGTCAGGGTTCTTCTTGATGACATCTGCATTTACTGCAGGAAAGTATGTCGGGTCAATGTCAAAATAATTACGATATGTACTCATAGTAGACTGTAACATCTAAATGTTGTATATAATCAAAAATAGTTGTATCTTTGTTGTGTCATCAAACACAACACGATACGATTATGCCTATACAGAAGTACGAGGTGAGTTTGTCTGCAACGGATCGCAAGCAACTGACCAAGATTGTAAAGTCTGGAAGCTCTCCAGCACGAACCATCCTCAGGGCGAATATCCTTCTTGCCGTGGACAAGAATGGAAAGAAACCCATGACCGTCCAGGAAACCGCTATAGCGTTCAACACATCCGCTACGACAGTGCAGAATGTGCGAACCAGCTATGGAGAGAAGGGACTCGAAGCAACTCTTCTGCGGAAGAAAAGGGAAACGCCCCCGGTAGAAGCCAAAGTTACGGGAGAGGTCGAGGCTCATATTATCGCTTTGGCTTGTGGGGAACCTCCCAAGGGATATGCCAAATGGACACTTCGTCTTCTTGCCGACAAGTCGGTCCAACTGAGGTATATAGATTCGATATCTCATACGCAGGTTGGTCGCATTCTAAAAAAAACGAGTATAAGCCTCATTTGAAGAAGTGTTGGTGTATACCATCCTCCCATAGTGCGGCTTTTGTGGCTGCGATGGAAGATGTTCTTGAAGTATACAGCCGGCCTTACGACGAAAACCTTCCAGTGGTTTGCATGGATGAGAAACCCGTTCAGCTTCTTGCCCAAGCAAGAGAGGGTTTTACTTCCAACAGCACTGGCATATGATATGAGGATCACGAGTACGTAAGAAACGGCACCTGTAGCATCTTTCTGTTTACAGAGCCTCTTACCGGATGGCGCCACGCTGTGGCAAAACAACAAAGGACAAGGAAAGACTGGGCAGAGCGCATCAAGTGGTTGCTTGACGAGAGGTATCCAAACGTCCAGTGTGTTATTCTTGTGTGTGACAACCTTAATACTCATAATATCGCATCCTTTTATGAAGCGTTCGAGCCCGAGGAAGCACTCCGGTTGGCGAAGCGTCTTGA
>Ga0116182_1005502_pt1 | contig 10793 bp, 7 predicted proteins | sample AD_UKC077_MetaG_FD_89805 | JGI IMG/M metagenome (GOLD analysis project Ga0116182, IMG submission 89805) | Active sludge microbial communities of municipal wastewater-treating anaerobic digesters from USA - AD_UKC077_MetaG | ecosystem: Engineered > Bioreactor > Anaerobic > Digestate | place: USA...
CCGGCTCAGTGGCGCGTCCTTTCGCCATCGGACCAACGCCAAACCCAGCCGCCCCAAAACTATGCTGAGGGTCAAGAGGTCAAGCTCGGCGAGGTTTGCCCGGAGGATCAGAAGTTCCGCTGGCTGGTGGCCGAACTGGAGATTCCTGCCACCATCAACGCGGAGGCCACCGCGGGCAAAGTGGTCGGCCTCCAGATTAGCTGCGGGGATGGAGGCGAGGTGTATGTCAACGGCGTCCTGCAATGCCGTTATGATAATGATCATCCCGCCCTGGCTGTCTTGAGCGAGTCGGCGGTGCCCGGCGCCCGGGTGCGGGTGGCCGTCCAGGTCTATGCCCATGTGCAGGGTGGAAACAAGTTCGAGCAGGCTAACTGGGTTATCATTGATGCCCGGCGGGCAAGGGAGCGCCGGGTCCTTTCGGTGGATGGCGGGCATCCGGCGGGCAAAGTGCCTGATGGCATCGTCGGCCTGAGCCAGGGGGGCGGAATGGCTGATTATGAAGCCGCCACCGCGCGCAAGCTCAAAGAAGGCGGCTTCAAATGGTTCCGCATGGACAACATTTTCACCGGCGTCCTGAAAGCAGGGCAGGGGACCAACCTGGTTTATGATTGGACGGATTTCGACCGGCGCGTGGATTTCATTGCCGCCATCGGGGCGGACCCCATTCTGGCGGTATCCTACATGCCGCAAGTTCTTGACGCCGTGACCAACCACGAACGCCAAAGCGCGCCCCGAGACTACGCCGCCTGGGAAGAGCTTTGCTTCCGCGCGGCCCAGCACAGCGCGCAGCGGGGCAAACGCATCCCTTTCTGGGAGGTTTGGAACGAAGTCAATGCCGGCTGGCTCAAGCCCGGCTCCGCGGACACGGGCAGTGAAACTTTCCGGCAGCTTTACACGTCCGCGCTCGGCAAGGAGGAGCCGAATGCGGAGGTTGTCCGGCGGTTCGAGGCTTACTGCAAACTCTATCGCGCCACCGCGCGCGGGGTGCTGCGTGCCGATCCGCAGGCGAAGGTTGGCGGCCCCGCCCTGGCCAGCGGCCCCTTCGAGAACTCCGAATACGGCCATTGCCAGCACGGCAGGGGTTTTGCGCGCGGCCTCATGCTCTGGTGCCGGCAGGAAAAGCTGCCGCTGGACTTTGTGAGCTGGCATGAATACTTCCAGCCGCCCGAAACCATCGTCAAGGAAGCCGAGGCCTTTCGCGCCTATCTGGCCGACCTGCCCGAGCTTAAGTGCTCTGTGACTTCCTTCATGATTACCGAATGGAACGAGGCCTGGTGGGCAGACCGCCCACAAGACCACGAACTGGGGGCCGCCTGGTGCGCCAATTCCATTACCCGGGCCTTTCTGCCCGCGCGCATAGACCGGCCCTGCTTTTTCTACGTGAAGCAAAATGATATGAGCTTCCGCGGCGACTACAGCCTGCTGATGAAGGATAACCTCCCCAAAGCCGCCTACAACGTGGCAAAGATATTCAACAGCCTGCGTGGCGACTGGCTGCCAGTGGCGGGTGCTGACGACGACGTTTCCGCCGTCGCCGCCTGGGATGCCCCGGCGGGTCGCCTGGCGGTTGTCCTCGTCAACTTCCGCGACCGCTATGCTCTACGCAGGCCTGTTCAGCTCCGCGTCAACTCGCTTCCGGAAGCCCTGAAGGACGGGCGTTGGCAGGAGTCCGTGGTGGATGCCACCCACAGCAATGCCTGGCATGACCCGGCTAAAGCTGAGTTGGCGGTTGTCCGCACGGGCAAAATCTCAGGCCTGCACCTTGCCTGGGAGCAAACCCTTCAGCCCAACTCCGTCACCCTGTTGGAGTTGCTCCGGCCGTGAACCGCCCTTGTCGCGGGCGGCTGCCTAGCCCAGCTTCCAGGGCGGGCGATAAGGGCGGGTAAGAAGTTTGCTGGCCCCCGGGTCTCCCTGGATGCGCTCCCGGACTGGGTCCCACTTAATCTTGCGCCCCACGAGCATGGAGATGAGCCCCAGATGGCCGGGCAGGGCGGAGTGATGCGCGGTCTCGACGGGAGTAATGGTGGGCTGGCGTGACTTCACGCAATCAATGAAGTTGCGCTGGTGATTGTCCGACCGGTAGAGCCGCACCTTGTCGCGATCGGGGGGAATTTGGGCGAACCAGTCGAGATTGGAAGCGTCATATCCACCGCGATCCACCCAGACCCAGCCGTCGGTACCGATCCATTTGGTGCCCCCGCGAATATCAGCATGGCCGCCGGCCATAATCATCGTGACGTCGTTCGGATACTTGAGCGTAATGCGATATTTGGTGCAGGTGTTCCAAAGGGCGTCCGGAGGCGGGAATTCGCCGTGGCCTTCGACCTCAAACGGCCCGGCGTTATCGAAACCAAGCCCCCAGTGGGCGATGTCGCAATGATGCCCCACCCAGTCCAGCAACTGACCGCCCCCAATATTGTAGTTCCAGCGCCAGTTCATGTGGATGCGCGCCTGGATGTAAGGCTCCACCCGGGAAGGCCCGAGCCACATTTCATAATCCAGCTCCGGCGGGGGCGAAGTCACCGCGATCTGCCACTCCGGGCTGCCTGGAACGATCTTTGCCAGGTATTCGGGATCATTCGGTGAACCCCGGAACTTCGCCAGCAAAGCCGGGGCCGTCCCGGCAAAATCATGGTGCTTGCTCGGCAGGCCGACTTCCACGCGGGTGACTTTTCCGATGAGGCCGTTGCGCACGATTTCCGCCGCCTTGCGGAATGAGCTTTGCGATCGCTGCCACGAACCCGTCTGCCAGATGCGCTGGTTTTTCTGGACCGCCTTGACGATGGCCTGCTGTTCGGCAACCGTGCGGGCCAGCGGCTTTTCGCCATAAATATCTTTCCGATTCCGGGCGGCTTCGATGGCCGTGAGCGCGTGCCAATGATCCGGCACGGCCAGCATAACCGCGTCAATGTCTTTGCGGGCCATCATTTCCCGGTAATCAGCGTAGGGGGTGCAGTCCCGGTTTCCGTAATGGCCGTTGATCTTATCCAGCGCCGCCTGGAGATGATGCTGGTCAAGGTCGCAGGCGGCCACCACCTGGCAATCCGCCATTTTCAGGAAGGCGTCGGTGTTGGCCGGGCCCATCATTCCCCACCCGACGATGCCCAGGGTGATGCGTTCAGAGGGCGGGATCCGGCTGGCCATTCGCGTAGCGCAGGAAGAGAACAGGGGAGGCGCGGCAAGGGCCAATCCGGTCGCCGCCAGAAAGCGGCGGCGGCTGATTCCGGCAGCGGAGGAAGTTTCGTTCATGGAAGCGCATGGCGCCACAAGTTGCGCGCAAAGACAAGAACAAAAAGGAGCGCACGGCGGCCCGCCGTCCCTTCATTCTTGCCGGAGCCGCGCGCGCGCCTATAATGCGCCGATGCTCGACATCAAATTGATACGTGACCAGCCCGACTTTGTGCGCCAGCGCCTGGCAGCGCGGGGCGCGGGCGATGAGCGCCTCATTGATGATTTGCTGAAGCTGGACGAGCAGTGGCGCCGGCAAGTGAGCGAGGTCGAAACGCTCAAAGCCCAGCGCAAGCGCGTGTCGAAGGAAATCGGCGCGCTGATGGGGCAAAAGAAAACGGAGGAAGCGGAAGCGCGAAAGCGGGAAACCAGCGCGTTGGGTGACCGGATTGCGGCGCTGGACCGGGGGGCGGCGGAAGCGGAAGCGGCGCGCAATCAATTGATGCTGCGGCTGCCCAACCTGCCGCACGCGACGGTGCCGCCGGGAAAGGAAGCGGCAGATAATCCCGTGATACGGGTGCATGGCGAAAAGCCCTCCTTTGCCTTTCCGGCGAAGTCGCATGTTGAACTGTGCGAGAAGCTGGGATTGGTGGATTTCGAGCGGGCAACGAAGTTATCCGGCAGCGGCTTTGTATTGTACACGAACTGGGGCGCGAAACTGGAACGGGCGCTGATCCAATTCATGCTGGACTTGCACACCTCCGCCCATGGCTACACCGAAGTATCGCCGCCCTACATGGTGGGGCCGCAGTGCCTGGAAGGGGTAGGGCAGTTTCCGAAGTTTGCCGACCAGTATTACGGCGTGCAGGAAGGCCTGGATGCCGGCACGCTGGGCAAACTTTACCTCATTCCGACCGCCGAAACCCCGGTGGCAAATATTCACCGGGAGGAGATTCTGAAAGAAAGCGCGCTGCCCCTCCGCTACTGCGCCTATACGCCATGCTTTCGCGGCGAGGCCGGCGCCGCGGGGGTGGGCACCCGCGGCATGATCCGCGTGCATCAGTTCGACAAGGTGGAACTGATCAGCATCGTAAAACCCGAAAACGGCTATACCGAGCACGAACAGATGGTGGCGGGCGCAGAGCGCTGCTGCAATCGCTGGGGTTGCATTATCGCGTGGTGCTGTTGTGCACGGGCGACATGGGCTTCGCCAGCGCCAAGACGTACGACCTCGAAGTGTGGGCCCCGGGGCAGGGGAGCTATCTGGAGGTTTCCAGCGTGTCGAATTGCGAAGACTTTCAGGCGCGGCGGATGAATCTGCGCTTCAAGACCGAAGCGGGTGACAACCGGTTCCCGCATGTCTTGAACGGCAGCGGCACGGCGCTGGCCCGGCTGTTTGTGGCTCTGGTGGAAACCTGCCAGCAGGCCGATGGAACCCTGGCCGTGCCGGCGGCGCTGCAGCCTTATCTCAAGACCGAGCGGATTACGACATGAGAATCCTGCACGCCAGCAGCGAAGTCTATCCCTACTCAAAAACCGGCGGGCTGGCGGACATGGTTGGCGCCCTGGCCAAGGCGCTGGCGCGGACCGGCCGGCAAGTGGGAGTAGTGACGCCGCTCTACGCCGGGATTCGCGAACGCTTTCCCGACCTCAAACCAGTGGAGTTGCCGCTGGATTTCCCCCTGGGCCAACGGCGTGTGGCCGCTTCGCTCTGGAGCCTCAACCCCAGCCCGGAACTCACCCTGTATTTCGTGGACCAGGCGGATTTCTATCAGCGGCCGGGGCTGTACCAAGCTGACGGAGTGGATTATCCCGACAATGCGGAGCGTTTTGTTTTCTTCTCCAAAGTCATCGCGCACCTGGCCCTGCATTTGCCGTGGCAGCCGGAAGTGCTGCACCTGCACGACTGGCAAACCAGCCTGGCCGCGTTGCTCCTTCACCATCACCGCCGAACGGCCGGGCAGGGGAAGGGCCCCAAGGTTTGCCTCACCATTCACAACCTGGCCTATCAGGGACTCTTTCCGGCCGCCCAATACGGGCTCACCAACCTCCCCGCGGAATATTTCAACCTCGCCGGCGTGGAGTTCTATGGTCAGTTGGGGTGCCTGAAAGCCGGTATCGTATATGCCGATATCATCACCACCGTGAGCCCGCGCTATGCGCGTGAAATCACTACCGAAGAGATGGGGTGCGGTCTGGATGGGTTGCTGCGGCAGCGCAACAGTTCGCTGGTTGGCATCCTAAATGGCGTTGATGCGGACGAATGGAACCCCCAGAGCGATCCCCATTTAAAGCATGCCTATTCGGCGGCTGATCTGCGCGGCAAAGAGATGAACAAGCTGGAATTGCAGCGGGAGTTTGGCTTGCCGATTCGCGCGGACATTCCGCTGTTTGGCTCCATTGGCCGCTTGGCCGAACAAAAAGGCGTGGAAATCCTGCTCGCGGCGCTGGAGGAGACCCTCGGCGCCAAGATGCAGTTTATCGTGGTCGGCAGCGGAGCGCCAACGTTCGAGAAGGCGTACCGGGATTTGGCACGCCGTTATCCCTCCCAGGTGGGGGTACAAATCGGGTTTAACGAGGGGCTCTCGCACCGCATTGAAGCGGGCAGCGATTTTTTCCTGATGCCGTCCCGGTTTGAACCGTGCGGACTTAACCAGATGTACGGCCTCCGGTACGGCGCCATTCCCATCGTCCGAGCTACGGGCGGCCTGGACGACACGGTTATTGACATCCGGGAAGACTCCGCAAAGGCCAATGGCATCAAGTTCATGGAATATTCCCCGGCGGCACTGGTTAAAAGCATCCACAAAGCCCTGGCACTGTTCGAAGAACCCCATTTGATGCAGCAATTCCGGCACAATGGAATGACCGCGGACTTTTCCTGGAACCGCGTAGTCTCGGAATACATACGCATCTACGAGAAAATCGGCACTTAAACCAGCGGGCAGGGTAGCCAACCCCAAAAATCGCTCTACCAAGGCAAATTAACCCTCATCCGAATTAAACATAACAAACATTGTGCGTATATCACAATCCCGTGCAGGCTGGCTTTTTTATGGCGTGTTTTAGCGGTTTCCACAACCAAATCGCTCGGTAAATGGCCAATATACGAAGAACGACTTGCCGATGACATTGGTGGCCGGGAAATCCCCCCAGGCCCGGGAATCCAGGCTGTTCATGGTGTTGTCTCCCATAACCATATAATGATTCGGTGCCACCAAAACCCCTTCCGGCCGGCCGTCAAAGTATGGCGCCAGGCGCGCCGCGTTCACGTGGCCTGAATACCGGCTGTCGCCCGGGGGCTCTTTCGGGTTAAAGGAATAGACATTCTCAAAGTGTGGCACCGAAGCATCCAGGCGGTTGCCATTGATAATCAGGTGCCGATCTTCCCCGAGCTGCACTCGCTCGCCACCCGTCGCCACCAGGCGCTTAATATAGAACTGGTCCTGCGGCAGGCCATCAATACCCCGGGTCTCGAACACGAGAATCTCGCCCCGCTGGGGCGGGCGGAAATTGTAGGTCATCCGGTCCACGAACAGATGGTCTCCAGCGGCGACCCGCATTTTCACGATGTCTTCACCCTTGTGAAAATCCCGCGCCCGCTGGAGCAATCCGGATCGTTCTTCAAGCGATGAAGCACCGTAATCGGGCGGGAACCAGAGAATGAACGTTTTGCCGCCAGCCACGACCTTTTGCCAGATATTGAAGATCAGGATGCGGAATGGGCGGTCAACCGCCTGCACCGGGCCATCCGCCGCCGCCGTCAGGCGGATATAGGACACGCCCTTGAACCATTCGCACACCCGCTGCCAGCCGGAAGGAATCACCAGGCTGTCCCGGGCTGCTTCCTCGGCGGCGGGATCCCGGCCGCGGCTGAAGTCCGGCACGGAAGTGACGCCATAGAGCGTGGGTTGCATTGAGCCGGTGGGGATCTTGAACGGCTGCAGGAAGAACGTGCGAATGCCCATGGCGACCGCCAGTGCGACCAGCAGAACCTCGACGTTCTCACGCCAGGCCGCATGCGGATAGGGTTTGAGCCATTTGTTGGCAACCTGTTCGAGGTTCTCCATCTTTTCTTTCAGCGTGGCCGGACTGCCCGCTTGCGCCGCCCGCCGGCAGTCCGCCATGGCAGCCTGGACAGCCTCGATGGCCGGCGCCGAGAGCAGATCGCGCTGGTGGTTGAGGATTTTCTGCACGTGTTTGTGCAGGGCCATCGCCCGCCGCACCGTTCGGGAGAATAACCAGCGGAGCACTCCCGGCATGGTGGCGGGCGCGTGCTCCCGTCCCGCGGCCCCGGCTGCGGGAGTTGCATTCCCGGACGGCGCGGCTTTTCGTTTTTCGGTTTTGCCCATACGTCAGGCCTTCAGCACTTCGATAAACGCTTCCTGGGGGATGTTCACCGAGCCAAAGGATTTCATGCGCTTTTTGCCTTCCTTTTGCTTTTCCAGGAGCTTGCGCTTGCGCGTGATATCGCCGCCATAACATTTGGCGGTGACATCCTTGCGCAATGCGCTCACGGTTTCGCGGGCGATGATTTTGCCGCCGATGGCGGCCTGGATGGCCACGGCATACAACTGGCGCGGAATGACTTCCTTCAGCCGCGCGGCCAGCGCGCGTCCCCTGCCCTCCGCCTTGTCCCGATGCACGATGCATGAAAACGCGTCCACCGCCTCGCCGTTCACCAGCAGGTCCAATTTGACCATGTTGGACGCCTGGTAATCCGCCGGTTCGTAGTCCATCGAGCCATAGCCGCGGGTGATGCTTTTAATGCGGTCGTGAAAATCAATCAGGATCTCGTTGAGGGGCAGCAGGCTGGTGAGCATCACCCGACGCGAGTCCAGGGTCTCCGTATGGTCCACCGCGCCGCGTTTTTCCGTGATTAACGCCATCATGTCCCCGATGTATTCATTCGGGCAAATGACAAACGCCCGCACCATCGGCTCGGAAATGCTCTCGATCTGGGCGACCGGCGGCAGGTAGGCGGGATTGTCAATCTGCACCTCCGTGCCGTCGGTGAGCTTCACCCGGTAAATGACGCTCGGGTACGTGGCGATGATGTCCATATTGTACTCCCGGCGCAACCGCTCCTGCACGATTTCCAGGTGCAGCAGCCCGAGGAAGCCGCAGCGGAAGCCAAACCCCAGCGCCACGGAAGTCTCGGGCTGGTACACAAACGCCGAGTCGTTCAACTGCAGTTTGGCCAGGTTGGCCTTGAGGTGTTCGTAGTCGCCGGTATTGATCGGGTAAATCCCGCTGAACACCATCGGGTGGATTTCCTTGAATCCCGGCAGGGCGGGCGCCGGGTGGCGCGCGTCGGTGATGGTGTCCCCCATCTTGACCTCCAGCGGGCTCTTGATATTGGCGGTCATATAGCCGGTCTCGCCGCATTCGAGCCGTTCGCGCACGTAAGGCTTCGGATTAAAGCTGCCCACTTCCTTGACCTCCACATTCTTGCCGGAATGGAGCAACTTGACCTGCATTCCCGGCTTCAGCTCGCCATTGAACACGCGCACGTGGGTGACCACGCCCCGGTAAGTGTCGAAATAGCAATCAAACCCCAGCGCCTGCAAGGAGGGCGCGCCGGTCGGTTTCGGCGCCGGGATCCGCTCCACGATGGCCTCGAGGATCTGATCAATACCGATGCCTTCCTTGGCGCTGGCCAAAATGGCCGAATCCCCGGCAATCGCCAGGATATCCTCCAGTTGCCGCTTCGCCTGCGCGACATCCGCGTGCGGCAGGTCAATTTTGTTTATGACCGGGATAATGGCGAGGTTCTGCTTCATGGCCAGGTGCACATTGGCCACGGTTTGCGCCTCGACCCCCTGCGCGGCATCCACGATCAGCAGCGCCCCCTCGCAGGCGCTCAAACTCCGGGAGACTTCGTAGGAAAAATCCACGTGCCCGGGCGTATCAATCAGGTTCAGTTCATAGGTCTCCCCGTTCCCGGCCTGGTAAAGCATCGTCACCGGGTGCGCTTTGATCGTGATGCCGCGCTCCTTTTCCAAATCCATGGAATCGAGCAACTGATCCTCCATCTCGCGCGTGGTGATGGTGCCCGTTCGGTGCAGCAGCCGATCCGAGAGCGTCGTCTTCCCGTGATCAATATGAGCAATGATGCTAAAATTTCTAATATGCGCCGTATCCATCTTTCACAAACTATCGCGCCGCCCCGGCAGACGCCGCCCGGCAAGGAGACGCGGCCCCTTTCGCAGTACGACAGCCCTCTGGTTCAGGCCCGGTCAAAATAGGGCTTCCCCCTCTGAAAAGAAAGGAAATTCACCACTCCCCTGCCCCGCCGGGAATGGCTCCCCGCGGGGCGGATCTTCAGCAAGTCACCCCGCCCGCATCCCGGCGGGTTGGCGCACGGAGGGCGCCTCAGCGCGGCGCGGCGCCGGCAATGCTCAACGTCAGCTCGATGGTCTCCGCAACTTTCTCCTCCGCCTGCCCCGGCATGATCCCGAAATCGCTGCGCTTGATGCTGAAATTGGCGCGGATCACCAGCAGATCGCCTTTCAAGTCCGGGACGCGCTGCCCCAGCTTGTCTTTCAGATACGTCAGTTTCACGGGCACGGTGAGAGTTTTCGAAATGCCCTTGAGGCTGAACGTGCCGACCACCTCGGCGGTGGTGGTGTCGCCGCTCGTCTTCACATTCTTGAGTTCCCGGGCGGTAAAGGAGATCTCCGGGTATTTGGCGGCATCGAGCCATTGGGCGCCGAGCATGTGCTCCTGCTGAATCGGGTTGCCCACCCGCAAGGAGGACGTCGCCACGACAATCTTGCCCGTTGTGGCCGCCGGCGCCTGCGGATCAAACGCGACGGTGCCGGATATGCCCGTGGCGTTGCCGCTGATGGCCTCCAACGGCGCATCCAGCTTGAAGGTCGCATTATTGACCCCCTTCGGGTCCTTGAAGTCAAAATTCAGCGGCGCGGCCAGCACGGTGAGGTTGACGAGGAGTCCGGCGCCCAAAAGATAACGGGAGAGAAGTTTCATCGGTAATGGAATGATGGCTAATTCAGTTTGATGGTTGTGGTTGCGGTTTGCGAAAAAGAAACGAACTCGCGGCCAAAACGCCCGCCCCCAACACGGCGGCCACGAGAAAATCAACGCCCGGAACAAAGCGCTTCTGATAATCATCCACCGTCAGGCCGGTGACTTCATCTGTCCGCTGGACGGGAACGGACGTTTTCGTCCACCCGCGATTAGCTCCCGCCGCCACCCAGGCGGCCAGGGCCGCCACGAGGACCAGCAAGGCGGTGATGCGTATAAGCCGGCGTATCATTTGGCCTTTATTCTAGCTCATTTATGCGCTCCGCGCAAAAAGTCTTTACGTATGGGCGGCGCCGGGTGTGTTTGCAAGTTGGCGCTTGCGATTATCCGGCGGGGGCATAACCTTTTTCCCCAGGCCGTGAAAGCATGGCAACCCGGCCGACAGGTTCGTAAGGCACGAGCCGCCGGGCCGCCCTTCCGGCCTTGGATTAAAATAACCACGGAAATCTCACACCTATGAAATTACTCGATTCCCCGCGCTCCGGACGCCTCGGAGCTTATGTCTATTACTCGACGCCCTTTGGCCAATGTTGCCGGGCGTTAACCATGCCCCGCGATGCCCGGTCTCCCGCCCAGGC
>Ga0116182_1005511_pt1 | contig 10787 bp, 10 predicted proteins | sample AD_UKC077_MetaG_FD_89805 | JGI IMG/M metagenome (GOLD analysis project Ga0116182, IMG submission 89805) | Active sludge microbial communities of municipal wastewater-treating anaerobic digesters from USA - AD_UKC077_MetaG | ecosystem: Engineered > Bioreactor > Anaerobic > Digestate | place: USA...
AAAGCAAAACCTATACTTGAGCAACTTCGATCACTGCTCCAATATGCAGTTGGAACACAACTCCGAAGAACACATGCTGGTGGGATCTTCACACCAAGACCTGCTTTTAGGTGATAGTTCCGATAATTATTGCGCCGATTGAAGTTATCCGATGGAGAAAGTCAAGGGTGAGCTTTATTGGCTCGTAAAAATCAAAATCTATATAAGCGAAACTTACTTCTTTGGGAATACTTGAATCATCTCTAAGCACTTGGTCAATAAATCCTTTATGTACTACAAACCTATGCAGCGGAAATGATATCGCCTTTAGGCGAGAATAAACCATTTCTTCTGGACACGACATTTTTCCTGTATATGCTTCGATCTTGCCCAAAGAAAAAATATCGTCTTTCAGCTGATCTTTTGTTGAAGGCTTGGGGAGTCCTTTAAAAGAGTCAAACAAGTGAAGGATTTTATTGCTGGATTCTATTTCATTGGCTATTAGAGCCGATGCTTCTCCTTGGGCCACACCAAATTCACAAACATCCCCTCGGGTATCTTTGCATTTAGCTAGTGCATGCACAATAAAATATGCTTCGGATGGTGGAGTGCCAAGTAACCGTACAAGTAAATTTGAACGAATATTGTTTGCTACTATAAGGTTGCCAGAGTCATTAAGAAGCTGTTCATATGCTTGAGTAAGGTTATTAAAATTGCTGAAACAAGCTCTAAACTCTGTGGAACGACGTAGTTCATATCCCAATAGTGCAAGAATTTTCATAAATGCAGCTTTCAGAAATCCCATATTATTCCTTTGTTTATATGTTTATTCTCGAAAGATGATTCATAGCAAATCAATGAAACATACCAAGGTGAACATCGCCTAACAAGCGGTAAACATCCATAGTTTTTTTAGCTGATTCAGCCCAACTGAATTTTGAAGCCTGTGTCAAACCAAAAGCTTTTAGTTTTTTAATCAGGTTTTCATCATTCCAAGCTAATGCAATTTTTTCAGCAATGTCTTCAGAGGATAAAGGATTAAAATATAAAGCTGCCTCTCCGCCTACTTCCGGAATTGAACTGTTCTCGGAACATATAACAGGACATCCCGAAGCCATTGCTTCGACCACAGGCAGCCCGAACCCTTCGAAAAGTGATGGGAAAACCATACATCTGGCCAAATTATAAAGGTAAGGTATATCTTCCTTGGGAAGATATCCAAGCCATCTAACCCGTGACAACAAACCAAGACGTGATATCAACTTCATCAGTTTTGTCTCAGCATCCATAGGCGCCCCGGTAAGCACAAGTGATCCATCAAAATCCCCTCGATCAACAAGGATTTTAACTGCTTCAAGAAGATGCTGGTGATTTTTATGGGGCCAAAGAGCAGCTGGATACAAAATGAAAGGGCGATCTATCGCGTACTTAGCTAGAATTTCTGAAAGCGTAGAAACATCCCTGACGCAAAACTCGTCACCACAACCAGAATATACAACATGAATCTTTCCAGCATCGATGCCATACTTTTCAATTAGGCACGCACCGGCATGCTCCGAAACAGTTATGATTGCATGTGCTTCATGAACTGATGGGAGATAGCTCTTTCTCCTTGTGTCAAGTTCGCGGCGAGAAAAAAACTCTGGGTAAAATTCCTGCTGCATATCGTGAAAAGTAAGAACCGACGGATATGTTAATCCAGGAGGATTAAGCACGGTAAGCGGATGATGCATGACATCAACCGTCAAGCTATTAAGTTCACTGCAAAGGATATCGAAACCGGATACACGCTTTATAAGGCCCCGCATGATCCAACGCGGACTGTACTTCTGATACGAGTATGTCTTCAGGCTAAAATTAGCAGCGTAAACATTAAGTGAAGAAGCAACGTCTTCATGGCAGAGAACAATGTACTGATTTTCGAAATCAATATTTTGCAGTGCAGCAAGCAGATTTGTAACGTAGGTTTCTACACCGCCACATCCTTGAGCATAACCTATCAGGTTTAAAGCAATTCGCATCAAAACCTCTATAAGCTCTATTTATAAATCAATCCAGAAACCTTCTTAGAAAAGGTATTTTCAAAAGCCGCACTACAATTATCTCTGGAAGTTTAAACGGGATATTCCCCTGTAAAGCCGCAACAAGGCGATGAATAAATGAATATTCACGAAACATGTTTTTTCCCGTATATGCATCTGCTTCAAAATCAACAACTATTTTAGACGGATGCATCATAGGTAATTCCATACTCTCAGTTTTCATTGAAGCATACTTATTGGGTACTGGTGTATGAGTTGCATCCGGTCTAAAACCAATGTTTGAAATCATATTAACCGATGGAATTATTGATAAAAGTCCATTTCTCCAACAGGATAAAGCCCAACGACAATCCCATGTATCAATATCACCTTCATAAACTCTGTTCATAACATCTGTCCAGTAATCCACTTCTCTTTTGTCTGAAAAAATATTATCAAGCAAACCACTATCTCTGAAAGCAGGCCAAGCCGTCATTTCGTTGTCATTCAAATCCCAGGCGCGCTTCCAGGAGGCCCACCCCCAAACATGGTTATAACGTGAAAAATAATAACTGTAAGGGTTAACTCTACGCCCAAACTGGAAATTTGAACCACATATCTGGGCAATTAGCGGTTCATGCCTGTAACGCTCGAGAAGCTCCTGACAAAACTGGAAAAAGGACAGATGGGGGAGACAGTCATCTTCGAGAATGATAGCCTCGTCAACATGCTGAAAAACCCAGTCAAGGCCACTTGAAACCCTGCGCATGCAACCTAGATTTACGTCCGAATAGTTAGTATCAAGCTTGCAATTCCAATCAATCCCGTCAATAATTGACCGGGCTTCGCGGCAGAGCTCCATTTCCCCATCCCGGTCTTTACGAGGACCGTCAGCCACGACCAGAAGCCGTCGTGGGCGGGCTGCGCGAATAGCGTTAAAAACATGCCTGGTAGTATCCGGACGATTGAATATTAACAGAACAACCGGTGTATCAAGTTCCCAACAAGGAAGTGTCATTACAAATCACCTCGTTGCATCGCAAAACCGGAAATCTGATGTGGCTTCAAGGACTTTTCTGGCAACAATGGTTTGGTTTACTCTCATTTTTGGAAATAACGAATACACTACACGCGCAGGAATACTTGCCTTATGCGTAGTAAAAAAATCATGCTGAATGATAGAAAATCCTCCCATAGTTACCAGGTCTTCCAATTCAAAAGCAGTATACTCGCGCCAGTGAATTCCAGCGATCATGTTACTCTTACAGCCTAATTGTTCTGCAAAATCACTGACTGGGTTATGAATAGAACGACCCAACAACAGCTTCAGCCTGTTCGGCAATGAAGCCAGATTGGGGAGAGATATATATAGGTAACCGCCTGGTGCAAGCAACCTGTTGAGTTCAGACATCACAGGAACAGGATTAAAGTTAAGATGCTCCAGTGTTTCACACATTATTATCAGCGAAAAACTGCCAGATTCTGAAGGAATACTGTAATCACGTAAGTTTGCGGAAATGGCAGCAACTTCGTCAAGGGCATATCTGTCCTTCAACCTTTCGTTATTCGTGAATTCCGGAATATCAAGAGCTGTAACATCAAAACCTAGCCGCGCGAGAGAACAACTTACAACACCGAGAAAAGCTCCGATTTCCAGAATACGTATCTTGCTGCGTTCAGTCGACATGGCATCGGCAACCTTCAAGACATCACTGATAGTTCTGCGGTATGAGTATAATGAGTGCTCAATATATAAAGATTCACCGACTCCGTCACTTATTGAGAGAAGATCCACTGGGGCATCATGCAATTCACGTATGACAGAAGCTAGTACCGCTTCATAATCAATATTAATTCGTTTCATGACAAATCACATCCTGGCCATGGTATTTGATACCACAGAATTCCAGATAGCTATCAACAATTGACTCTGCATCAAAACAAGTCCTGGCATATTTTTGTGCAAACGCTCCCATCTTGGCACAGTATTCGAGATCAAGAAGCCGTAAAGCGGCTACTGTCAGTTTTTCTATGTCCAGATATGGAACGCAAAAACCGTTTTTTCCATCACAAATTATTTCACTGGTACCTCCGACATTAAATACGACCATGGGTAAGCCGCAAAAACCAGCTTCCAGGATGGCCATACTGAAGTTTTCGATCAGGGTTGGCGATATCCCAAAATTACAGCTTTTCACATGTGCAATGTTATCATAATAATCCAAGTGGCCTGGCGCATGTATGACTATATTAGAGGGAATGTTACGCAATTGGACTGATAAATCTTCGGTAACTGTGCCAGATAAATAGAAACCGATTGGCATATTATAAAATTCGGCCAGTCTGCAGATGATATCCTTTACAAAACATTCACCCTTTAATTTACTGCCTGCAGAAGGAATATATATTATCGGTGCATCCTCGGGCAGTCCGAGGTCATTTCGTAGATCATATTTACTGACATGATCAATCAACGAAAGATCAAGCGGATTATGAATAGTGGCAACTGGTCCATTAAAACAATATGTTTCCCTGAAAATACCCTCCATGTATCTGGATGGCGCAATTACATTATCTATCTTTCGCAGCACACGCTGCTCCAACGCGATTGCTTCTCTAACGTCGATTTGGCAAAAGTCCCCAACCAGCGGGTTATCGATGAATCGGGCAGGATTATGATGAGCCACTAAGGTTAGACGTGCGCCCGTTTTGTCAAGCAAAAGTCCAGGTGCACAGTGATCCGGTATTATGATATGAGTTGGTTTCAGCTTCCGGATAGCACGGTTCATCCTTAGTACGCCCGGAACAGATGCAAGGATATCAAAAAATTGATACGCCAGCTTACGGGACCCTATTGCCTTCAAATACAAAGCACTGCAAAGAGCCAATATTGATTTTTCTGTACTTGAGGCCCCGAATCTCAATACTTCATCTGCATCAACTAGCCCTGATGTATTTTCGTTGAATGTCAAAAGAACAGTATCAATATGTTTCTTTATAAAACAGCGGTAAAGGTGATAGTGAGAACTTGTAACCCCTCCGCCCCCCAAAGGTGGCGCTGATGGGGCAACAATTATAACCTTTGGTGTTGTATTCCTTGAACTCACTTCAATTCACCGCAATTTTAAAGATAGACCTGACAAGAAAAACCAGGCGATGGATGAAAGGCATGGGTAATATGGAGCTCAAATCAGATCTGTAGTATAACCTGAAGGAATCAATCCCTATGGATGTTGAAATGAAACATGTCTGATACCATTTTTGAGCCAGAACCTTCTCGGATTTGTCATATGGCGGCTGCCGGTTCTCTCTGCAAGCATGATGCAACTTTGCAAACCATTCTAATACTTGTTGCAGAAATACAAAGTCTGACGCAAAACGACCGGTAGATATAGCGTCATGCAACTCCATTTCCTCTTCCGTAGCCTTAATACCAAGCTGAGAAAACAGTTTTCTGCGCACTTTGCCAGCAGACGTTAACTGAACATCTGATTCGAGCCTGCCAATATTCCTGTCATGCAAACGGTATTTTAGTAGCACTTCGCCTATATTGGCGAACCTGCAAGATCTGCTCAAACGGACCCACAACTCATAATCTTCAGCATGAGGGTAATCTCGGGAGTAACGGACGGAACCGTCTAAAAAGATAGATTTCCGCATCATCACAGTTGGATGATAAATAACTGATTCAAACAGCAGACTGCACTTGATCTCTTCATCTGTCAGCGGTGGATTCCAGATCGTCGTCTCTACACCATCAAAAGCTTCAAGCCAACTTCCACAAACATCTATATCAGAATTAGCATCTAGAAAGAGTATTTGCCGCTCCAGACGCTCAGGCATAGATATGTCATCAGCATCCATGCGAGCGACATATTCGCCTCGAGCCAAATCCAGGCCCATATTCAGTGCGTTAACTAGTCCCTTGTTGCAAGGCAGGCTTATGAGTTGAATTCTGTGATCATCGTATGATTTGATCAGTTCAGCGCTGCCATCAGAGGAGCCGTCATCAATAATCAAAAACTCAAAATTTGTATACGTCTGGTTCAGAATACTGTCGATAGCATCAGCAAGATATGATTCGCCATTATAAACCGGCATCAATACTGATACTCTCGGGGATAACAACTTGCTGCAGCTCATATGCTTATCCATCGTGATGGGATAATATCTGCGGCAGATGACGGCTTACCAGCGAACCATCTCTTTGGTGCAATTACTATTCTGTCTGGATTGCTGCCAAGCCACCCACCCCACCAGCTGAACGAACTGTTGGCCAGTATAACATGTTTGCAGTTGGTCATCAGCCTTAGGTCTTCATAACTGTCTTTAGATAGATTGTGTGTAACGTATTCAACATCAATCGGGAAAACAATCTCACGTTTGACCCATTCAGGATCATCTGAAAAAACATAAAAACGGGGTCTCATGCACATATCAGAGATTATTTTCATAGCATTATAATAATATGAATGACCTGGATAGCCGTGATACCCTGCTGCCAAAGGATTACTGTCATAGTCACCGCGCCGGAAATGGATTGCCACGGACTCTTTTGACACAAGCCTTTTGATCAAACTGAGGTTGGATCCAAAAGGTGCTGACTTGAATGAAAAATCATTTCTGATTGTGTCCTCAATATCTTTAAAATACAATTCCGACTGCCAATAACCATGAAGATAGACATTGTCGTTCAAGTCGGATAAATCTGTCTGGTATCCCAATTCTCGTTCATCAAATCTGTATTGATGATATCTACACAATCCTGTGATAGTGCCCAAACGTAACAATGCTTTCAACAAAAAAGAATCGCAAGAACCCCCAATTTCGGCAATTTCAATAGGTGATGCTATTCTTGCAGAAATATTGAAGTGATTCAGTTCAAACTCTCTATGTGTATCCTGTGGCGGGGTGTTTTGAAACCAGGACATGTCAAAGGCAACCTCAGTATCATGTTTAAGCGCAATACGTCTGGCAGCGGCATATTGAAACAGCTGATTTCCAAGCCCCCCCATCAGTTTCACAATTACCATGAATGCAGCCTTATCTGTTCCATTGTTTACCCAATCTTCCTGAAATGGCTAGAATATATTTAACCTTACGTGAGATATATCTGAATATTCCAGAAGCAGACATTTCAAAAGCGAAAAATCGTATAAAATAGCTTTCATTTCCTTCCTTATCTGAAACAATGTCATGCAATTCATCATAGGAGCTGACATTATAGCGGTTAAATAAATCTTCAAAAAACGTTTTATAGTTTCTGTCAGACATGAACTCTAAGCAGTTTTTAGTAAAAACTAATACCGGCTCTTTAACCTGGATCAATCTATTGTTTTCAACACTTGTTGTAATCTGATCTTTCATCCCATGAGCCGTACAGATCAAAGCACTTCTCATAAAAACAATTTTTTTGTGTTTTCTTAAATAATTCAGATAGAAATCAACATCTACAAGCCAGACAAGTCTTTCATCAAAACTCAAAACGGGATCATATCGGAATAATGTGGCGGAGGGGGAACCTATCCAATTATTGAAAAACAATGTATCAACGTGACGTTGCACATTCTCCAATTGTTCGTCAGATATGGTGTGTATACGGCTGGAATCCGTTTCCGGAAACCATACTTTGGTCTCACAAAACAAAAAATCCGCATCTTCATTAATAACCTGATCAACCATCAACCTCAGGCTATTGGAATATAAGAAAAAATCATCATGATGGAGTATTTTAATATAAGTACCATTTGCCTCGCTAATGGCCTTGTTCCAGTTGGCAGGGCTTCCCAAAGAAGGACAGTTCTTTATATATTTGAAATCCCTCCCATCCAGCATTGTAAAGACAAGTTCTTTTACAGAATCATCAGGTGTGTCATCAGTGATAATAAGCTCATAATCAATAAAATCCTGCTCGATTACCGATTGGAGACATTTGCGCAGATATTCGGTCTGGTTATATGTTGGTATGCAAATGGAGACTAATGGCGATCTCAAAATATGCTCTCACAAAAAAGGGATTACTTGCGGGTTACTTGCAATTAATGGCTCGATATGTTGCTTCCAGATACGCCCTTCCCCACTTTTGATCTGGCTCCAGGTGATTCCCCTCTCCCCATTCATTCCATGCATTGATAAACACGATCTGACGATCATCGCTGTTATTTTGTTTGGTCCACCTGATGACATCAGAAAGCCATTTCCCATACTTTTCAGGCGTAGAATCTTGAAAAATTGCTGCTCCAGAACTTCTTCTGCCACTATTGTCAAAAGACGGGCAGACGCAACGGAAATATGGATAGGCCGGCTTCTCTTTTTGCGTCATGGTTTTCACCAGACTGTCATATAAAACAACAGACTGATTCTGAAACAGGCTGTCGACAATACCAATCTGTGACAAAAGTTTCCCGGCAATACCTCCATGTCTTTTTCGTCCCATATTGCGCCAGTCAGGGGCAAATTCGATAACTGCATCAAAACCGTTTTCTATTGGATTAAATGTGCTGTCAAAACCCTCTACACAAGCCAGAAAGATGTCGCCCATACCCGCTTTAATGGCTGCTTGTCGCCAGCACTCAACCGTTCTTTCAGGGTGCGGTAATGATGCGGGGCGATAGATAATGAACAATGGCTTACCGGCGACTCTGATATACCGTTCGTCCTGAAATACTTTCAAAAGGTAACTTATGTGATTAAAATCATCTTCCTGACTGTACTGTTGTTGGAGAAGAATATCCCTTTCACCGCCATTCCAGGCTCTTGTCCAATTTTCGTTAGCCCAGCAAAGGCAAAAAGGGAAATCGGGTCGCCTGGAGTTAAAAACTTCGTCAAACGGTCTTTCAAGAATTCTCCGCCCATTAAACCAGTAATGGTAATAACAGAACCCTTGAATTCCGTAAGCTGATGCAAGCTCGGCCTGGGCTGATCTTGTTTCTGGTAACCTGAGATCGTAAAAACCTAGGTCTGCCGGGACATGTGGCTGATAATGACCAGGGAAAAGCGGCCTTGCCTTGACAACATTGTGCCACTCGGTAAACCCATTACCCCACCACTGGTCATTTTCGGTGATTGGGTGAAACTGAGGGAGATAAAAAGCAATCAAGCGAGTCGGCATAGTGGTTTTCTCGATCACATTAACCTCTTGAAAGTCCTCAGTATAGTAGCTCTCCAGTTGTTGTCCTGACACTTTTGATGCATAAGCATCACATCGTAAATTGATTTAATTTCAGCACGTTTCAAACGCAAAATAGCTCTTAGTTCTCTAGAATATGACTTTTCTTCAAGTTGTTTGTTGATTGCCTTTAAAAACCCATCCCGCATCTTTGTCAAATCACTACACATTGAATATGAATGAAATCGGTAAATGGCAAGCTTTTGGGGGCAATAATGAATTTCATCAGCCTTGTGAAAAACTTGCATCCAGCAGTCCCAATCCTCATGATTCGGCAGGGACTCATCAAACAAGATTCCTTCGTCAAAAAAAGTCCTGTTAAAAAGAAAACAATGGGCAGGAATACTTAATCGTGTTTCCCAGTCAGCTGCCATCTCGTAAACAGAAGTGACTTCTCCAAGTAAAGGTGGTAAATGATGTGCGTCGGGACTAGGTTGAACATTAATATTCTCTTCACTACCTCTCAGGTAATCACAGAATGAAAATGAATAAGAAGAATTGGCAAGTTGTTGGGATTGCAATTCCAGTTTATTAGTTAAGATGACATCATCAGCGTCAAGGAATTGAATATATCTGCCCATCGCATTGCTTAAACCATAATTTCTTGCGCTGGAGAGCCCTCCATTTTCCTTGTAGTAATATCTGAACCTGCTATCACGCTCTATCCATTCGTATGCAACACGTTTTGTGTCATCAGAAGAACCATCATCAATAATGATACATTCCCAATCCTTAATAGTCTGTCTGAATACACTATCCAGTGCGTCAGGCAAAAAACGAGACTGATTGTAACAAGGCACAATTACCGATATCAAGGGAACAGCATTCATTATCAATTCTCACTACCCCATTTCATGAAAATCCAGGTAATCGCTTATATTTCAACCAATATGCCTGTATTCGCATCATATATGCACGCTTCTTTTTACCCATGGCATAATACAAAGTGCTCCATCGCAACAGGTCGCCTGCCGTGAGAATACTAATTGTATATTCTGCACAAGCGGCATCATCAAGCGCCTTCTTGTAATCTTCAATCCCCAAGTTACTCCTCTGTATCGCCAAAATTCTGTAAATTTCTGCCGAACGACGTTGATCCACAAGATGTCTCTGTGAAAGTTGAGAATCATGTATACGATATCCCAGCAACACCAAATCAAGATTTGCTACCATGCCAGTTTCTGAGAGACGAAGCCACAAGTCATAATCCTGTGCATAACGACCTGAAATATTTCGATATCCGCCTATAGATTTCACCGAATCAGCCTTAAACATGACACTAGGGTGGCAAAATTGATTGCCTGTCTCAATCAAAGCTTTTCTTATCATGGCATCGCACCCCAAAAGCTTTTCATTTAAAAAGGAGTGCCCTTGTGAATCAATATAGTCAAAACAGGTCCCAAGCAATACTAGCCTGGGATCACTAGTCATATATTCAACCTGTTTTTCAAGACGTTCTTCATAAGAGATATCATCAGCATCCATGCGGGCGATGTACATACCCCTTGCTTCAGAAATCAGCATATTAAGTGCATCAGTCAAACCAATATTTGTTTTCAGCGTAATAACTCGTATGCGTTGGTCTTCAACAGAGTTCAGAATGCGAGCTGTATCATCAT
>Ga0116182_1005531_pt1 | contig 10769 bp, 10 predicted proteins | sample AD_UKC077_MetaG_FD_89805 | JGI IMG/M metagenome (GOLD analysis project Ga0116182, IMG submission 89805) | Active sludge microbial communities of municipal wastewater-treating anaerobic digesters from USA - AD_UKC077_MetaG | ecosystem: Engineered > Bioreactor > Anaerobic > Digestate | place: USA...
GAATTTGGGATTGACTCCTGATAACCCCCATTTTGTCTTTGTTATCGTACAGTAAAGGCGGATTATCCGTCTTTATTTGTTTTTTCAGTGAAGATACGACAGCAGATTTTCCGTTGCACTTATCGGCAAGTGTCTTTGCTTCACTTTCATCGTCAATGCGTTCGGATGAAACCGTGAAGTCTCCGCAGTCAAGGTCAACAGTGAAATACTTCTGTTTCACGAAATTTCGCACTTCATAGTCACGCTGTACTATCATTGCAAGTGTAGGAGTCTGTACACGACCTATACTCAGGAAAGACTTGTATCTTACCGAGAATACTCTTGTAGCATTAAGTCCTACAAGCCAGTCTGCTTTGGCTCTTGCGTACCCGGCTGAAAAAAGATTGTCGTACTGCTTGAAATCTCTCAGATCAGAAAAGGCTTTTTTCATGGCTTCATCCGTCATGGATGATACCCACAGCCTTTTTACAGGCTTTTTACAGCCTGTATTGTAGTATACATATCGGAAAATACATTCACCCTCACGTCCTGCATCCGTAGCGCATATGATCTCGTCTACGGAATCCATAGACATCAGCTTTTTGATGAGCATGAATCGTTCTTTCCCATCCTTGTGAACGCTGAACTTCCATTTTTCAGGGATGATCGGCAGCGTTTCAAAGTTCCAGTCTTTGTATTTTGAATCATATCCTTCGGGCATTGCCAGTCCTACAAGGTGTCCGAAGCAGCTCGTTACTATATAGTTCTGGTTGATATAATATCCGCCTTTCTTATCAGTAACACCCAGGACATTAGCTATAGTGGCTGCTACAGATGGTTTTTCGGCAATTACAAGTTTATGCAAAATACTCACCCCAATCGCTGAATGTCTATATCGAGGAAGAAATCGGAAGGAAGGTCAAACGCAGCGATGATCTTATCAAGTGATTTTTCAGACGGAGCGTTCTTTCCTCCTTCCCATAAAGCTATTAAAGTCTGAGAAGAATTGATATGCTGTGCAAATTCTTTCTGTGACATTCCTAAAAGTCTGCGTAATCTCCTTATCCTGTATGGCAACGGATAATACCGTATCTGTTCTAACGCATTATAATCGATCATTTTATCTCTCCGACAGAGTTGATATTTGTATCAACTTTTTCTTCTGATGTGTCTTCTTCGGCTGCTTTCTCTGCTTTTTCAGAACTTTCGGTCAGATCAGTTATACCGCTGCCCATCTTTTCTATCATTGTAACAAGCTTTTCAGCCTGTTCTGATGTAAAATCATGTACGGAAAACATTGCTTTTGAGAGTTTTTCTACAGTCTCATTTCTCAGAAGCTCCTTGTATTCTGCCTGAAGCTTTGCAATTTCTGCTTTGATTTCCTTGATCTCGTTTTCTTTCTTTTCTTTCTGCTGTACCAGATTGTCGATTTTCTTCTGAACGTTTTTCATTTCCTTTGACATTTTATTCGCCATAACTATTTCCTCCCTCAGCTACTTCTGCTGCTATTCTGGTTAAAATATCGTCTATTGATGATGGATAAGGCAGACTTCCGTTCTCAGTTTCACCGAATACGTCAGGCGAACTGAACATGAAGTCTCCTGCATAAATTTCCTTCGGATTATCAGGATCAATTGTATTAGCGTTTACAACGAGCTTTATATTATCCTGAAAATATGCGTAATATGGGGCAAGTCTTACGCTTTCATCGTACTTTGAAAGCATTTTAGTTCCTATAACTCCGAAATCGGACGGAGAAACGGTATTTGTTACCTTATGCCCGTATTTAGCCTTACCGTCTGTACCGATCACACCGCCGATACTTCCTGTTTTTGTGATCTTGTTGCTATTATCGTACACTCCGCAGGAGAAAGTTGTTCCCATGCAGTAACTGTTGGAGATAACAGCGTTTTTCACATTTGTACCGCCCTCGCCAACGATACCGCCACAGGATACTTCCGATCTGAAGTCAAGGTAACGTACAGCACAGCCCTGAATGTTACCACCGTAGTATTCGGCAAGTTCCTTTCCGTGAGTATCGTACATACGTGATCCGCTACAGCTGCCAGCAACACCGCCGACGTTGAATATCTTACCGCCTGCTGTAAATCCGCATACAGCTGAATCAAGAACGTTAGTTGGTTTGCCTGAGATACCGCCTACATATAGGAAGTAATCATCAAGATTACTCTGGAAGTTGAAATTGCAGACATAGCAGTTCTTTATATCTGCGCCTACACCTGAGATACCGCCTATGCAATATTCAGCCTTTTTCGTAGGTTCTTTTTCAATTACCTTTTCTTCTATGACTTTACCTTTTTCATCATACTCGATGATATCGGGAGCGATAACCTCTACACTTTCTTCTGTTGGTTCTTCTTCCTCAACGTATGCTTCCTCTTCTGCCAGTGAATCCTCATATTCAGCATATATCGAGGAATCTACAACAGAACAGTGATCTATAACAGTATCGCCTGTTGTATAGGTTTCACCGTCTGTCTTATATGAGTAATTGTATGCATTGCAGACTATGAAGCCCATATCCTTGTACTCTGGAGAACTTATATGTGAATCTGATATATTCACATTTTTTATCACGGCTCCTGAAACCTGTCCGAAAAGTGGACTTGTAAGGTTTTTGATCTTAAAGTTACCGCCATCATACATAAATATTTCTGAATCAGGATCACTTTTCAGCTCATTGATAGTATCTATAGGAGTATGTGATGCATATTCGGGAAATTCAAGATCTTCGGTCTGCTTGAAATATCCTCTTGCTTTTTCCTCACCGATAAGCTCAAGCTGATCGTAATAATTGATAATGTACGGATCTTCTTTCGTTCCAGAACCACCGCCGTACTTTACAAGTACACGGTACAGCTTTGTATCTTCCTTGAAGCTGTAAGTTTTTCCACCGTAATATTGAATCTTCTTGCCTTCAGGATCAGAAGTGAATCCCCATGTATAACCTACAACGTGCGTAAAGAAGTCAGTTCTGTCAAATTCTGGAAGTGTTATCTTTGCTTCACCGTTCTCAATCTCACCCTTTAACTGGAGATCCTCTGTCGGAGTTGCAGAGTAAGAACGGTCTATTGATATAGTGATAGTATCAGAATTTTCTTCTACAGAATCCTGCATTGGTATTATCATACCATCTTCACTTACATTTTCGACAACTGTCTGCTCTGCTGCGACCTGACGATTGAAATTCTTTCCTGCAACAAACGATCCCATACCTATACCAATAACAAGGAAGAAAGCAAGTAAAGCAACAATCGGATTTATTTTCTTCTTTGATTTTTTCTTCTGCTTTGTCTTTTCGGCTTTTTTTCGCATTGCTATCTCGGACTGAGAAAGGAATTTCGCCTTATCTAAATTGATGAGATCTTCAAATATCTCGTTATTCATGGCATTGTTGACGTCTGCTTCTGTGGAATATACAATGTAGTCAACGTAGATATCTTTTCTTCTGTTTTCCTTTTTCTCAGCAAATTCCTTGTACTGATTGTTTGATGATAATACTTCTTTTGTCAGGTTATGCGTAGTGTTATCTTCATCAAGAACGATATAGAACGTTGTATCATAGTTCTGAGCCGACTGAGCATGAACCTTGCTGAAATACTTCATTATTTGAATTCCTCCTTTGCTCTGCGCTTTTCTTGCAGTATCTTGATAAGGCAGAAACCGCCACCGCCTAACAATATCCATAGATCAATTGAATAGAATCGCCATTTTGGAACTTCTTCTTTTTCAGAGTTGATATTTGTATCAACTTTTTCTTCTCCCTCTATCTGTTCGCTCTGAGAGGTTGAAGTCTGTTCTTCTGCTGTCGGATTCTCCCTGAATTTACCTGTTGCAAGACTGACTGCTATATATATGCAGAGAAGAACTGCAAAAAAGGTAAACATCTTGTTTTTTTCTGCAAAGCCTTTGACTTTTGCAACTCTGTCTTTGTGAGTTACCTTATGTTTCATAATCATCCCCCTTATGGTATATCGGGATTATTCTCAAATCCCTGTTTTGTAAGCTCTACCCAATATTTATAGGTATCATCGAAACCAAGAGCGTCCATCAGTTCATCCTTCGTCCAGAAAGCTATGCCGACATTGTGGAGTCTGTGCTGATGAGTACATACTACTGAATTCTCATATTCCCACTTAAAATGATCAGCTTCACTTTTATATTGACCACACTTTGAAGCTATATAGTCTCTGTAATCATTGCCGTCATTATCAAAATACGGATAATTTCCATCCATAAGCCATCCGAAACGATTCCACCATTCATCTACCGATATATATCCGTTATAGGCATCCCAATATGGATTGAATGAAGCATACGTCTGATTAGCTTTTTCCTGACTTTCCTGCCATTTTCTCAGTAATTCCGGATCTCTGGTGCAATTGTGATCGGGACATTCCTGATTATCGTGTATAATATATGATATCGGTACAGTCTGCTGAACAAGATCTATAAACATATCCTGTTTAAACTCTACATCATATATTTTAAGATAAGTTTGTTTATCCTCATTAGCCTTCTGTTCAAGCCAGACATAGGCTATAGCGATAAGATCTTCTTTTTCAATCTGATAGTCCCACCTATCTTTTATTTTAGTTTTATTTTCATCTTTTGCAAAACATTTAGGTAATACAGCGTGATTTGGCTTTACTCTTTCAAAATAAACAAGATGGCTGTGTTCGATATCACTTGCATTATAGTACATATCGTTTATTATGCGTTCAAAGCCTTGTTTTCTTTCAGAAACAGCCTGATCGAAAAATTCCTCGGCTTTCTTGTATTGTTCAGCGACCTTTTTTGTTGATTCACCAAGTCCATCGGCAGTTGTCATTGCCTGTTCATTACTGGAATGACCGCCGATTATAAGGACAAGCAGACCTGCGATCATGACGATCATTACAACTACAGCGGCAATGAAAAGGAAGATAGGATTTATAACAATTGCAACAGCCTGGGCAGCAACTTCGTATACAAACTTGAAGGTGTACTGTGCTGCCTTAACTGTTGTTTTGGCTGTTCTTTTAGCTGCGTATGCTGCGTTTTTTGTTGTTTTGATTGTCTTTTTCGTCTTTTTTACAGTATTATTAGCCAGACGGAGCGATTCTACACCTGTATCGGCAACATCGTTCTTGTTAACAGGCTTATTTAAAGGATCTGCTTTCTGTCCTACTTTTTTTATTGAACTAATTGCAAAGCCTAAAGGTGCTTTAGCAGCGGAAGAAAGAATGCGCTTGCCTAAAGACTTTGGCTTTACAGGCTGTTCAGGTTTTGTTATGTTGGAAGAAGTATGAAGTAAATGCTGTTCTGATTCCTTAACAGCAAAGCCTTTATCAAGCCAGTATTCCTTATCCGCTTTCCAGACTTTCTTTTCGCTTTTGGTCATTCGGGTAACATCTTTCTGAACGACCGTTGTTTGTTCTTTTAATTCCTTTACTTCCTTTACTTCCTTTTCCCACTTCTGGCTCATCAGAATCACCTCCTGACTGAAAAAGAAAAAGTTGATACAAATATCAACTTTTCTGAATTATGATACTTCCTCATCCTCATCAAGAGTCTCTCCGAACTTTGTTGTAATAAGCTTATAGATCTTAGTATCTGTCGGGAAAGTGTTGTCGAACGGAACATCACCGTATCCCATAGCATGAAGCAGTCCTGTACCCTTTTTAGCGTTAGTACAGTATCGCATGGTATCTATTGGGATAGTAAGAAGATCGGCAAGAACCTCACGGTCATTGGCATTCTGCGACAACATGATAACAAACTGTGTTGAATTCAGCATATCCTTTGCGTTCTGAGAACGAAGCACGTCACCGACATTCTGTGTAATGCCTGTAGGCATACCGCCCCATTTACGAGCACGTTTGTAAAGCTCATAGAAGAAGTTGGATGAATGCTCAGATTTGAACATAAGATACATTTCGTCAACAAATATTCTTGTTCTGAGGCCCTTAACACGGTTTTTAGCAAGCTTATCCCATATATTTTCAAGTACGATCATCATACCGAGTGTTCTGATACTCTTGTCAAGACCTTTAAGATCGTATACAACGATACGCTTGTGAATATCTACATTTGACTTCTGAGCAAAAACATTCATTGAACCTGTAACATACAACTGTAATGCCTGTCTGAGATATGTAGCATCTTTTTTACTTTCGTCTGTACAATTCTTTTCGTATTTTTGCAGCACTTCGTAGTATTCCTTTAATGTTGGCTCATCGTATTTATCGTAAGTGGTATGCATTACCTCATCGATAATAGTTTTCTGTATCGGAGAGATTTCCTTGTTTCCGAGAATAGTCGAGAAGAACGATAACAGGAAATCAAGTTTTGCTTTAACAGGGTCATACTCATGGTCTGTCGGATCAGGATTTTCAGTCAGATCAAGCGGATTGATGTGGGAAGTTGAAGTTGCTGATATATATATTATCTCACCGCCGAGAGCCTGTACAAGTGGAGTATATTCCCTTTCAGGATCGAGAATGAGTATTTCGTCCGTAGTGGCTAATGCTGAAAAAAGCATTTCAAGTTTTGCCATAACAGATTTACCTCCGCCGGGAATACCGAAGATAAAAGCGTTAGGGTTGTCAAGTTTGCTCTTGTCAAAGAATATTACGTTCTTTGACATCTGGTTTACACCGTAGAATATACCGCCGTGATGAAGCAGTTCAACGGCATTGAATGGCATAAAACCTGCAACACTTTCGGATGAAAGTGTACGTCGTGTCTGTAAGTTGTTGGTTTTATCAAAACCACAGCTGTTTCCTATAGGCAGCAGACTTGCAAGAGCTACTTCCTGACGATACGGAGCTGCTGTTATTCCAACCTGATAACGTCTGAGGATGATCTGCAAAGCTTCTGTATTTTTTTTCAGTTCGTCATAGCTGTCAGCTGTCAGCATTACAAGGAACTGCGCTCTTATCATTTTTTGTCCTCTTGCCTGTATATCAGCAAGAAATTCCTGTGCATGAGCTTCATCACGTTCAAGCTGAGTGCCAGCGATCGGATCAACGAATCCACCGTTAGCGGCTGATGCTACCTTACGTGTTTTAGCTATTTCTTCCTGTTTCATATCAGTGATCTTACGTCTGATAAGTGTTTCAGCTTCAGCTTTTTCTACAAAATCAAGATTTTCTGTTATTATCATATTCTGATTCATAGCCAGAATATCCTTATATATGGTATCAAGGATGGAATGACCGAAATCACGGAAGTATATACATCTTGCGTACTTATCGTTGAACATGAAGTAATCCCTCTTAAATTCAAAGTAATCGGGGCAGCACTCCTGTTTTTCAGCCGTTAATTCAAGGTCTTTCATCGTAAATTCAGGGATCCTGATATCTACTCCTCGAAAGATATTAGCGAGAATTCGTGCACGATCATTCGCTGTCTGTATTCTGAACTGTGTTCCAAGTCTTTCCATTGCCGTAGCCATATGCATTTCAAGGCTGAAAAATTTTGAGCTTGCTGTATCAAAATCTGTAGCAATGACCGTTACGGTAATGTACCTGTCACAGCGCAGACCGTTCTGCCCCTCCATGACCTTTTCCTCGATTACCTTGTTCAGCTCATGGCGAAGATCATTGAATTCATCATCTGTATCAGGCAACAGAAGCTGTTCCTTGAATTTCTCCTTGTTTATTTCGGTGTTTACAAGTGATATCTGAACGCTTACCGAAGAATCGAAGCCATTAAGGAAATCTATGAAAAGCTGAAGCTTTTCAGTCTGTCCGTTCTCCGATAAGCTGTTATAATTGATATCATCAACAAGATATGTTTTTGAATAAAGATTTGCTGTTTCTTTTCCGATTCTGACATTACTTCTGAGGAGCATTACATGATTACTTATGAACTTTTCATATGGTAATGTCTGTATTGTAGTCTTTTTTACCTTTCGCTGCTCTTTCTTCTTTTTTTCCTTTTTCTTACTCTCGGCAGCGATACGCTCTTTATCTAAGTCTTTGGCACTTCTGCTCAATTTTCATCGTCCTCCTCAGCCTCATTATTATCATCAGGCAAATATTCGCCTTTTTCAATACGCTCTTTTCTGATCTTTTCAGCGACTATCTCTTCTGAAATAGAAGTCAGCGGATCAATGTCAGCGTTTTCATATGCTCTTTTCTGCGGAAAGAAGTTGAAAAGAATCCAATGTTTTACGTATTCCTCAAACTTCATATCCTGAACCTTTAAGAAACCATAGCCTGCGAACGGTGCAACAGAGAGCATGATCAGCCACATTAGAAGATCTTCTGATATTCTGCCTTTTCCCAATACACCAATTCCACCGCCTACAATAATAGCTCCTGCGACTGCTACAAACTGTCTTATGGATAATCCAAATATAAATTTACTTTTATATGCCTGGATTTCCGCAGGGATTTTTACTTCTATCATATATATTACCTCTCTGAAAGAAAAAGTTGATATTTGTATCAACCTTAGAATAAAGATAAAAAGTTGATACTTGTATCAACTTTTATGCCACACCGCAGATACTCTTTGCCCATGCGCCAGACTTCAACACTCCAAGACCAAGAGACATAAATGCTACAAAATGCATGAAATGCACAGCATTCCATGAAGTAGTAGCTGTTGTACTACTGAGTCCCATATAATTTGTTACTCCAGTATATACCGCAAACATAACGAGAATAACCGCTACTTGTATTACAACTGCAATATATTTTTTCAGAAAATTTTTTGCAACGTCATGGGTAGTTTCGGATGCAAATGTTGCCATTGGCAGCGGAGCTAACAGAGTATATATGCAAAGTTCAAATGTTCGTCCTATCGTTATTACGAATATCATTATTGCCATTGCCTTGAATGCCAAGAAATACGGCATTTTAAGAAATTTTTCGATTATAGGAATAAAAGGACGTTTAACCGGAGGAAGGGTATACTGCATAAAAGGATCTAAATCGTAAGGTCCACCTGTTAAAAAGTTAGCATCCGGATAGAACATACGGACAGCATCTTTAGAAATATTGTATTCATAGGTGACTGTACTGCCTTTTACTTTATTAGCAGCCCATTGAAAAATACTGTCTCCTTTATCAGGCATAGTTATTTGATACTGCACCATATCTGCTTGTGGTAGAAATTTGACAGTATCAACTTGCGGATAATCGACAATATAGTTAAAGGCAACATATACGTGAGAAATAATAACATCGCAATTTTGAACTACTTGCTTTATAACTATCACTTTTACAAGAAAAATAAGGATGTTTTCCCATCTGCTTGCCCATTCGAAATTGGCGGATTTTCTGAAGAAATCAACCATGAGCAACATTGTTGCTACAACTAAAGCGACTGTCATTGATGCTCTGTGTATCTGAAGTGCCATTGCTCTGACATTACCATCTCTTGGGATTGATGCCAAAACACTATATGGAGAAGTCGTTGCAAATTCTAACGCTTTACTTATAAGTGCATTTGTATCATTTATTTCGTCTGTGATATCCTGATAAAGATCGGGCAATTCATATCCTCCCAATGAAGCATGAGCTGTAAAAGGCACATCTATCATAAATAACATGAACAAGCCTATTATAAAGAACCATTTAAGTCGCTTCTGAAATTTTGCATCCATTGGATTTATACATCTTAGTGTTTTCATGATTTCCACCTCACAAGAATATTCCTATAGATGCCGATATCGCAGCTATAGCAGCTCCTGCGGTAATAGTTTGTGTGGCCAGAGCTTTTCCACCTGCATTATCATCTTTGACTGATAGCATCAGAGATACTCCTCCAAACATCATTACCGCAGCTCCTGCACGTCTCGTCCACTTGCCAAGAAATCTGACAATAGAACTAAATTCGTTATTTGCCGCCTGTGCTGAGTAGCTTGCAGGAATATTGAATATGCTCATATCACGTACTGCAGCTGCGATCATGAATCCTGCAACCATAGTCATTAAAGCTGCAAACTGTTCCTTTGCATCATCAGACTTTATTGAGACAGCTAATTTAACTGCGCCAACAAAAGCGATCATGCTACCGATCCTTGCAATCCATGTTGAAAAAAAAGCAATATTATCATTAAATGCTTCAGCAGGTGTTGAAGCTGTTGGTTCATCCAAAACAGACATAGTCACAGAAATCAAATTCACCATCAAGGGTTGAAACATTGTTTGACCTCCTGTCTTAATATTTGAAAGGCACTGACTATGAGCCAGTGCCTTTATATGTACAGATGATTAACTGAATATATTGAACATATCGACACACTGGCATACTGCTGCTGCACCGAAGCCTGAGATGAATGTCATGATACCTCTCTGCTTGCCATCTGCATCATCATTCTTCATTGCGAAAAGAATAGCTATAGCGCCAAAGAATGCAATAAGTAATCCAGCCCTCTTTACCCACTTGACTATAAAGTTAACAACGTTCTGGAATGCTGCATCTTCGCTACCATGTGCCATACTACCGTTCTGACCCTGATTCATCTTGAGATTTGGAATTGAAATAGCAGCAGTATTTTTAAGTGAAAATGCTGCGATTGGAGACATAGGAGCGGAAATTGTTGCTGTTGCTGAAACAGATGCAACAGGAGTAACAGGTGTGACCTCAGCTGCACTTGCTGATGTTACAGTAAAGCAGCACATAATAGCCATTGTGATAACGGCTGACATCATAGCGATTGTTCTTTTAATTACATTTTTCATTTGAATTACCTCTTTCATATAATAAACTCAAACTTCGCAGTTAATAAACTGCGTGTGCATCTTGAAAATTCAATAGATAGATACAAAAAA
>Ga0116182_1005548_pt1 | contig 10749 bp, 5 predicted proteins | sample AD_UKC077_MetaG_FD_89805 | JGI IMG/M metagenome (GOLD analysis project Ga0116182, IMG submission 89805) | Active sludge microbial communities of municipal wastewater-treating anaerobic digesters from USA - AD_UKC077_MetaG | ecosystem: Engineered > Bioreactor > Anaerobic > Digestate | place: USA...
AGGAACACAAAAAGCACACTCTGCGCCTTTGCCAGAAAAATGGGATATGGAATCAGATGTAGTCGTAATTGGTTACGGAGGCGCCGGTGCCTGTGCTGCGCTGGAGGCGGCTCGCGCCGGCTGCTCGGTATTGCTTCTGGAAAAAATGGGGATGCCGGGCGGATCTACAACCTTGTCGGGAGGTATCGTCTATGCCGCTGGAACTAAATTGCAAAAAAGCGTCGGCATCAATGATACACCGGAGGCGATGTACAAATATCTCATGGCCTGCGGCCAGGGACGCGCGGTGCCTGAGCTGGTCAAACTTGTGTCTGATATGTCTTCGGAAAACATTGACTGGCTGACAAGCATGGGGGCTGTCTTCACCAAGGAGCTTCTTGCCATGAGCGGCATGGAAAATGAACCGGAATATGTTAAAGTTACCCCGCCTCAAAAGCGTGGTCACCGCGTGAGAGGAACAGGGCCCGCGCTGTTTAAGGTTTTAGCCGATGCTGTCAAAGCGGAAAAAAACATCAAGGTCCTGACCAGAACCAGTGGCTCTAAGCTCATTACCCAATCCACAAAAGCAGCCGCCAATCTTGAGGTTGTCGGTCTGGAAGCAACCAGTAGGGGAAAAACAATCCTCATTAAAGCAAACAAAGCAGTGATTCTGACAACAGGCGGAATTATGCCGGGTGAAGAAGCCGAGGGCTGGCTGAAGGATTATTCGCCGGATATTGCCAAATGTGTTGCAGCAGGAAGCCCCAGCTCCACCGGCGACGGTTATAAAATGGGAATCTCCTGCGGCGGTGCGCTCAAGGCTCTCAATACCGGAGGGACTCTGCCGTGCTTGCTGTTTCCCGGGGCGAAAATGGCCGGTATTGTGTACGCCAATATCTGGGGACTGCCCAACATCTATGTAAAAACGGATGGAACACGCTTTTGTGATGAAGGAGCCAATTATACGCTCGTGAGTGAGCTTATGTTTCAAAAGAACGCGACTACGGCATATTGTGTTTTCGATGCTTCAACAGTTAAGAAGACTTTTGCCATGGTTGAAAAAGGCATTGAGATTCAAAGAACAATTGCCCTGGGTATTAACCCTGAAAATCTTGATGACCAGGTTAAAAGAGGCTACCTGTACAAAGGAAATACCATTGCTGAGTTGGCAAAGGCGATAGGTGCTGATGTGGCTTCCCTGACCAAGACTATGGAGAATTACAACCTCAATGCCGAAAAGGGAAAAGACCCTGAATTTGGCAGAACAAAAGCGTTGGAGCCTTTGAAAACAGCACCTTATTACGCATTTAAGATAAACCCCGGACTGGTCGCCCACGATGGCGGATTGAATATCAATACAAAAGCACAGGTACTCGATGCGCATGACCGTGTGATACCCAGACTCTATGCAGCGGGTCGCGATGCAGTGGGTATTTTCGGCGGCAGATACCCGGCAAGCGGAGCGGCTATAGCAGATCTGCTGGCTTTTGGCCGTATCGCCGGTAAAAATGCGGCGGGTGAGAAGACCTGGAGTTAAATTAAATTTACGGCAGCCGGGGGCTTTTTCCCTCCGGCTGCCCACTTTTTAAACCCTGCAATTGGAGCAAATTATGCAAGAGGAATTTTTCTTGAAGATAAAAAAGGCGGCGCCTGTGCGGTTGTGCCTGCTGCTGGTTCTGACCGCCGGCCGCCTGTTATGGGCCGAAGCTAAACTGGATATGTCCAAAGCCGACGTCAAAGGAGGCAACTGCGTCGCCTGCCACGGGCAGGAAAAGGTACTTTCAGAAGGACACATGGACACCAAAGCCATGAACTGGGAGGCATGCAAAGCATGCCACACAAAGGACAACTTAAGCCTGACGGGCAAGCTTCCCAACAGCCATCATCACCTGCTGGCGGGTATCGGTTGTATTGAATGTCACGGCAAAACCCAGACGCCCGGGGAATTGGAAATGGACAAATGCGTTGCCTGCCACGGCTCGACGGAAAAGCTGGCCGAGAAAACGAAAGATATAAAACCCACCAACCCGCATACCTCTCCGCATTACGGGACGGAATTGGATTGCAACTTGTGCCATCACCAGCACACCCGCTCGGAAAATTATTGCGCTGAGTGTCACAGTTTTGACTTCAAGACACCCTGAAAAAAGGCAGGAGCATTTCTAACGGCGGTTTCCCAGGCCTTCGGATCACAGTCGCAACGGTCACAAGTTTTTGCCCTGGAAAAGACATTAACAGCACAAACGGCCGTCCGATAAATATCGGACGGCCGTTTTCTTTTTTCGTAAACATGTTTATAGCGGGTATAATAAACGAGCTACACCGCACATCTCATCTTGACAACCTGCATGGTGTCACCTGATAAACTAATAAGCTTCTTTATAAAGCGTCGCGACATCGCCTGGGTCATTCACCGGGCGCGCGTTGAAAAGCGCAGCCGTATCGGCAATGGCATGGAACGCGGCTATGTCCAGGTCGTCCTCTTTCACACCTACGTCGCGCAGGCGAGTCGGGTGACCGACCCGCCGCATCAGTTCTTCAATGGCATCGGCGGCGGCCAGCGCCGCTTCGCGTCCGGGCATGCCCGCCGTGTCCACGCCCAGCGCCCGGCTGACCTGACCCAACGCCGCGGTGGCATGGTCCGCATTGTAGCGCATGACTTTGGGCAGCACGATCCCGCAGGCCTCACCGTGCGGCAAATGGTTGACAGTGCCCAGCGTGTGCGCCATCGCGTGAGCCAGCCCCACCTGCGCCACGGTAAACGCCCAGCCCGCGAGCGTCGCGGCAATCTGTAGGTTGAGGCGCGCCTCTTCATCGGCAGAATCTTTCACCACCGCGGGCAGGTTTTCAGCAATCAGTCGTATGGCCTGCAGTGCCTGTGCGTCGCAGATACGATTGGCCATAATGCTGGTCATGGCTTCCACTGCGTGGGTCATCGCGTCCATGGCGCTGGACACCGTCATGCGCCCCGACAGCGACATGGTGAAGCGTGGGTCGAGTATCGCCGCGTTGGGCGTGATGAACTTGTCCACGATAAAAAGTTTTCGCCCCGCCCCGTGGCTGGTGAGAACCGCGATATTGGTAACTTCGGAACCTGTGCCGGCGGTGGTGGGGATCACGATATGCGGCGTCTGCATTTCGCCCAAAACGAGCAAATTGAGATGATCGTTTGCCCTGCCACCGTTTTTCAGTGTCACGGCAACCCCCTTACCCGTATCGATGACGCTGCCGCCACCAACACTCAACAGACCGTCGGCCCCCGCCTCACGGGCATATTGTGTCGCTGCGTCAACCACCTCCAAATCCGGATCGGGCGGGATTTTATCATAAATGCCGGCGCACAGATCGCCCAGGGCGGAAGCGGCCAGATCAGCCAGTCCTGCGGCGCGTACTCCCGGATCAGTCAGAATCAGTACGCGACGGCAGGCCAGGTCCACTGCTGTTTTATTGACGGAGGACAAGGCCCCGTGCCCGGCGGTGATCATGGTCGGGCAGAAATAGGAGAAGCCGGCCATTTTTTTATTGTCGGATAAAATCGACCAGGTCATGTTGGTGCGGGCGTCGGCCATCGCGTTGATATGCACGCGCTTGACCTGGACAAAGCCGTGGAGGCATTCCAGACCAAAATCGCGCCCGACACCGGACTGTTTGTAGCCACCGAAGGGGCAGAAATCCGCGAAGATGTGGTAGTTGTTGATCCACATGGTGCCGGTGCGGACGTTTGCCGCGATGCGCTCGGCCCGCGCCGTGTTTCCGGAAAATACGCCGCCCGCCAGGCCGAAAAGAGAATCGTTGGCGATGGCCACCGCCTCATCATCGTCTGAAATTTTCATGACGGAAACGACCGGCCCGAAAATTTCCTCCTGAGCGATGCGCATGCTGTTTTTGACATTAATGAAGATGGTAGGCTTGTAATAGAAACCGCCGTCCAGCCCGGGCACGACCGCGCGCTCGCCGCCGGTTATCAGTTGAGCCCCCTCCTTTGTGCCGATTTTTACATATTCTTCAACAGTCGCCAGTTGAGCGGCACTTACCAGCGGTCCAAGATGCGATACCGGGTCGAGCTGATAACCGATACGGAACGACTCGGCGCGTTTTTTCATCTTTTCAATGAACTGATCGTAAATTTTGGCATGCACCAAAAGACGTGTGCCAGAGGAGCAAACCTGCCCCTGATGGAAGAAGGTGCCGAAGCACGCCCCTTCCACCGCCAGATCGATATCCGCGTCGTCGAGGATGATATTGGCGGACTTGCCGCCCAGCTCGAGGGTAACTTTCTTTACAGTATCGGCCGCCAGTTTCATGATTTCGCGTCCAACCTCGGTGGAGCCGGTAAGCGATATCTTGTCCACATCCTTGTGTGTACACAAAACACGGCCCAGCTCGCCGCCCGGCCCGGTGATGATGTTGAAAACGCCGTCGGGAAGTCCCGCGGCTTTGGCTGCCTCACCCAGAATCACCGCGGTCAGCGGCGTCATCGTGGCGGGCTTGAGCACCACGGTGTTGCCCATGATGAGCGCGGGCGCCAGTTTCCAGATAGCGATGTACAAAGGGAAATTCCACGGCACGATCCCCACACACACGCCGATCGGCTCACGGCGGATGTATTCGCGGCCCGGCGCGAAGACGTTTCCGGAGGCAGGAATCTCCTCCTGCCAGGGGAATTGTTTTGCGGCGGCCAGGCTGAGGTTGCGCAGGAAAGAAATACTCAGAAGCGGCCAGTACTTGGCCAGGCTGATGATCTGGCCGGAGTCCATGCTTTCAGTCATCGCCAGCCTCAGGCCCTGCCTGGCGATCTGATCGGCGAAGTCCTGAATTTTCGCCATACGGGCGGCGGGCGAAAGTCCACTCCAGACGCCACTGTCGAAAGCCCTGCGCGCCGCGCTGATGGCCGCTTCGGCATCCGCCGCACCTGCTTTGGCCACAGTGGCGACAGCAAGCCCCGTGCCCGGGTCGAACGTTTCAAAGGTTTGGCCGTCCGCCGCATCCACAAACTGTCCGTCGATAAACAATTTATAGCTTTCCATGAATCCCTCCCTGAACGGTTAAAGCGTCCAAATAATTTGAAGCCTTTCTTCCGTGAAGGGCACGATTAAAAACCACCAACAGCAGACGACACCACCCGCTGTCTTACCTTCTTTATCCTGTTGAAATTTTGTTCAGCCGGAAACCTGCTTCCCTTCATCAAACCGCAATCAGGAGGCGGAATACTTTTCTACAAGAAGAAATTTAATTGCCTTCCCCGTGGGAGTACGTGGAACATCGCCGAAAAACACCGCTTTCGGTACCTTGTATCCGGCTATACGCTGCCTGCAGAAGTCGATAATTTCTTGTTCGGTTGCACTCTCGCCTGCATTGAGGCTGACCACGGCGGTGACCTTTTCACCCCAAGTGTCGTCGGGAAGCCCGATGACGGCACAGTCAGCTACTTTGGGATTAGTCATAAGAATATTTTCGAGATCTATGGCAAAGACATTGTAGCCCCCTGTGACGATCATGTCCTTGACACGCCCAACTACATAGAGATGACCATCCTCATCAATTTTCGCCAGATCGCCGGAATGGAACCAGCCGTCCCGGAGAACTTCTTTTGTCTTTTCGGGATCCCTCCAATATTCACCCGCGCCGTCAGGATACCTGAAAATGAGTTCTCCGACCTCACCCGGAGGTTTTTCCCCGCCCTTTTCATCGATGATTTTCAGCTCGTGAAAACAGGTGGGCGGGCCCACGGCAGCAGGTTTGTTGCGTTTCATATCCGGCTTGCTCACCGCCAGGAAACCGGTTTCCTGAAGCCCTATATGGTCATAGACATTCGGTGTGATTTTTTCCCAAATTTTCTCCAGAGTTGCCTGAGGAAGCACGGAACCCACGCTGGCGACGGCCCGCAAGGAGCTCAAATCATAGCGGTCAAACTCAGGCGAGGACATCATGAAGGAATACATGGCGGGAACCCCGTACATGATGGTGACGCGATATTTTTCGATGGCCTGCAGCACCGCCGCGGGAGTAAAATCAATATTGATTGTCGTTCCCCGAGCCAGCATGACTCCGGCATCCCAGCTCAGACCGGTCAGTGGCGGCACCGCATTGAGAGATATGTCCTGACAAGTCATGTCAAAACTGATCGTATAGCAGACGTGATTGAGAAAATTGGCATAATGGGTTCGCAGATAGGACTTGGGAACACCCGTGGTGCCGGATGTGAAGCCAAGCGCGGTAAGTGTGTCGTCCCTTATTTCCACCTCCGGCGCCACCGGGTCGTGAGCGAGTAGTTCATCGTAACTTGCGGCATCACCTTTGGAGGCGCCGATAATGTATTTGTCAATATTAAGGTCAATCTGTTCAACTAAAGCTGCAAAAGCTTCATCAAAGATAAGAGCTCTGGCATTGGCATACTGAAGAACGTTTTTTATTTCCCCCGGGGAAAGACGATAGGAAAGAGGAATGGTCGTCATTCCCGCCCGCACGATGGCAAAATATGTTTCAAGCGATTCTATAATACTTAATCTGGTCAAAACACCGATAAAATCACCCGGCTTTCCCCGTGCCAGCAGGCCCTGGGCGACGCTGTTGGCACGCTTATCCACCTCGCGGTATGTTCTCTCTTCACCCGTGTTGCCGTTGGTAATGGTCTTGCCGGGATATGAGATGGCGGCATTTTTCAATATGAGTCCCACATTGAGAAATCCTGGAGGTCGCGGCACGCTCCAGCAATAATTTTCGCTGCTTTCCATATTCCCTTCCCTCCTTTGCTCTTTGTCAGTTTAATTCATTTCATGCCTCCAGTTTTACAGATCGATCAGCTGATCGGATATCTGGTTATTTTGTTTATTTCCGTGCAGGGTTTTTTCCTACCGGGTTGCTTAAAGGTGATGGTTTAATGTTGACTATTGCTTAAAAACACATAAAGCTGGCGAACGATCAGCGATCATCCACAATCGACGGGTGGCTTGAAGAATAAGCCGCCAGGATATCGAAACACGAAGCCACAATAGCAGGAAAAATCCGACTGGTAAACAAATTAATTTGGGCCGGGGATATGGGACGTACTTCAAAATATGATTCCTGAGAAGTAAGGCCCCTTTTTAAAGTCGCCGAAACGTCTATGCGCATGAAAAATGATTTTTGGGCTCAGCCGCTTGTACAATTCTTAAAAGAGTCTTCGTCGCATACATAAACCACTGAAAAAGACCCCTGAAAAAGAAAAAATGGGCCCTGGCCCATCTACTCACATTGCAGGCGATCAGCTTGCAGGACAAGGCAAAGAGGACTTTAGCCATCCTGCGTACACGGAGCTTCCCGATTCCGTATGATCGCTTCAATTCAGAAAAGGTGGCCTCAATCCCGGATCGGATTTTATAACGCTCTTTCCATTGCGGCGTTTGTTGATCGGCGCCATAAACTCGATTTGCTGCTCGGTGATTTTCAAGGCGGAAGGAACAGAAGGATAACCACCATCGGCAAAAAGCGTTCCCGGTTTTATTCCCGCTTCGCTGAGGCGTTCGATCACGGAAAGGGCTTTGCCGATATCCGATCGACCCGCGCCATGGACTTCATAGTCGGTGATGATTTCCGGTTTTTCAGGATTATTGCAGGTCTCGGCAATGTGCAGGCTGTATCCCGCGCCTTTGTGTCCGTAGGAAACGTCCGGATCATGGGGAGATTGAAGGCTGATGCCCTCCGTCCTCTTCTTAACCGTTATCCTGGTCTTTGTATCTGTATCGGTATTCGGCTCTTTCTCATAGTCGCATTGATCTGAAAACAGGCGCACCAGTAACTGGTAGGGTTCGGTGGTGTTGACGATTTCATCCTTCTCGAAAATGGAAATAAGGGTATAGAGATACCGGGCCAGTTCTTCCAGTTTCATTTTCTGATCCGCCGGGCCCAGGCCAAACCAGCCTTCGGCTTCGGTGGTATGCCATTTTTGAATGTCTTCGGGAACAAGCGACATCTGTTCATCGGCGAGGCTCTTCAGAAATACGTCAAGGGTATCGGAAAATAGCGACATTCTCCCGCGGATGCGGATGTTGGAGATGATGTGTGTGGAATCCAGCCGCTGATCCTTTGTGGAGAGTTCCAGTTTTTTCAGCGCGGAATCTCTAATGGTGTCAAAGGCATTGCGTATAAGCTTCATCTCGGGGTCTTTGGCGGCCAGCCGGCGGCGAAACTCCACCAAAGACCGGCGGGACAGATAATCGTCTTCTGCGTTTATATCCAGCGCGTATCGCCAGCGGATGTCAAAACTGAATTCGTCCAGGGCTTCCTGATCGCTCATGTTGTTGGATTCTTCCAACAGGCACAACCCCAGCAGGCGTGCAATGCTGAAATTGGGACGGCCTGTTTTCCCGTAAAGAAATGCGTATTGATCTTCTTGACGAAATAGGATGGGAAGAATCTCGACTTTGAAAAAGTGCGCCCAGGATGATTGTAATCGCTTACATAGACTGTCTGATAGTTGCGTGTCTATACCGAATAACGTCTGTTGGGGGTTCGTTCGTTTATACATGCGCACTTTTATATCACCAACACCGCTATGGCAAGAGTTACTTCTCAGGAATCATAAGTTAACAGCGTTATATCATCCCAGCATCTATGGGCAGACTACCAAGTCTGAGAAAGAGAAAAAAATAATATAAGCTGCCCAAAAAAGAAACCTCCTGATAAAGAGAAAAAAAGCTCGGACAAGCTTAAACTCAATAAAAGGAGGTCTCCCTATGCGTTGTGAAGAAGATAGCAGGCTCGAAGCATTTCGTCAATTTCGAAAAGAGATACGAGGATCAAAGGGATACCTGATTGTCGGAATCGATATTGCCAAGGAAAAGCATCATGCTTTTTTCGGTACAGCAACAGGGAAAACGTTATTACGACGATTGATCTTTGACAATACGATAGAAGGCTTCAGGAAGCTGCTGGAGCAAACAGAAGCAATTCAAGCAACCCATAAGCTCAAGAAAGTCGTCTTCGGCATGGAACCGACGGCCAACTACCATAAGCCTCTTGGAGAGCATTTAATCCGCCGCGGGAGAACGGTGGTTCTGGTGGGCGGCGTTGCTGTCAAACGAAACAGAGAGCTTTTAGATGGCCGCTGGGACAAACACGACGATAAAGACGCCGCCAATGTTGCGGATTTGATTTCGCAGGGCAAATGCTTGTTTTATGAATATCCGGCAATCGAAATACGCGATCTTCGCAATTTATTGTCATTGAAGCGTAAGCTTAAGAAACTGGAACACGGATACCGGGTCAGGATTCGCAATCAGCTGATTGCCCAGTATTTTCCGGAGCTGGATTCATACAGCGGTTATGCCGAGACCGAATCCATCGTCCGCTGGTGTTTGGACCCTTCGCAGATCGCTGGCTTTGAAAAGGACCAGTTTAAAGACAGAGTGTCCACCACCGGAAGGCAGACCCTGATGAAGAAAAAGCGTTTAGACGATATTCAGAAACTGGCCATCGCCTCCATCGGATGCGAAGTAGGCCAAGGCGCCAGTTTCGACGCGAAGATCATGGTGGAAGGACTGCGGCACACCCGGAAGGCCATTCAAGAAACGGAAAACAAAATCGAAGCAACCTGCAGGCAGTTTCCGGAATATGATTATCTGCTGACCATTCCCGGTTTTGGCCCGGACGTATCCGCCAAGGTTTTAGGGGCCATCGGCAACCCGCACCGGTTTTTCAATCAGCAGCAGGTGCTCAAGATGGCGGGCCTGGATCTTGGCGCGGATCGCAGCGGCAAGACGTCACAAAACGCCGTGCCGGTGATCTCCAAACAGGGGAAAGCGGATTTCCGATACGCCTTGTATCAGGCGGCCTTTATCGCCTCTTCCCGGAATAAAGACTTTATGTTCTATTTTGCAAGGCAACTGCAGGGAAGGGAAAAAGAAAAAGGCATTAAGACCAAGCGATATGTAAAATTATCAGCCAAGCTTTTGGTGATTGCCTGGACCTTGATGAAAAATCAGGAGGCGTTTGACATCAAGCATCTGAGGCAGGAATAGCAACCAAAAGTAAAAAAACTGATTCTCTGAAGCGAGCTCGATTAACAGCATTGAGGCACGATGACCTCGGGAGGGACAATAAAGAGCCGCTCACTGACTTTAAAATCTGGCATGAGAAAATGAACGTCCCTGCGGACCGCATCGTCCGCATGGGTGAAAAGAGCAATTTCTGGATGATGGGAGAAACCGGCCCCTGCGGACCCTGCTCGGAAATCCTTTATGATCAGGGCAAAGAGACGGGCTGCGGACGGCCCGACTGCGACGTTTTTTGCGACTGCGACCGACACCTGGAAATCTGGAACAACGTCTTTACGCAGTATGACCGCGACGAAACCGGAAAGCTCACGCCGCTTGCCAAACCGAGCATTGACACGGGCATGGGGCTGGAGCGCCTGACCGCCGTCATCCAGGGCGTTAAAAGCAACTACGATACGGATTTATTTACACCCATCTTCCGATTTGTCGAAAAATTTTCCGGAAAAACATACGGAAAAAAACCGGATCATGATGTTTCCATCCGCGTGATCGCCGACCACAGCCGGGCCGTCACTTTTTTGATTGGCGATGGCATTCTGCCCTCCAATGAAGGCCGGGGCTATGTGCTTCGGCGTATCCTGCGCCGCGCGGCGCGCCATGGCAAGATGCTGGGCATTGACAAACCGTTTTTAAACGAAACCGCAAGAGTCGTCATCGACATGATGAAATACACGTATCCGGATCTGGCCGAAAAAGCGCCCTACATCACCAAAGTCATCTTAAACGAAGAGCAGCG
>Ga0116182_1005571_pt1 | contig 10718 bp, 10 predicted proteins | sample AD_UKC077_MetaG_FD_89805 | JGI IMG/M metagenome (GOLD analysis project Ga0116182, IMG submission 89805) | Active sludge microbial communities of municipal wastewater-treating anaerobic digesters from USA - AD_UKC077_MetaG | ecosystem: Engineered > Bioreactor > Anaerobic > Digestate | place: USA...
ATGTTGAAATTTCCAACCGTACTCTACCGGAGAGATACTTATATTGAACGTATAAAGCCATTTATACATACACCTATCGTAAAAGTAATGATTGGGCATCGAAGGGTGGGCAAAAGTTATATTCTTTATCAACTTATTGACGAAATAAGGAATAATGAGCATGATGCCAATATAATATATATCAACAAGGAAGATATTGCCTATGTGGATATTGTATCTTCAAAAGACCTGCATGATTATATTGCATCCCGATTGATGAGTAAAAGGAAAAACTACATTTTTATTGATGAAATTCAGGAAATAGAAGGTTTCAAAGTTGCCATACGCTCCTTAGCATTGGACGATAGTAATGATATCTACATTACCGGAAGCAACTCAGAGATGTTTTCAAGCGATTTGGCAAACGAACTTGGCGGCAGGTATGTTGAATTTAAGATATACAGCCTTTCCTATATGGAGTTTCTGGACTTTCACAAACTGAATAATGACGATGAATCGCTGGAAAAATACATCCGTTTCGGTGGCTTACCTTACCTAATTCACTTGCCAATGCGCGAAGAAGTGGTAATGGAATACATTCGCTCGGTTTATTCAACCATTGTTCTTCGTGATGTTGTTGCTCGCAATAATATCCGCAATACAGCCTTTTTGGAACAATTAATCCGTTTCTTGGCAGATAATATAGGAAGTCTTTTTTCTTCGAAAAGCATCAGTGATTTTTTGAAAAGTCAAAATATACGAATGTCGCCAACGTTGGTGTCCGAATATGCAGACTCTCTGGCTTCAGCATTCGTGGTTCATCGCTTAGGACGTTATGATATTGTTGGGAAACGTTTATTTGAACGTGGCGAAAAGTACTTTTTCGAAAATATGGGAATCCGCAATGTTGTGGCGGGCTACAAACCGCAAGACAGAGCAAAACGACTGGAAAATATTGTTTGTAATCATTTGTTGTATTGTGGCTATGAGGTAACTGTAGGAACACTTTCGACCGAGGAAATCGATTTTGTTTGTACACGAGCCGGCGAAACATTATATGTACAGGTCGCGGCAGAATTGTCTAAACCCGAAACTATCGCCAGAGAATTTGGCAATTTATTGAAGATAAAAGACAATTATCCCAAAATAGTAGTATCCGGCGAACGTTCATTCGAAAATACTTACGAAGGAATAGAACACATTTGCATTCGAGATTTTTTGACTTCTTCTGTTACTCCTAAAATTGTGTAAACAAAGAAATCATTACTCGACACCCTGGCATAGACGCTTATAATTGGTATGCGGTAAATACCGGTAAATTATGTCCCAAAGACTGGCAAGTATCAACAGAAATTGAATGGACTGAACAGGTTACTTTTTTAGGCGTAGAATCTGTTGCAGGCGGTAAGCTTAAAGCCATCCCCCCTTACCGGGTCAGTTTAAGGTCTCAGAAACTGGTTCAAATTGATGATTTGCCTTATATTTACGGCAGGTTTTCAGCCCGAGGCTGCTTTTATACTTTTGAAGAACTGGCATGAATAAATGGACTACCGGAAATATTGGAGATCTTAACGGAAAGAGGATAGTGATTACCGGATCATCACACGGGATAGGTTTAGAGGCGGCCAGAGTTCTGGCATCAAAGGGAGCTGAGGTGGTTCTTGCAGTAAGGAACAGGGAGAAAGGGGAGAAGGCTGCTGCAGAGATCAGGGCCATGAACGGATCGCAGTCTGTGGCTGTGATGGATCTCGATCTGGCGGATCTTGAATCGGTAAAGAGATTTGCTGAAGGGTTTATATCCCGTTATGACAAGCTTGATGTACTGATCAACAATGCCGGTGTGATGATCACACCATATAGAAGGACAAAGGATGGCTTTGAACTTCAGTTTGGTACGAACCATCTCGGCCATTTTGCACTGACCGGTCAGTTGCTGCCGGTGCTGATGAACACACCGTCGTCACGTATTGTCTCCATCAGCAGCATAGTTGCAAGGAAGGCAAAGATCCACTTTGACAACCTGGACGCTTCAAAAGGATACAGCTCCATGAAGTTTTACGGCCAGAGCAAACTTGCCAATCTTATGTTCGCCATTGAGCTGCAGAGCAGGCTTGAGAGCGCCGGGTCGTCAACCATCAGTGTTGTCTGTCATCCGGGTATCAGTGCAACAAATCTCCTCTCCCGTGGCAAGGAAAGAGAGACCGGCAGGGTTATGAAGGTACTCCTGCGGTTAGTGGCCCAGCCTGTCTCAATGGGAGCGTTGCCAACACTCTACGCTGCCACTCATCCTGATCTCAGGGGAGGTGAGTATATCGTTCCCGAGGGTCCGGGTAATACCAGGGGTTATCCGGTTCTTTCCAATGACCCGGCAAGACTGTACAAGCCAGACATCTCAGCCAGGCTGTGGGAGGTGTCGGAAGCAATGACAGGGACCCGGTACAGTTTCTGAGAAAAGCCTGTAGTCGGCAGGTCCCATTCATGAATTCTGTTGCTCCGTCAGGGCTCCCCTTCTTCGTCGGGGTAAACTTCGCACCCTGCCGTCGCAAAAGAAAAATGCCGGCTGAAGAACCGGCATCCTGGTTGCTCCGTCAGGGCTCGAACCTGAACTTTTCTGATCCAGAGTCAGACGTGTTGCCAATTACACCACGGAGCAGTTTGGGCTGCAAATATAGAATTATTCCGGAAAAATTACAAACCAATATTAAAGTAGTGCAGGTACCGACTTTCTTTGAATACCATAGCCTTAGCGAAGAGGTGTCACGGAAGTCACGAAGGTCAGCTTATCTGATATTGCATCTGCAATGTTGATTCATTGATACTGAGCTATAGAACTAAATATGAGTGAAAGTTTGGTCGCAGGCTTTCGGAATATTCTTATTATTGAGGATCATCAATCAATTCAAAATATCCTTTATCAACGTCATAGTTATAAATTTCGCCTGTTTCAATTACATAATACCAGCCGTAAATAGTTAACTTGTTATTGTTGTAACGTTCAAGTACATATGGATAAGTAAGCAAATGACTTATTTGCTGCACCACATTCATTTGTTCGGTCATCCATTCCCGTTCGGCTTCAGTGGCATTGGGAATCATTTGCATTACTTTGTTTTTTACCGGACGTGATAATTCGAGCCAAAGATTGGTATGAGGCAAACCTTTCATTTGCTCTTCGCTTTTGTACAAAGCTCCACAACCTCCGCAATTTGAATGCCCGCATACAATAATATTTGTAATCTCCAGGGCTAGAACGGCATACTCTATAGCCGCACTGATAGCCGGATAGTTAACTCCTTTTTTATAAGGAGGGATTATGTTTGCAACGCTGCGTATTATAAATAACTCACCTGGCAAAGTGGAAGTTATAAGCGAAGGCACCAAACGGGAATCCGAACATCCAATAAAAACTGAATGAGGTTTTTGTGTTTTGCTTAAGTCACCAAATAAACTTTTGTGTGCTTCAAAATCCTTTTTCCGGAAAGAAACCGCACCATCATGTATTTTTTTCATTCGTATATAGTTTTTATTTCAATGATCTGATAACAGATTCTTTTTTAAAAGTTGACAATTCAAAAATCAAGACTCAGGGCACGGGGCTCAGGGCTCAGGGCACGGGGCACAGGGCACAGGGCTCAGGGCACGGGGTGCGGGGCATGATAACTCTGGACGCAGATCTGCATCCCGCGTACCGCTTCCATGTGGGTTTCATAATATTATTGTTAAACACAGATCTTGATTACTTGTAATCGTTTAGCTCTAATTAAGCCGAAATATAAATTATATCCATTAAATGCAGTGCATGATTCTGAAAAAATTTGGTGCTTATTTTTACTGATATGTTCTTTTTAGGGCGGAAGATCGGCACAGGGTACAGAGCGCAGAGCACAGGGCGGGTCAACAAAAGAACACCCTAACTGCTTATTGGTACGTTATAACAATGTTATAACATGCTTTAAGGTCTTATTTCTGATAGTCAGATACATAGAAAGAGACAGCAAGACAATGTATTATGTATTATAGGCGATAGATTATAGGCGATGTTTAAACAATTAGCAAATAACAATTAACAATTAACAATTATTGGTTATAGGCGATGTGCTGCATTCGAAAGGACCACAAGACAATGTATTATAGACGATAGATTATAGGCGATGTGCTGCATTTGAAAGGACTGCAAGACCGCAAGACAAAGTATTATGTATTATAGGCGATAGATTATAGGCGATGTGCTGCATTTGAAAGGACTGCAAGACTGCAAGACCGCACGACTATTTATTCAGCTTTGCCCAGCTGTCCCTCAAACCTACTGTCCGGTTAAAGACAAGATTATTGCTTGTTGAGTCAGGATCTACGCAGAAATACCCCAGCCTCTGGAACTGGAATTTATCAAGCGGCCTGGCTGTGGCAAGTGAGGGCTCGGCCTTGCAGCCGCGAACGACTTTCAGGGAGTCGGGATTGAGGAAATTCCTGTAGTCCTCATCTTTTTGACCTGCCGGATCCTCAGTGTTGAAAAGCCTGTCGTAAAGCCTGACCTCGGCATCTATGGCATGCTCTGCCGATACCCAGTGAAGAGTTGCTTTAACCTTCCTGTCCGCCAATGAAGCGCCGCTCCGCGTTTCGGGATCATAGGTACATCTTACCTCCGTCACATTGCCGGCGGCATCCTTCTCGAAGCCTGTGCATTTTATTATATAGGCACCCTTCAGCCTGACTTCCTTTCCGGGAGCAAGCCTGAAAAACTTGTGAGGAGGATTCTCCATGAAATCTTCCTGCTCGATATAAAGCTCGCGGCTGAAGGGGATAGTCCTGCTTCCCATGCTTTCATCCTCGGGATTGTTTATGAGTTCTACATTTTCTGTCTTACCCTCCGGATAGTTGGTAATAACCACTTTCAGGGGATTCAACACGGCAAAAACCCTTGGTGCCCTGAGATTGAGATCATCACGCACAGCATGCTCCAGGAGTGAGACGTCGTTTATCGCCTCCACCTTTGTATAACCTATAAGATCGACGAATTTACGGATGGATTCAGGAGTGTAACCCCTTCTCCGTAAACCGCAAAGGGTGGGCATCCTCGGATCGTCCCAGCCTGAAACCAGTCCTTCCTGAACCAGCTCGAGAAGCTTCCGCTTGCTCATCATGGTATAGGTAAGGTTAAGCCTGTTGAATTCAATCTGCCTGGGACGGTAATCGTCAGTCTTGAGCTGATCGATTAACCAGTCGTACAAAGGCCGGTGAACTTCAAACTCAAGAGTGCACAGGGAATGAGTAATACCTTCGAAGTAATCACACTGCCCATGGGCAAAATCATACATGGGATATACCTTCCAGCTCTCGCCCGTGCGGTGATGCGCGGTTTTTATTATCCTGTAAATAATGGGATCGCGCATATGCATGTTGGGCGATGCCATGTCGATCCTGGCTCTTAAAACCCTGCTGCCTTCTTCAAATTCACCATGGTTCATCCTTTCAAACAGATCGAGGTTTTCTTCAGGAGACCTTCCGCGGAAAGGACTCTCGGTACCCGGCTGGGTCGGAGTCCCTTTTTGAGATGAGATCACAGCGGCAGGCTGATCATCAACATAGGCCAGCCCCTTTTTTATCAGATCGACGGCAAAGTCATAAAGTTTCCCGAAATAATCCGATGCATAATACTCGCGGTCCTCCCAGTCGAATCCCAGCCATCTGATATCTTCCTTTATGGAATCGATATACTCAACTTCCTCCTTGACGGGATTGGTGTCGTCGAAACGCAGATTGCACTTGCCTCCGTATTTCTGGGCCATGCCGAAATCGAGACAGATGGCTTTTGCATGACCGATATGAAGATAGCCATTGGGCTCGGGAGGGAACCTGGTATGAACCCTTCCGTCATTTTTGCCGGCAGCAAGATCGTCAATAATGATCTGTTCGATAAAACTACCCGCTAACTTCGTTTCCCGCGGATCTATGAGATTCCCTTCGTTCATCCTGTTTATTTTTTGTGGATTACAAAAATAGGACGATTTTGACAGTATACTAATACCTGGGATAGAAAAACCTGTAAAATGCTTTTAAATTTGCCGGGAATTGATAAAACACATTAGCTTAGACTCTGAAATTAAATTAAACCGTCATGGGACTGATCGTAATTGAAAACATGGAGTTCTACGCCTTCCACGGACATTACCGGGAGGAACAAATAGTAGGAAACAGATTCGTCGTCGACCTTAAGATCGAAACCGACATGACGGTCGCGGCAAAAAGCGATAACCTTAAGGATGCCGTTAATTACCAGAAAGCCTATCAGATAGTAAAGTCACAAATGGACAGGAAATCCTACCTTCTCGAAAACATTGCCGGACGAATCCTGGAAGCACTCTATGCAGAACTGGAAGGCATTAAAAAAGCTACGGTAAAGGTGTCAAAGGTGAATCCCCCGATGGGAGGCAAGATCGGATCAGTAAGCGTTGTAATGGAAAAGTAAAAAAGAAACGCCGGATGATCAGGATGTCATTGAAAAGATTATTTTTGTACAATATTTGAATACTTGTTCACATATTCAATGAAGAAAAGTAAATCGCTTTCGGAATCAGCTTCCTGTATAGAAAGGGAAAAGGTCGAATCGGTCAGGGCGAAGATGAAGTCCGAAAGGTTTTTTCATGACCTTGCCGAGACCTTCAGGGCGATGAGCGATCCTACCAGAACGAAAATCATTTATGCCCTGTGCCTTGAAAAGGAACTGTGCGTACAGGACATCGCGGCTATAATCGAAACATCAAGTTCGGCAACTTCACATCAGCTCAGGATACTGCGAAACATGAAGCTGGTCAGGTACAACAAGGTTGGAAGGATGGCTTACTATTCTCTTGATGATATCCATATCAACAATCTCTTCGCGGAAGGCATGAGACATGTTGAGGAGGAATAAAATATGATCAGATAACTGTAAAAATGTCAACACAGATGCATCACAGACATGGAGCTGGAGACAGGAGAGGCTGTATTAATCTGACAGGCCTTGATGACGGTCAGTCAGGTATCATTGTTTCGGTGATGGGAGGGGAGATGCTTACAAAAAGGCTTGCCGACCTGGGAATCACGCCGGGGAAAGAGCTTAAGCTGATCAGGAAGACTCTTTTTTCAGGACCGGTTCAGGTTGAGGTGGCCGGTTCAAAACTGGTGATCGGCTGGGGGCTGGCATCCAAAATCATGGTTGAAGTCAAATGAGGGATGATAATAAAATCAACATAGTTCTTGCAGGTCAGGGGAATTCAGGGAAATCAACAATTTTCAATTATCTGACAGGTCTTCATCAGCATATCGGCAACTGGGCCGGCAAGACGATTGAAAAAGCTGAAGGAACACTGTTCTACAGGGATCATATGGTTGACGTTCTCGACCTGCCCGGAATCTATTCGCTTACAACCGTTTCAGAAGAGGAGCTGATCTCAAGGAGCTACATCATAAAACAAAATCCCGACTGTGTAATTAATGTGGTTGATTCCACAAATCTGGAACGAAGCCTTATTTTCACACTTCAGCTTCTGGAACTGGAGCGGCCGGTGATTATTGCCCTGAATATGACAGATCTTGCCAAAAGAAAAGGGATCACTGTTGATGTAAAAAAACTGCAGAAAATTCTTAATGTTCCGGTAATACCCACGATTGCTTCAAGGGGATCGGGTTTGACAAGACTGGTCGATAAAGCGATCGATCTGAAAACGGGTAAACCGGAGCGGACAATTCACAAGTATGGCAAGGAGATCGAACAGGGAATAGAAGAACTTTCGGATCAGCTGAAAGGGATCGATCTTCCCTATCCCCTGAGGTGGATTGCAATAAAACTGCTCGAGAAGGACAGTGATATAACTGCAAGGGTATCTGAATTAAAACCAAGAGCGGTGGAAAGCTCCCTTAGGATAATGGAGGAACTGGAAGAGATACACGGGCACGATTCGCCTTTGGTTATTGCCGACGAAAGAAGTCTTCTCGCTTCCCGGATTACCCGAGAGACTGTAAGGATAGCAAAAGACAGGGAGCTGTCGCTCAATGAACGACTCGAAGTCCTTACTACACATAAGGTGACGGGTTACCTTTTTATGATCCTGATACTTGGAGGAATGTTCCTGGCGGTGTTCAGTTTTGGGAACCGGCTCTCGGAATGGCTCGATTCAATATTTTCGGGATGGCACGACTTGTGGGAAGCCGCTGTCGGCACCTCCTTCTGGCCGGCTCTGGGCTGGTCGGCAATCGAAAGTGTCCTCGCTCTTATCCAGATAGCTTTTCCATATATACTGCCATTTTATATTCTGCTGTACCTTCTTGAGGACTGGGGTTATATTGCAAGAATTTCATTCCTGATGGACAAACTCATGCATAAGATGGGGATTCACGGCAAGGCATGCATCTCGTTCATCATCGGATTAGGCTGCAATGTCCCGGGATGCCTGTCGTGCAGGATAATGGAATCGAAGCGGGAGAGGTTTATTACGGCAGTGCTTGTCACTCTTGTCCCATGCTCGGCAGTGTCGGTAATCGTGTTCGGACTTGTCGGGAAATATGTGGGATTGCTGTGGGCACTTGGCTTATATATCTTTGCTACTGTACTGATATTCATTGTCGGGAAGATTTCGTCAAAACTTATGATCGGAGAACCGGTGGAACTGATTATGCCGATGCCTGATTACAAGACGCCAAATATCAAAACTATTTTTTCGCAGACCTGGGATTCACTGAAGGAATTTATTTATATAGCCGCCCCGATTGTCATAGTATCGGGAGTGGTGATACAAGGCATAAACCTTGCAGGCTGGATGCCTGCAATAGCTTCCGTCATGAGTCCGGTTACCGTGAACTGGCTCGGACTGCCTGCTGTGACGGGCATCCTTCTCATTTTTGGTATTTTGCGAAAAGAACTTATCCTGGTGATGCTTGCCGCCTACCTAGGAACAACCGACTTCAATGAAGTGCTGACCTCACAGCAGATGATCACACTTGCAGTTGTAAGCATGTTTTATGTGCCCTGTGTTGCAACCATCTCGGTACTCTGGAAAGAATACGGCTGGAAAAAAGCTCTCGTTATAACCCTCGCTGAAACTGCCTTTGCAATAGTGCTGGCAGGGCTGGTGAAGAGGGGGCTGGATGTTTTTATGGTGTAGGGTACAGGGCGGAAGAACGCCGTTTTTCATTCTAAAAAAACTCATTAAATATCTTTGTTATGAGCAATAGTTTATTATCTTTGTAATGAACAAGAGCTCATAACACATGTCACCACGACCGTGCAGACTGAGGAAAGTCAGCAAGCCTCCCCTAATCTCGGGATTAAAACCCTATGGGGACAAGCTGAAAAAGGAAAATGTGTCAAGCATATTCCTTTTTCTCGAGGAGTATGAAGCTATTCGACTCTGTGATCATGAGATTATGAATCATAAGCAGGCGGCAAATATGATGGATGTGTCGAGGCCCACATTAACCAGGATATACACTGCAGCAAGAAGAAAGATTGCAGATGCCCTTGTAAATGGCAGGCAAATCATCATTGAAGGGGGAAAGATTTATTTCGACAGCGAATGGTACCAGTGCAGCAACTGCTGTTGTTATTTCAACAATCCCGGGAAGATGGACGGAATTAAGGAATGCCCGCTGTGCAGGAGTTCTGAGTTTACGAATGTTCAACAACCAGAATAATATTAATTAAATACAACCGATATGAAAGTAGCTATAACAAGTACAGGTAACACTCCTGAAAGCGAACTGGACCAGCGCTTTGGACGCTGCGAATGTTTTGTCATTTATGATACCGAAACCAATAGTATTGAGTTTATTCCCAATCCCAACAAGGATGCCCTGGAGGGTGCAGGACCTGCCTCAGTTCAGATAGTTGCATCACGGGGTGTGGAGAAGGTGATCTCGGGAGAATTCGGGATAAAGGTAAAATCTCTTTTCGACAGCCTTAAAATACAGATGATAGTAATTAAAGAACCTGAAAAGAAGATAATTGAAATAATTGATATGTTAAATAAACAGTAAAGTAAAAAAACAATGAACAAGAAGATAGCAATTCCATTGGAAGAGGGAATATTATGTTCACATTTTGGCCATTGCCAACAATTTGCAATAATTGATGCTGATGGGAAAAATATTACCGGCCTGACTCTTTTAACCCCGCCTCCCCATGAACCCGGGCTGCTTCCCGGCTGGCTTGCTGAAAAAGGTGTAACGGATGTTATCGCCGGCGGTATGGGACAAAGAGCCATCAACCTTTTTAATGAGAGAAAAATAAATGTATTTGTAGGGGCTCCGATAAAACCACCAAAGGATCTTGCAAGCGACCTTCTGAATGATACCCTGTCGGCCGGAGCAAACTATTGCGATCACTAGATCCCGGAAGCTGTTATGATATCAGATTATCGCTGCTTCTATTGTATCGCCCGTGCTTTTGAACGTCTGCTTTCGCGTGACAGCATTTCGCCGGAAGCAAAAGACGGTTTTACAAGGGATATGATAAACCTTTATGCTGAAAACTGGGGAAAGCATAATACTCCGCTTTTTGCCAGGAAGCTTCACGTCCTGATGAGGGATCATACAGGGGACAGAGATCCTTATATTCTTGAGAAGAAACAGTACAATGATATTGCCCTTGGCCTGTTTCCGGAGATGAAAAGTCTTGTTAAAAAAAGCCGTGATCCCTTTAACACCGCCCTCCGTCTGTCAATAGCAGGCAACATTATCGATTTTGCCATAAGTGACAATTTTGA
>Ga0116182_1005578_pt1 | contig 10712 bp, 9 predicted proteins | sample AD_UKC077_MetaG_FD_89805 | JGI IMG/M metagenome (GOLD analysis project Ga0116182, IMG submission 89805) | Active sludge microbial communities of municipal wastewater-treating anaerobic digesters from USA - AD_UKC077_MetaG | ecosystem: Engineered > Bioreactor > Anaerobic > Digestate | place: USA...
AAACCTATCATCCCTATCTTTCTCAGTCATCTTATGCAAAACAGAGATAATATCATCAGAGATATACGGGTAATGCTGGCGTGGGTCAGGTAAATTACTATTCACTATATGGTTCATCACAACAAAATCGCTTTCAGTATCAGTATGAAAAGGCATTCTACCAGACAACATCTCAAAGAGAGTTATACCCAAGCTGTAAATATCAGTTCGTTGATCTATATCTTTCTTTGCCATCACTTGTTCAGGGCTCATATAGTATAAAGTGCCAACTTTTGCACCTGTGCGTGTGAGACCCATATCTCCCATTATTTTGGCAATACCGAAGTCCATGATCTTCACTTTATCTTGTGAATCGATCATGATATTTGAGGGCTTTATATCACGGTGTACTATATTTTTATTGTGTGCATATTGCAGTGCTTCGCATATTTGATTGAATATCTTGATCGTACGTTCTTCTGGGATTGGTCCTGTCTTTCGTATCAATTCTTTGAGTGTGATCCCATTTGCATATTCCAATGCCATGATATACTTATCTTCGTGGATGAAAAATGAATATAGTTGCACGATATTCGTATGGCTCATCGATGCTTGTACACGTGCTTCTTGTTTAAAGCGTTCTACAAATTGTGAATCAACAGTCAGGGCTGGATTTAATACTTTTAATGCTACTTTTCTGCCTAAGCTCTCATCTTCAGCGAGATAGACTTCGCCCATTCCACCTTCGCCAATCTTCTCTAAAACATGAAAGTTGTTTAGCTTTGTGCCGATATTGATAAACATATGCTCTCCTCAAATCTAACTGTGTGCCAATTTAACATGTTTAGAAATATATGTCAAGTGTTTTTTCGACCACCGACAATTAAACAACGAACAACAACAAACAATTTAGCAACGAACTACAACGAACTTAACGAACTACAACGAACTTTTTTTATTGAGCAACGAACGACACGAACTGCACGAACTTTCTGCTCCTCTGTCGCAGTGGGGATTTAGTGTTTTGCCTGGATGGGAGTGGTACATTTATTTCTGCCACGAAAGACACGAATGAGACACGAATAAAGCGAAGAACACGAAGGTTTTTAACCACAAAGAGCACGAAGAACACAAAGGAGTTTTAAGGGTTAACAACGAACAACTGGTTTGCTTCGCAAAAGTGAGAGAGTGAACAAGTGAACGAGTGAGAAGTGTTTACCGTCTCGTATTCTGCCACTCATCGATTTTAAAATACATATAACAAAAACAGGAAACTAATAATGTGCCACCCCCATCCAGGCAAATCTCTGTGGACCTCTGTGTTTCTCTGTGGTTAATTAAAAAGCTGAAAATCGGACGCATATATAAGTATAGGGCTCATTGTTTTTTTTACATTCGCAATTAAGGATAATTGCGAGCACGTGAGATTTTTTACATTCGCAATTAGGGATAATTGCGAGCACGTGAGATTTTACATTCGCAACTAAGGATAGTTGCGAGCACGTGAGATTTTACATTCGCAATTAGGGATAGTTGCAAGCACGTGAGATTTTACATTCGCAATTAGGGATAATTGCGAGCACGTGAGATTTTACATTCGCAACTAAAGATAGTTGCGAGCACGAGTGTGCACGTTGGACAGGCACAAGTCCAAGCCATACAAAACAAAAACGGTTTTTTGGCATATTATATCTTGCTTGTAAGCTTGCCAGTTTGCAAGGTATAAAAACGAAAAATCAACATAAACAAAATATCTTTAAAATAATGCTTGACTTGTAAAAGTGAGTATGATAAATTGCCACACAGGTGGACTTGAGGAGAGCTTATGCGTGTAAATATCGGGGCAAGACAAAACAGTTTATTTGTATTGGGACAATTTGGTGAAGGCTTAATCAGTAGGATCTATTTAAGAAAGAATGAGAGCTTAGGATGTGAAGCAAAGCTAAAAGTATTGAGTCAAGCATTAAAGCTTGTTCATAGTAATATCAGCATGATACATGTTTATAATATTTTGAGGTAAGACAGTGCATAGATCAAAAGAGAGGTTTATAAAAATTGGTAGAGCAGCAGACAATGACATAGCTATCAATAGCAAAACTATATCCTCGTACCATTGTACTATTCGCTTGATCAATAATCGCTATTTTATTGAAGATTTAGGCTCGACTAATGGAACTAATGTTAATGGCGAACGAATCAAAAAAACTGTTGAGATAAGCAAAAATGATAGTATTTTATTAGCCAATAATACAGAACTTAGATGGGGCAGCATTGAGCATGCTTTTAAAAATAAGTCAATAAAAACAGAACAATTCCAAAAAGAAATAGTACGTATTGGAAGAGCTGCAGACAATGATGTAGTGATAAATAACATAAAAGTATCACGTTATCATGTTGAAATCAGAAAAGAAAATCAGCATTTTATAATTAAAGATTTGGATAGCAGTAATGGCACTTTTTTGAACAATAAGCGTATTAGCAATGCAGAAGCCTCTACTGAAGACATTATTAGTGTGGGCGGCTTTGAAATAAAGTTAAAAGAGCTATTTGCAGAAGGTTATGAGTCCATCGAGTCAAAGATCCAGTTATCTGTGCGTAATGTATCGTTTAGAGTTAATGAAAAAGTCTTGGTTCAACCTATGGATTTGTGTATCAATGGAGGAGAATTTGTCGGTTTGATAGGACCCAGCGGAGCAGGGAAAACCACATTGATGCTGTTGCTGGCAGGTATTAACCCATGTAATAGTGGGACAGTAAATATAAACTCTATGTCTCTGCATCATAATTCAGAGGTATTTCAAGGTCAGATTGGCTATGTTCCTCAGGAGGATATTATACACCGCGAACTGACTGTCAAAGAGTCTTTGGAATATACTTGCCGACTGAGGCTGGGAAAGCATTTGTCCGATAATGAGAGAGATGAACATATTCAGAATATACTGAACAGTCTGCAGTTATCAGAAGCACAAGATGTGCTTATTGGTTCACCTGAGAAAAAAGGTATTTCAGGAGGACAAAGAAAACGTGTGAATATGGCACAAGAGCTCATTACAGAGCCATATATATTCTTTTTGGATGAACCAACGAGTGGCTTGGATCCACAGAGCGATTCTGATGTGATGGACATGCTGCAAGACATTGCCAGTAAAGGCAAGATGGTAGTTATCACAACGCATAATATTACACAACGTAATTTTGAAAAGCTGAGCCATTTAATAGTAATGGCTAAAAATGGATATCTTGCGTATTATGGACCTGCGAGAGAGGCAACAGCCTATTTTGGCGTTAAGCAGCCAGAAGAAATATTTAAGCGTTTGGAAGAAGATAGCTCTATTAATTGGGCAGAGAAATATCTCAAATCAAAATACTTTCAAACGGAAGTCGAGAGAAAAATAAAGGCGGAATTAAATGCCTCAGACTATCAGAGCACAAAGACTAAGCTTGCCAAAGGTGGAGCAGATCAATGGCTCGTACTCGTGCAAAGAATGTTTAAGATAAAGGTCCGTGATCGCACCAGCACTACTATAATGCTCTTGCAAGCACCAATAATCACTCTCTTCAGTTATATTGCGTTTTATGACAATGAAACTAATGTAGTGCCAATGCTTTTTGTATTGGTCATAGCCTCAATATGGCTTGGATGTAATAATTCATCGCGAGAAATAGTGTCGGAACGCTCGATTTTCAAAAGGGAAAGAATGGTAAATTTGTCTGTATGGAATTATCTTTCTTCTAAAATAGTGGTTTTAAGCATCCTAAGCCTTTTGCAAAGCATGATACTGGCACTTACCCCCTATTTTGCTGATTTTAAAATCGGGTTTTCGTATTTGTCTTTGTCTTTTATCTTCTTTGTGGTGTCTATAACTGCTATGTCTATGGGCTTTTTGATATCTTCTATTGTCAAAACAAATGAATCTGCAATGGCTCTTGTACCTGTTGTGCTGATACCACAAGTTATTTTTGGTGGATTAATAGTCTATTATCAAGCTATGAATTCTCTTTCACAGAGCATATCATCTCTTATGTTGAGTCGCTGGGGCTTTGACTGGGCTACTTACAATTCTGGTCATTTTAGAAGCATATTAGGCTTTGATACTGAGTTAGCAAGCATTATCTTTGTACACTTACTTTTTATTGTTTGCTTTACGGGCGTAACATTGAGATTATTGAGAAGGAAGTGATTAGAGTGTGGGCTTTAAAGAACAGTCTTTTATTATTTTATCACCATAGTTCTTCATGACCTGCGAAATCTTTTTAAAGAAATATATGTTTTTAACAAAATACTTGACTTATAAGAGCAAGTATATTAAAATGGCATAAATTTATACGTAGGAGTGTATATGTTTGTCAAGATTGGCTCAAAAGTGCAAAACTTTTTGGTGCAGAAAAAGATTGGCGAAGGTGGTATGGGCGAGGTCTACCTTGCAGAAGAGGATCTTTTAGAGAGACATGTAGCGTTAAAAGTATTAAATCCTTTATTAACAAATGACCCGCAGTTTACAAGTAGATTTATCAATGAAGCGAGAGTTCAATCGCAGTTACATCATCCAAATATTGTCACTTTATATTCTTTTTTTAACTTTGATAATCTTTATTATATGTCGATGGAATATGCAGCAGGTCGCACATTAAAGCAAGTAATCAGAGAGACTGGACCAATACCAGAAGCAAGATCGCTAAAAATATTAAAACAAATATTGGAGGCACTTGACTATGCTCACCAAAAAAACATTATACATCGAGATATAAAGCCCTCTAATATCATGATCGATTCCCAAGATAGAGTTAAGATCATGGACTTTGGTATAGCAAAAATGATTGGAGACAAACAATTAACCAAAACAGGTGCTAAGGTGGGGACAATATTTTATATGAGCCCTGAGCAAGTGAAAGCACAAAAAGACATAGACTTGCGTTCGGATATTTTTAGTTTAGGCGTTACCTTTTATGAAATGCTAACAGGTCGATTGCCGTATGATGATAACACAGAAAGCGATTTTGAAATAATGAGCGAAATCGTCAATAATCCGCTACCTGACCCAAGAAAGATCTATCCGTATATCTCTGATAATACTGTCGATATAAACTTTAAAATGGTTGAAAAAGATAGAGAATTGAGATTTCATAGCTGTAGACAAATAATTGATGCTATTGATAATACAAAAAGAGATGATAGAAAAATAGACGTAACGGTTGAAAAAGAAGAAAGACAAGAGCCACCTAATGCTGTGCAGGATAATAAGAAAGATCCATTGTATGGAGTAAAAGGATGGTTGGGATTATATTGTGGCTTTACTATGTTTGTAACATTAATTTCAGCAATTAATTTAATATACTTTAATTTTTTATCTTTACTTATACATTTATTCGGTTTGTCAGCTGTTATCCTCTTAATAAAAAAGAATAAATTAGGCGTCTTGTTTACAAAAATCAGTTTATGGATAAATATGTTTTTAAATTTTTATGGTTTTTTTGATCATTTAGATATATATGATGAGCCCAATGTTTTTTGTTTAATTGGCATCGTGTCTGGAATTATGTGGCTATTATACTTTTCCAAATCCAAACGTGTAAAAGTCACATACAATCTTAAAAAATAAATGGAGGAAATATGAATAAAACCAAAACCTGCCCACATGGACATAATTACTCAGCTGATCTGCCATCTTGTCCATTTTGCCCAACAAAGGACAGTATGTCAAATTTGAAAACTCAGATAGTCGGAGAAGATATGGAAAAGACTGTGGTTGATAGTTCACAACCCAGATATTCACAAACAAATAAGGCACCTAAAAATAGTGATCGGACTATGATAATGGATAGTAGCCCAAGCAGTCCTCAAGCGGCACAAGCCAACTCTCTGCGTAAGCTTGTCGGCTGGCTGGTGTCTTTTGATTTGGCTCCAGAAGGACGAGACTTTCGTATAGTGGTTGGTCGAACCAGAATTGGTCGAAATCCTAACAGCGACTTTATCATTAATAGTTCTGGTGTATCTGATGATCATGCAATATTGCTTTATCGTGATAATAAGCTCTGGATACAAGATCAACTATCTACAAACGGTACATTTGTGAATGACGAATTAATTGAGGATAAAATAAGACTTAAAAATCATGATATTATTAGAATTGGGACAACAGATTTAAAACTTGTACTTATAAACCCTGAGGAGTAATGATGAGAAGAATACTATTAGCCATCGTAGTTTTGGCAGTCTGTTCAAGTGTTTTTGCTTCTAACTTGCAAATGAAGTATATTAAATCAGATACTGATAATTACCCTCTTATAGTGAGTTCTGTGCAGGTGCTGGATAGCTTTGAAAAACCTATTCTCGATTTAGAATCAAAGCAGTTTACCTCTATAATAGATGGTAAAAGATCTGACTCAACGCATGTTATGACTTACAAAGATAGCGGTCAACCTCTGTATATCATGCTCTGCTTGGATGTATCAGGTTCGATGAGAGGTACCCCTTTGAACAAGATGAAAGAATCTGTTTTGCAATTCATCGAAGATATACGCAGTATCGATAAAATAGCTATCTATACATTTGCAGATGATGCGATCTTGGTATCTGACTTTACTAATAATAAAGAATATTTGCGAAACAAAGTGAACGGCTTGCAAACTCAAGGCACAAAAACAGCACTGTATTATGGTGTGCACAAAAGCTTGCAAAAACTCAAAGAAGAAAACCATAGAGGTGGAAAAATCCTTTTATTAGTTGGCGATGGAAAAGATGAAAATCCAGCAAGTTCTTATACAGAAGACGACGTGATAAATTCTGCAACTGAACAAGGTATTCCATTATTTTCATTAGGCTACTCAGCAATAGATAAGAGTTTTTTGCAATCCTTTGAAAGAATGTCAGATAAAACAGGTGGAACCTTTTATCACTCTCCTTCGCTTGATGAGTTGCAAAAAAGATATAAATTAATCTACGAACAGATTCTCAATATATATCTTTTGCAATACGTCAATACCGGCGTTATAGGTGATGGAATGGAGCACCAATTAGTGATTAATCTGGAACATAAGGGCAATAACAAGGCAGTCAGCTCAAAAATTGTTCTGCCCTTGGCTATCAATGAAATCGATGCAAACAAAGATATTATTATCGAAGAAAGTGATAATTATAGGCTTTTAGGCATTATTCTCGGGTCAATATTAGTGATTATTGTTCTTATTATATTCTTTATCAACAAAAGCAAAAAAGATAAAAGAAAGTTTGAAGAACAAAAACGACAACTTGAAGAGGAAAAACGAATATCGGAAAACCAGCTTCGTGAGCAAATTAAAGTGAAGGAAATTGCAGAAGAAAAGGTCGTCGAAGATGCAGAAAAGAAGGCTGAAACCGCTATAGTTGAAAAACAAGCACAAAGAGAAAGAACTATGATAGTTGATTATAATATATCAAGTCCAAAGCAGTCTAAATCAGATAAATTGCTGATTGAGATTATAATTGGCTATAATAGCGGTGCAAAATATAATGTTGATAGTAATGGTGCAACAATAGGCAGAAAAGAAGGCAATAGTATCTTATTGACCGAGTCAACAGTATCATCAAACCATGCACGTATTTATCATTCAGATGATGTTTTTTATATAGAGGATTTAGGGTCAACTAATGGAACATATATCAACGGCAATAAGGTTCAAATCCAGCAGTTGCGTAATAACGACACATTTAAAATCGGTGCTATTGAAGGAAAGATTGTAATATGAGAAGAAAATTTATAATTGAAATTGGCAATAAGACAGATGTTGGGATGGTCAGAGAAAATAATCAAGACTATTATGGTTCATATGACACAATAAATGGCAAATTAATCATAGTTTGCGATGGTATGGGTGGATATGAGGGAGGCGAAATAGCTTCCCAAATGGCTGTAGATATTATTAAAGATGAAGTATCAAATAAACAAGGTCTATCTAAAAACAAATTGCTTTCAGATGCATTGATTAGAGCACATAACAGTATTAAACATCGCCAAACAGAAAACCCAGATATTGCTGATATGGGCACAACAGCAGTGGCTTTATTATTAGATGATCATCAATTTTGGTATGCACATGCTGGTGATAGCAGGCTATATTTATCAAGAAACGGGAAGATTACCAGACTATCAAAGGATCACTCATTGGTGCAGCAAATGATAGATGGAGGCATCATAACAGAAAGGGATGCAAAAGAACACCCCAAAAAGAATATCATTACCAGAGCTTTGGGTGCAAAAGATGGAACTCCTGATGTATCTGGTCCCTTCACAGCTTATCAAGGTGATAAGTTTTTGCTTTGTTCTGATGGCTTACATGATTATCTAAACGATGAAGAAATAGAGAAAATTATGCAAAATAGCCCACAAGAGGCAAGTGAGAAATTGGTCAATTTGGCTAATGAACGCGGCGGAGCTGATAATATTACTGTGCAAGTAATTGAGATTAAAAAAGGCATAATTGAAAAAAGGCAAGGATGTGGCTTTTTAAAAAAGTACTTTTCGACCCATAACTTACTATATTTATCTGTTGTATTAAATATTATTTTAGTTGCTTTGCTATTAAATTGTAACAAAGCTGAGCAAGATGCTGATATGGGTAATATGAAGCCTATAAGTGGAGATTCTCATATTATGCAAAAAGAAGTAGCTGATTCTGTAAATACAGATGCACAAACAGAAGGCGAGGCTATAAAAGAGTCTGATGAGGTGAAAGAAGCTGATAATAACAAAGTTGAAATTGATGATGATAGACAATATGAACTAAATACCGAAAATAATGAGATGCCCACAAGAAGTGAACCAGTAGGAAACGAAACAAAGAAAGAAAAAGGCTTTATTAATAAGATATTTGGCATATTTACTAAATCTAAAAACTAAAAGAGGGCAAGAATGAAAAAAGCTTTTCAACTCTCCATACTATTATTTATTGTATTTGCTTTTAGTGCTTGTAATTCTCAGATTAATAAGCTTAAAAAAGAGCAATTTGAAATAGTTAAAGAAAATGTCATACAAGTATTAGGTGATTCTTATCATGTAACTCGAATCAAAGCAGTTAAAGAAGGATATACAAATAAAGATAAAACTGAATATAAGGTTGAGTATAGCTTTGATTTGAATAAAACTGTGCTAATATTTAGACACAAAGATATTCCAGGTTATATGATATTCGAAAAGAAAGGAGGAAATTGGGTATGCACGTTCAATTCTGGCAATCCAAGCGGATTGTTCAATATCTTTCAATAATCGTACTGCTGTCAAGCTCGAGTCTCTTTGCACAGCTGGCTGATTTAATACAGTTGGGTTTGGGGGTAGCTGACGCTGTCAATCAAACTATGCTCGATATCACTGCTTTAACTGATGAGGAAGAAAATGAAGTTGGGCAAGAACTGAAAAGGATAATCCTTAAAGAAAAGAAGCCTGCATCGCATAATAAATGGAATGTTGAAAAAGTATTTAATAAAGTAGTAAAAAATGTAAGTCGAAAAGCTCTCAATTATGATTGTACAATTGTATCAGATGAAGATGTAAACGCCTTTGCTATTGCAGGTGGTCCTATTTTTATAAATACAGGTCTTCTCGATTTTACAAAAAGTGAGGATGAGCTGGCTTTTATTATCTGCCATGAAATTGCACATAATGAAAGAAAGCACTGTGTTAAGAATATTCAATATTCTGTCATTGCAAATCAAGTTGATCCTCTATTTGGTTCGATAATTGGGATAGCTTATTCAATTTATAATAAACCTTTTAATATGAGTCATGAATATGAAGCTGATGAGTATGGAGTTTATTTGATGCAAAAAGCTGGTTACTCTAAAAATGGGGCAATTAGTTTTTTCAAAAGAATGATAGAATTAGAAAAAAAATATCAAAAAGAAGGTGTGATTGGAGTGAATGATTTTATACCATCACATCCAAATGCACAACAGAGGATAGATGCAATCAAAAAAATGTAAATGGATAATCATATTTGTAGTTATAGCTGTTATTTTAGGGGTCTTTATGATGACTTTTAGTTTTTTAGGGAAGAAATATAAGTTTGATTTGGATACAAAAGTTATTGGTTTTGAGAAAATTGATAACAAATTTAATGCTAATGTCGAAGTAAATATCACGCATAACTTTTTCAAAGAAATCACATTAAGTCAAATTGACTTAGCACTTTATGAACGTAATAATAAGCTGGTTAATATTGATTTACCTGATAGCCTGGCTCTAAAACCCAACACAGACAATAAAATACCTGTGCTGATCGAGATACCAATGAAAGAACTAATGTCTTTGGGAATTGCTATGTCGCCATCTTTTTATATAAAAGGCAAGGTGAAAACAAAGCTTTTGGGCGTAACACTATCAAAGAGCGTAGATTACCCGATAGACTTTAATTATAGGCTTTTTCTGAAGAATGAGAATATCATCGATGCGATAGATTCTACTCTTATTAAGGTTGGTAAGAAGGTGTTTGAACATATAAAAACAAAGCTTGAGGATTAGTTTATTCTTATAATAATCATGTTGAGAAAAAAACCTGCAGGGCATTATAGGCATAAAAACATATGCTTTGGACAATAACACACCATTATCGCATGGTAGGTCTATGTATTTACAATCTGAGAGCTTTGAATTAGAAAGCAGACAATAAATATAGTTAAAATATTACTTGACAATAATATAGGGTATCATTGAATGGCATTAATTAAAGAATAAAAGAGGTGTTCAATGTCAGGTAGCTTT
>Ga0116182_1005580_pt1 | contig 10708 bp, 5 predicted proteins | sample AD_UKC077_MetaG_FD_89805 | JGI IMG/M metagenome (GOLD analysis project Ga0116182, IMG submission 89805) | Active sludge microbial communities of municipal wastewater-treating anaerobic digesters from USA - AD_UKC077_MetaG | ecosystem: Engineered > Bioreactor > Anaerobic > Digestate | place: USA...
CGGGATGGCGGGTCCGCCGGCCCTGAAGGGCCGGACTACGGAAACCCCGGGGACCCTGCGGGCCGGGGCCCTGGCCTCGGAAACAAAGTCTAGCCTTCCGCGACGGTGTCCTTCAGCCGGTCCGACGGCCGGAATTTCGGAAACCGCTTCGCCTGGACGCGGTACACATTTCCCGTCAACGGGTTCCTCCAGGACCTTTCCTTGCGGTCCGTGATGGAGAACGTCCCGAACCCCGTCAGGACGATCCGTCCGTCCTGCTTGAGCGCTTCGGCAATCGTCGAGAACACGGCCTCCGCCGCGCGCCTGGCTTCCGATCTCCCCGTTCCCGCGACTTCCGCGACCCTCCTGATGAATTCCTTCTTTTTCACAATCAACGTCCTCCCGTCGACAGCATTTCGCAAAGGTCCGGCGGCCCCCGCGGAGCCGGCGGCCCTGCCGGTTCCTTCCCTTCATTGCAAAATGCCGGCCGGGAACTCCCCCTTCGAAGAGAAAAAAAAAAGAGGTGGCGAAGCCACCTCTCTTTCAAACCGGTTCGGAATGGTTGGTTTCCGATTACGATGCCGCAAGAGAGTCCGCAACGGTCCCGTCAGCGTTCATGACATAGGCTCCGGTAAGCTGGTCATGGGCGCCGCTCAGAATAAATCCGTCGGCCGCTCCCGAGGTCACCGTGATCGTCACGCCCGTCGTGGGCTGGTACCCGTTCGCCTCGCAGTTGTCGATACTGAGAGTCGTCGCGGCGGGGTTGTCGGCAAAGTAGGCCATGGCCGCGGTGTAGCAGTTCTTCACATCCGACCGGACGGCGGACATGTACCCTCTCGCCCTGTACTGGGCGAACTGGGGAATGGCGATCGCCGCCAGAATACCGATGATGGCGATGACGATCATGAGTTCGATGAGGGTGAAACCCTTTTCGCCTCTTTTTTTCCGCATTTTCGTCAACATGTCTTTTCTCCTCCTGGCATCGTTATTTTTGGAATTTCATGCTTTGACCCCTCTATAAGCAACTGCCATGCCAGCTCGGCGAAAAAGGAAAAAAACAGTTGCTTCTAAATTATAATAAGTATTATTGAACCGTTACACTTTGCCTGCGGGAGCGGAAATGTCGCGGGAATGCGCCGGGGAAGGGAGGGAGGTGGTGACTTTCACCACTCCCAAGGGATTTTCACCGATTCAGTCGAGGCCGAGCTTCTCCATCCGGTATCGGAGGGAATCGAAACTCACGGAAAGGAGTTTGGCCGCCGCCGTTTTCGAGCCGCCCGCCTTTTTCATCGCCTTTCCGATGAGTTCACCCTCGTAGAATGCCAGTTCCGCGTTCAGGTCGATGCCCCCGTCGGGGATGTCCGGCGCGGGCTGTCCGCCCGGTACGGCGGCCTCCTGCCCGTTTCCCTTCAGGATCAGGTTCTCGGGAAGGATGATGTTCGTCATTTCCAGGGCGACGCTCCGTTCGATGATGTTTTCAAGCTCCCGGACATTTCCCGGAAAGGGGTAGCCGGCGAGGAGATCGAGGGCGAAGGGGGAGATCTTCCGGACCTCCTTTCCGAACTCCCGGGCGTATTTGCGGATGAAGTGGTCCACGAGAAGGGGGATGTCCTCCTTCCGTTCCCGAAGGGGAGGGATCCGCAGCGGGATCACGTTGAGGCGGTAAAAGAGGTCCTCCCGGAACTTCTTCTCCCGGACCCTCGCCACCAGGTCCTGGTTTGTCGCCGAGATGATCCGGACGTCCACGGTGATTTCCTTCGATCCCCCGATCCGGAGGAAGGTCTTTTCCTGGACCACGCGGAGGAGCTTCACCTGGAGGAAGGGGGGAAGTTCCCCGATTTCGTCGAGGAACACCGTGCCGCCGTGGGCCACCTCGAAGAGCCCGGGCTTGTCGGCGTAGGCCCCGCTGAAGGACCCCTTCATGTAGCCGAAAAGCTCGCTCTCCAGGAGATTGTCGGGGATGCCGCCGCAGTTGATGACCACGAAGGGGCGGTCCCGGCGGGAACTCGTGTCGTGGACGGCCCGGGCCACCAGTTCCTTCCCCGTTCCGCTCTCCCCCAGGATGAGGACATTGGCCGTCGTGTCCGCCACCTTCCGCACCGTGTCGTAGACCCGGTTCATGGCCCTGCTCCGGCCCACCATCCTGCCGAAGAGAATGGGAGAGGGCACCTCCCCCGGCGGCGGCGCCAACGCAGGCTGTTCCACCGGTTTCTTGCGGAGGGCGTCCCGGACCAGGCCGAGGAGGTCGTTCACGTCGAAATTCTTCTCGAGATAATCGTAAGCGCCCTCCTTCATCGCCGTGAGGGCCGTCTCCCCCGACGCAAAGGCGGTGACGATGATCACCGGCGTTTCCGGGGAAATTTCCTTGACCTGTTTGAGCAGATCGATGCCGTCCACCCTGGGCATCTTCAGGTCCGTCACCACGAGATCGAATCGTTCCCGTCCCAGGAGTTCCGACGCCTCCCTCCCGTCGGCGGCGGTCCTCACCCCGTACCCCTCCCGGGTGAGGAGGATCTCGATCAGTTCCCGCATTCCTTGGTCATCGTCCACGACCAGGATCGTTTCCATGTCTCCACCTTCCTTCAACGGGCATCCTCCTCCCGGAGGGGAAGCCGGACGGTCACCGTCGTGCCTTCCCCGGGCCTGCTGGAGATCCGTACCCGGCCCCCGTGGCCGGTGACGATCCGGCTCACGATGGCGAGACCGAGCCCCGTCCCCCGTTCCTTGGTGGTGTAAAAGGGCTCGAAGATCTTTTCCATCCGCTCTTCCTCGATGCCGCCCCCGGTGTCGCTGACGGCGATTTCCAGGCCCCCGCCGGGCCGGTCGCCGTCGATGTTCCTCGTCGCCACGGTGAGGGTCCCCCCCTCCGGCATGGACTGAAGGGCGTTCTGGAGAATGTTCGTGAAGCACTGCCTGAGTTCGGAGGCCCGGCCGGCGATGACGCCCTTCCCCTCGTGGCGGGCCGTGATTGCGATCCGTTCGTTCCAGTCCGGGCCGTACCGGAGGGAATCGATCACCGTCTCCAGGAGAACCTCCGGGTCCACGGCGGTGATCTCCCCCGTGCCGGGGCGGGCGAGAAGGAGGAAGTCCCGAAGGAGCGCCTCCAGCTGGTCCCTTCCCCGGGTCATGATGTCCATGAGTTTCCCCGTGCTGCCGTCGGGGTGGAAATCCCTTTTCAGGATCTGGACGGAACCGCTGATGGAGGAAAGGGGGTTCCGGATCTCATGGGCGAGAACGGCGGCCATTTCGCCGATGAGGGCGAGCCTTCGGGTCCGCTCGACCTCCTTTTCCATCTCCTTGATGGATGTCAAGTCCTGAAAGATGACGATCCGCCCGATGTGCGTCCCCCCCGGCTCCACAAGGGGGGAAAGGGAAAACCCCAGGATGACCTCCCCTTTTTCCCCGAGGACGAACCGTTTCTCGAACCGGTTGCGGGGCCTTCCCCGGGGGGCGGCCCCCATCTCGCCGAAGAATCCCGTCATGCCGGGGAAAAGACGCTCCACCGGGAGGTCGCGGATCGCCGAAAAGGCGTACCCCGTGATCCGCTCCGCCGACGAGTTGAACGACTTGATCCGCCCTTCCCGGTCCACCGTCATGATCCCCGTCTCCACCGACTCGACGATGCTCCGGTACAGGAGATCGAGTCTCCCGAAGGCGTCCTCCTTTTCGGAAAGCAGGGTCCGGGTCCTTTTTTCCTGCTCCACCACGAAGCTCGCGAGAAAGGCGATGACGAAAAAAGAAACCCCGTGGATGATGAGCCGGGAGAAAATGAAATCCCCCGAGTGGTCCAGCGCCCCCCCGGGACCGGCGGGGGGAAGGAAAACGCCGTGATATTCCAGATTGAGGATGACGCCGTAGAAGATCGTGCTCATCGAAGCCGTCAGGAGCCCGCCCTGACGGCCGAGGAAAAGGACTGCGTAGATGATCACCAGGGAATACAGGACGGTGTAGACGCTTCCCGCCCCTCCCGTGCCGTACACGAGAACCGTGATGAGGAAAATGTCCCCCAGGCACTGGACGCGGATGTGGAACTCCGGCGACCGGATGAACGGCAACAGGAAATAATACAGGGTGGACAGGAGAAAGAGTCCCCCGATGACGCAGTAGAGAATCCGGAACGCCGCGGGCGGCAGGATGTCCGCACCGGACAGGTCGTAGTACAGCGTGTACAGGAGAAGGAAAAAGGCGCCGAGAATCCGGTAGTAGACGAGACGGCGCAGGCGTCTGGAGGTCTCCCCGCCGGCGGGGCGGCCTTTGTCCCTGGATCGTTCGTTTCCGGACATGGCCGTTTCGCTTACCCCCAGTGGACGAGACCCAGTTCCTGATAGCGGACCAGGTCGGGATGGCTCGGCAGGACCCGGACCCCGTAGATGAACCGGCCGGCCCGGGTCGCCCGGTAGGAGCCGGAATAACGGACGACGCCCTCGCCGTTCGACCCGGCGACCCGCGTCATGGGGATGATTTCCGGATTGACGGGCCGGTTGGCGTCGTCGATCGTCGCGACGACCAGTTCCACGCGGATTTCATCCTTCGTCAGCCTGCCCGCCGACAGGGAAGCGTCCACGTGGAATTCCTCGCCCGACTTCATGGAATCGCCCCGCAGCCCCCTCGCCCGGAACGACAGGATGCGGACCGTGGCGAACCGGGACGTGATTTTCGCCTTCCAGTCCGCAAGGGCCTTTGCCCCTGCGTAGTCTTCGGCGTTCAGGCGGACGGACCGCCTGGCCCCGGGAACATACATCTTTTCGAGGTACTCCCTGACCATCCGCAGGGCGCTGAACCCGGGCAGGAGCGTCCCGACGGAATTCTTGATCATCCGGACCCACCTCTCGGGAACGCCGTTTTCCGCCCGCGTGTAGAATTTCGGGACGATCTCCTCTTCCAGGACCCGGTAGAGGTCGCCGCTGTCGGCCAGATCCTGGGTTTCCCGGCTCGCGTACTCCTTTCCGCCGCCGATGGCCCAGCCGTTCTCCCCGTCGTAGGCCTCGTCCCACCAGCCGTCGAGAACGCTGAAGTTCAGGCCCCCGTTGATCACCACCTTCATCCCGCTCGTCCCGCTCGCCTCCATGGGCCGAAGGGGATTGTTCAGCCAGACGTCCACTCCCTGGACCATGGCGCGGGCCGTCCGGATGTCGTAATTCTCCAGGAAGAACACCCGGTCGATGAACCGCTCGTCCATGCTCCAGGAATAAATCTGCTTCAGGATCCCGTTTCCCTCGCCGTCGTTGGGATGGGCTTTTCCGGCGAAGACGATCTGCACCGGCCTTTCCTCGTTTCGGAGAATCGCGCTCAGCCGGTCCGGATCGTTGAACGCGAGGGCCGCCCGCTTGTAGGCGGCGAAACGCCTCCCGAACCCGATGACGAGGGCGTCCGGGTCGAGGCTGTCGATCTTCCTCTTGATGAGTTTCGGGGAAAGCCCCTCCCGTTCGAAGCTCTCCGTCATCCGCTCCCTCAGGAACTCGATCATCCCCCGCTTGAGTTCCATCCGGGTCCGCCAGAGGAGGTCGTCGGGAATCTCCCCCACCTTCTTCCAGCGGCCGGGGTCGTCGCAGTTCCGGTCGTGAAAATTGATCCCCAGGCGCGTCTCGAAAAGGGACCTCATGGACGGGGCGATCCAGGACGGAACGTGGATGCCGTTGGTGATGCTCTGGATCGGGATTTCCGTTTCGTCGAAACCGGGCCAGGCATGCCTCCACATCTTTCTCGCCACTTCCCCGTGGAGCCGGCTCACGCCGTTGGCGAAGGAAGTGAGCTTGAAGGCGAGGATGGTCATGAGAAAGGGGCGGTTGTCACCGGGAACGTCCCGGCCCAGTTCCCAGAACATGTCCCAGGAGGCCCCGAGCGCCGCGACGGACTCGGAGAAGTAATGCTTCATGAGGCCCTCGTCGAACCGCTCGTTCGCCGCCTCCACGGGGCTGTGGGTGGTGAAGACGGAACTGGCCTTGACCACTTCCCGGGCCTCGTAATAGCTGAGTTTTCTTTCCGTCATGAGCCGCCGGACCCTCTCCAGGAGGAGAAAGGCGCTGTGCCCCTCATTCAGGTGATAGACGGCGGGTTCGATCCCCAGGGCCCGAAGGAGCCTCGCCCCGCCGATCCCGAGCATGATCTCCTGCTCGATCCGGAGACGCATGTCCGCCCCGTAGAGCCGGGACGTGATCTGCCGGTCCTGGCTGCTGTTCTCGGGCACGGCGGTGTCGAGCAGGTACAGGCAGACCCGTCCCACCTCGACTTTCCATGCCTGGGCGAACAGGTTCCTCCCCGGGAGTTCCACGTGGATCCGAAGCGGCTCTCCCGGCTTCTTTTCCACGATCCGGATTGGCATCCGGGAAAAGTCGTTCTCCGGGTACAGGGCCACCTGGTTCCCGTCCCGGTCCAGGGTCTGGTGAAAATACCCGCTCTTGTAAAGCAGTCCCACGCCCACCATGGGCACGCCCAAGTCGCTCGCCGCCTTGAGGTGGTCCCCCGACAGGATTCCGAGCCCCCCCGAATAGACGGGCATGCATTCATGGAGGCCGAATTCCGTGGAGAAATACGCCACCGGGTTCTTTTCCCCGATGACGCGGTCCCCGTCGTCCCCCTCCCGCTTCTTCCCGAGAAACCGGTCGACGCACTGCACCGTTTTCCCGTAGAGGTCCATGAAGGCTTCGTCCTCCCGGAGGGCCTCGATCTTTTCCGTGTCGATCTGCTCCAGGAGTTCCACCGGGTTTCCCTCCACCCGGGACCAGAGGTTCGGGTCGACGTACTCGAACAGCTTCCGGATCTCGGGATTCCAGATCCACCAGAGGTTGCGGGCGAGATCCCACAGACGCCGGAGTTCCTTGGGAAGCTCGGCGATGACGGTGAAGCTTCGGAAACGGGGCCAGACGGAGTCGGTCCCGGCGTATGCGAATTCCCGGGCGAAGGCGCTGGCGTCGTAGGTGTATCCGCGGTCCGTGACCACCTTCGCCGCGATGCGGTACGCCTCCATATAGAAGAGATAGAATTCCTTCCAGTCGGCGTGCTCGGCGATGTCCCTCGCCTTCCTCTTCTGCCGCCACCGCTCCTCGTCGGGCCACTCGAGCACCCGGAGCATGTGCTCCTTCAGGTTCGCCACGATCTCGCCGTGGGACTGCCCCTCGTAGGGGAGGATGAGGACCCCCTGGTTCCCGTTTTCGAAGTTGTGCTTCACCCACAGCCCGAAGCCGGCGAGGTTGGTCGTCACCGTGGGAACGCCGTAGGCGGCGCATTCGAGGGGCGTGTATCCCCAGGGCTCGTAATAGGAGGGGAAAACGCCGAGATCGCAGCCGGACAGGACGTCGTAATAGGGCCTGTTGAGAAGCCCGTCGTATCCGTCGAGATAGCCGGGCATGAAGACGACGGAGACCCGGTCGTCGGGTCCGTTGAGAAGGCCCTGGTCGTTGCACTTGTTCCAGATGGGGTCGCGCTGGGGATCGTGGAGCTGGTGGGTCGACACCCGGGTGATCCCCCCCCTCTGGACCGCCTGGCCCTTCATGATCTGCTGCGTCTCCGGGGAAATCCCGTAATGCCCGGCAATGACGGAAAGAAGGGCGACCACCTCGTCGTTCCGTCCCTTCTCCCTGAAGAAACGGTTCAGGTCCCCCAGGGCCTCCAGGAACAGGTCGATCCCCTTGTTGAAGAACTCGTACCGTCCCGAGATGAGAAATATCCTGCACCGCCCGCCGTCCAGCTTCCGCTGGAGGAAGGACGAGAAGAATTCGAGGAGCCTGCCCCGCTCTTTTTCAAAGAGACCGGGCTTCGCGGTCACGTCCGGAATGGTGCCGATGTCGATCCCGTTGGGGAGCACCACCTGGGGGACCCTCTGGAGGAAGTGGGAGGCCTCCTTCGCCGTGATTTCGCTCACCGTGGTGAAGCAGTCGCACTCCCTTGCGGTGACCGACTCGAGGGAATGCTTCGCCTCGACGTTCATTTTCGAGGCCATCTCCTTGGGAGAGATGGACTCCATGGAGCTGTAGATGTCGATCCGGTTCCCGCACAGGGAACGGCCGAGGACCGTGGCGTGGGTGGTGAAGACCGTCCCGATCTCGGGGACGTGTTTCTTCACGTAGAGAAGCCCCGCCCCCATCATCCATTCATGGAACTGGGCGACGACGGGTTCGTCCTCCCGGACCATCCGGTCGAAGAGGACGGCGATCACCTCGCCGAAGGCCGTGCTGTACAGGACGGGTTCGATGTAGTCCCAGGCGCCTCGGATGGAATCGACCCCGAAATCCTGCCACAGCTGGAAGAGAAGCTCGTTCTGGGGGTATTTCCCGATGTTTCCCACGAGGATCACCCGGGGATGTCCTTCGATCGTCCAGCGGCCGCACCGGCAGGTGAGGTTTCTTTTCTTCAGGTCTTCCTTGACGCCCGGCCAGAGATCCTCCTTCGTTTCCTCGAATTCGGCGTTGTTTCCGAAATCGGGTCCGATGAGGACGTAGTTGTCCCCGAACCGTTCCTTGGCGCTTTGCACCTTCGTCCGGAGAACCGTGTGGATGCCCCCCACCTTGTTGCAGACCTCCCAGCTCACCTCGAAGAGGAATCGTGGCTCCTGGTTTTCTTTCATTTGCGTCCTCCAGAATCGTTCATTCGGCCCTCAGGGCCGCCGAGAAGCACGGCGAGGCGGATGGCCTCCGCGACGCTCCAGGCCTGGGCGATGCATCCACGGGGGTGGAAAGGGCTGCTTCCGTCGAAGATTTCCGACACGGTCCCCAGCCCGGCGTCCCGGAGATGGGCCGCGAGGTTTTCGAGAACCGCGTTCAGCCGCTGCCGGTCGGCGTACGGGTCGCCGGACACGCGAAGCAGGGCTTCCCCGTAATGGCCGATGAGCCAGGGCCAGACCGTCCCCTGGTGGTAGGCGCCGTCCCGCTCCTCCGGTCCCCCCCGGCAGACGGGACGATAGGCGGGATCGCTCGGGGACAGGGTCCGAAGCCCGCAGGGCGTGAGCAGATCCGCCGTCACCCGGTCCATGGCCTTTCGCCCCATTTCCCTGTCCGCGAAGGCGGGAAAGGGAAGGGAAAGGGCGAAGACCTGATTGGGGCGCAGCGACAGGTCCCGGGTCCCCCGCTCCGGGTCGACCACGTCGGCGAGATATCCCCGTTCAGGGGCCCAGAAAAGGGTCCGGAAGGACTCCCCGATCCTGGAAAGGATGGGGGCGCATTCGAAACCGGGATGCCTTCCCAGGGCCTTCCCCAGATATTCGAGAAACGATAGCGCGTTGTACCACAGGGCGTTGATCTCCACCGGGCACCCGTTTCTCGGGGTCACAGGCTTCCCCCCCGTCATGGCGTCCATCCAGGTGAGCTGGGTCATGGAATCCCCCGCCGACAGAAGGCCCCAGCGCTCGAGGAAACGGACCGCGCCCGTCCGCCCGTCCAGGTGCGCCGCCGCGAGGTCGACGAGGACCGGCCAGAAGGCTTCCCCCACCGTTTCCAGGTTCCCCGTCCGCTTCAGGAACTCCTGGACGCACCAGAAGTACCAGAGGGCGGCGTCGGCGGTGTTGTAGGCGGCCGTCCCCTTCTCGGAAAGGCAGTTGGGAATGAGGCCGTTGCTTCTCTTGTTTCCCAGGTGAATCAGGATCTCCTTTCCCAGGTCGGTCCTGCCGAGGCAGAAGGTGAGCCCGGGAAGGCTGATCAGGGTGTCCCGCCCCCACAGGTAAAACCAGGGATATCCCGCGACGATGGCGGGACCGCCCTCCAGGTCCCTGATGAGAAACTGGCCGGCGGCCCTTCTCCAGTCGTCGGAAAGGGCGCTTTCCTTCCCGGGACGGCCCCGTCTTCTCCGGAACGTCCCTTTCCTCCGGGCCGTCTCCCGCTTCCAGAGCGCCGCCGGGGAGTCCTCCTCCCCCCCCGCGGACACGGAGAGGACGGCCTCCTCCCCGGATTCGAGGGAAAAGGCCAGCACGCCCGGGGTGAAGAGATCCTCCAGGAAGGGGTAGCCCCGTTCCCGCTCCTCGTCGTACTCGAAATTCCGGTACCACAGGGGCTCGGCCCGGAAAGAACAGGGACGGTCGAGGCGGAAGCGAAGGGCGGGCATCCCGTCGTAGGGCGCGATGGTAAAGCCGTCCTCCCGGAGCCGGACGTCGCCGCGGACGTAGGAATTTTCCCGCATCAGTCCGTGGATTTCCCGGAAGGCGAGAAAGGGCCGGAGGCGGAAGGTCCCCCCCTCCCCGCCCGGTTCGCAGGCGTAACGCACGAGAAGGGTGTTCGTTCCCTCCGGAAGGAGCAGTTCCTTCCGGACCCCTCCCTCGCCGTAACGGTGTCGGAAGGAGGGATAACCGTCGAGGACCACCTCGGAAAGGCAAAACGCCTCCAGCGGCAGGTCCGTCCCCGGATACCGGTGGAGGGAAAGGAGACGGGTCCTCCCCCCGAGGGTGACCGTGTCCTCCAGCTTGGAAAGGAGTACGAACCGTCCCCGCGGTTCGGCAAGGTTCGCCACGAGGAGCCCGTGGTATTTCCGGGTGTGGCAGTTCACAACGGTGCTCGACCCGTAGCCGCCCAGGCCGTTGGTATCGAGCCATTCCCTGCGGAGAAGGTCCCCCTCCTTCTCCTTCCCGTCAAAGGAAATCCGTATCATGAATGACGAAGCCGCCCCCCTCGAATTTTTCCACCTTCTCCTTATACAGGAAAAAGACTCGCGGGGGCAACAGGAAGAAATGCCCCCGGGGAAACCCTTCGCCGGCACCGCGGAACGGTGAACCGTGCGAATCGTCTTGACATTCCGACGATAAACC
>Ga0116182_1005593_pt1 | contig 10698 bp, 5 predicted proteins | sample AD_UKC077_MetaG_FD_89805 | JGI IMG/M metagenome (GOLD analysis project Ga0116182, IMG submission 89805) | Active sludge microbial communities of municipal wastewater-treating anaerobic digesters from USA - AD_UKC077_MetaG | ecosystem: Engineered > Bioreactor > Anaerobic > Digestate | place: USA...
GGACGTTTGCTCGCAGTAGCTGCCGTGGGCATCAACAGCCACAGCCTGGAAGATGTGGAGAAACTCGTATCTGTGGATATAGACGCGGTAGTGCTCGATACGGCGCACGGACACTCTCTGTTCGTGTTACAGACTATCAAAAAGATTCGCGAGGCTTTCCCTCATTTGCAGATAGTAGCCGGCAACATTGCTACCGGTGAGGCTGCGCTTGCCCTCAAAGAGTGTGGAGTTGACGGAGTTAAGGTGGGTATCGGTCCCGGTTCCATTTGCACCACCCGCATAATTGCCGGCATCGGAGTGCCCCAGTTTGCCGCGGTGATGAATACCGCAGCAGCCCTAAAGGGGAGTGGCATCCCCATCATCGCAGACGGAGGCATCCGTTATTCCGGTGATATTGTTAAAGCACTTGCAGCCGGTGCCAACACCATTATGGCAGGATCGCTCTTCGCGGGTGTCGAGGAGTCTCCCGGAGAGGCAATCATTCTTAATGGCCGCAAGTTCAAATCGTATCGTGGCATGGGTTCGCTCGAGGCTATGCAAAAGGGCTCCAAGGATAGGTATTTTCAGGATATGGAAGAAGATATCAAGAAACTCGTACCTGAAGGAATTGTGGCTCAGGTGCCTTATAAAGGTACTCTTGCTGAGGTTATCTATCAATTGATCGGAGGTTTGAGGGCAGGTATGGGCTACTGTGGCGCAGCCAATCTCGAGGAACTGCGCAAGGCTAAATTCGTCAAGATTACGCATGCCGGAATGGTAGAAAGCCACCCTCACGATGTGACCATTACCCGCGAATCCCCTAACTACTCCAGATAGACCGCCATGCAGAAAGTACTTCTGATAACAATAACGATGCTGTTGGTAGCCGGATGCTCTTTTATTGAAAAAAGAGGCAGGGGCCTTCAGGATCGCAGGGTTGCGAGAATAGGGCATGAGGTGCTTTACGAGAGTGATATCGTACGTATGATGCCGGATGGCGTATCATCTGCGGATAGCGCCGCGATGGTCAGCCGCTATATAAATACCTGGGCTCTGGATCACTTACTGCTGCTCAAAGCCGAGGAGCAACTTTCAAAAGCAGAGCGCGATGTCACCGCCGAAGTGGAGGAGTTCCGTAGCACTTTGCTTGGTTTTAGATTTGAGAAACGCTGGGTTGAGGAGAGGCTTGACACGACAGTGACTCTCGAAGAGGCTCGATTATATTATGAAGAGCACCCCTCGAGCAGCATTTTCCCCTATCCGCTGGTTAAAGCGCGTGTTATCAGGATTTCTACCGGTTCACCCTACTATGAAATGATTAAAGGAGCATATACCGTTACTTCAGAGCAGGATGTGGCAGATCTCAGAGAGCTCTGTTATTCTTCCGCAGAGCGTTATACCGACTTTGGAGGGGAGTGGGTACCCCTTTCTCAACTTGCAAAAGAACTTGGCACCGATATTGAAACCTGTACCAGAGAAGTCCTTCCCAAAAGAAGTAGCGAGATGAAGTTCAACGACTCCAATTATTTGATTTTTATAGAAGAAAAAGTGGATGCGGGTGCAGTTTCGCCCTTTGAATATAATGTGGCGAGGATTCGCGAAACTATTCTTGGCAAAAGAAAACAGGAACTTTTGACCAAATTGGAACAAGACTTGCTGGAAGATGCCCATATCAACGGAACGCTAAAAATTTATTGAAAAACATGAAACATACCTTTGTTGCCACGGCACTCTTTTTCATCCTCTCCCTTTTCGGAACGGAGATTTCCGCACAACGCTATCAGGAAGGATTGATTGACAAGACAATTGTGCTCATCGGCAATGATATGATAATGCTCTCGGATCTGGAAAATGAAGTGCAGATGATGAGTGCAAGAGGTTTTACAGCTGACCGCAACGTACGCTGCCAGATACTTGAGGAGATGCTTGTTTCCAAACTTTTCCTCAATCAGGCGAGAATAGACTCCCTGGACGTAAACGAGGCGAATGTAGAGAATGCACTTAACCAGAGAATCAATGAAGTGATGACACAGCTCGGCGGTGAAAAACAGATGGAGGAATATTTCAATAAGCCCCTCTATAAACTTCGGCAGGAGTGGAGAGAGATGCTTACCGAACAGTCGCTAATCCAGGATATGCAGCGCAAGGTGGCAGGCAATATTCCGAACCTTACGCCTTCTGACATAGAGAAATACTGCAAAGAAACCCCTGAAGAGGATCTTCCCATAGTTTCCACACAGTACCGCATCCGTCAGATAGTGCTTTATCCGGACAAAGAGGCTGCAGAGCTTGAAGTAAAAGAGAGACTTCTGGATTTAAGGGAGAGAATAGTGGCAGGAGAGAGGTTTTCCACACTTGCACGATTGTACTCGCAGGACCCTGGCAGTTATGCAAAGGGAGGGGAACTGGGGATGGCCTCAAAATCTATCTTTTGGCCTGCTTTCTCCGATGCGGCAATGTCACTTAAGGTTGGACAGGTCTCTCAGATAGTGGAAACTCCGGACGGGTTTCACTTAATTGAGCTCATCGCCAGGGAAGGTGATATGTTCAATGCACGCCATATTCTGATCAAGCCGCATTACACCACAGAGGATCGCATTAAAGCATTTGACCGCTTGGATACACTCAGGACCAGGATTCTCGGTGATTCCATTTCGTTTTTCAATGCTGCAAGATACTTCTCCGAAGATCGTAAAACTGCCACTAACGGCGGTCTGCTTGCAGACGAATATACGGGTTCCTCATATTTCGAGAAGGATCAGCTTAAGCCGGCTGACTATAATGTACTCAAGGATATGCAGGAAGGTGATATTTCCGAACCTTTCGAGTCTCTTGACAATGAAGGTCGCAGTGGCAATACCGTCTACAAGATCATAATGCTTGAAAAGATCATTCCTTCGCATGTGGCAAATTACAAGACAGACTTCAATGTCTTACTTGATGATGCCAATATGAAGAACTCCAATGCAGCTATCGATACATTCATTTCTGAAAAGCAGAAGAGTACCTATATAGTGATAGACCCTCTCTTCAAGGAGTGTAACTTCATGAGGGAAGGGTGGGTGAAGTAGTCTATGAATTTCATAAGGAAAGTTCTCCATATTATCGTACTTGTGCTCTGTACGCTGCCTCTCGCAGCGCAGGACAATATTTCGGAAGAGGATATTTTTCGTCTTGTGGATGCCGCTTCCGTGCGGCAGTTCGAGGAGTTTGGAATTAACTACCGTCAGGTACTAGGGGATCCGGCACGTTTTCTTCACAATAATACTTTTTTATTGTGTGATTCCGCGATTTGGAATGTTAGCGCTAAAGTTGTAGAAGCTTTTGGAAATGTGAGAATAGTACAAGACGGCACGATGCTTTCCAGCGAATCTGCCATTTATCTCATTGATCAGAATATCGTACGTTTTAATGGCCCGCTTGTGGAACTTGTAGATAAAGATGGTAATACACTTCGTTCCAACCGGATGGCCTACAATACCAAGGACAGTGTCGCCACTTATGAGACAGGAGGTGCTATGAAGAATAGGGAGGGGTCGGTCATAGAGAGTCGTGTTGGTATATACGACTCTAAAATCAATACCTTTATATTTGACGGGGACGTGGAGGTCTATACTGATACCATCTTTATGAAATCCACCACGATGCGCTATCTGACGGATGAGAAGAAGATCTATTTCGGTCACAATACTTACACCTGGAGGGGTGACGGTTTCATAAAATCCGACGCAGGATGGTATGATAATGACAAAGGCATCATTCATTTTGCATCGGATGTCTATATGAATAATGAAGATTATGAAGCGTGGTGCGACGAAGTTTATTACCACAGGGAAACCGGTCGTACGGAGATGTACAACAATATCCAAATTCTGAACGAAAAGGAATATACGACCCTTCTGGGCAACAAACTGATCTATACCAGTGATACGGTTGCTACCGTCACCGACCGTCCTGCCATCGCCTATTATGGTGAGAATGAAAACAACATTGTAGACAGTTTGTTTTTCGGTGCCGACACTCTTCATTTCTATACGGTAAAGCGCAATTATATTCCGAAGGCAACAATAGATAAGGCTAAAGGGAGAAAAAAAGATATGCTTTTCGACGCATTGACCGAACTCCGCAACAAACAGGCTGCAGCACGTGCTCAGGAGGCGGAAAAAAAGATGCGTGAAATGGGAAAACTTCCGCCGGATATTCCCAAGAAAGACTCTACCGCCGTTTCTCCCATACTTGATTCACTAGGACAATCCTCTCAGGACTCTCTTGCAATTCAGGCGGACAGTACAGCTGCAATCGTTATTAAGGATACACTCATCGTGGATGATTTGTCTCAGACAATTTCTCAGGACAGCACTCTGGCACGGACTCAGGAAATGCTATCCGAACTCCCTGACAGCACTCTGTTTCAAACGGGAAAACTACCGGCCAATCTTCCTGATAGCACCATGGCGCAGACTCCGAAATCGTTATCCGAAATCCCTGATAGTACTCAGGTTCAGACTAAGGAAGCAATGGCTGAACCTCCGGACAGTACCGCAATCAAACACATGGTTGCATACCGTAATGTGAGAATCTGGAGATCTGATTTGCAGGTGCGGTGCGACTCACTTTTCTTCTCTGAACTTGACTCGATAGCCCAATTATTCGGCCGGCCGATACTCTGGAACAAGACCAAAAACCAGCTTACTTCCGATGAAATGCAGCTGATGATCAAGGAGGGGAACCTTTACAGGGGAAGTATGCTCAATAATGCGATGATTACCACACAAGAGGACACGCTCCACTACAACCAAATCAAGAGTACCGAAATGATGGGTTTCTTCAGAGAAAATCAACTCTACAGGTATGATGCTCTCGGAGGTGTTTATGCTATTTTCTATGTGGTGGAAGAAGAAACCATCACAACTGTCAATGTCAAGGAGGCGGAATCGATGACTGCAGTCATAAAGGAGGGTAATGCAGAGAGATTGATTTACCTAACACAGATCAATAGTGACGCTTTCCCCGTAGGTGACCTTGCACCGGAAAAACAGCGCCTCAAAGGTTTCGAATGGAGAGGGGAGGAGCGACCTACAGACCGCTTCGATATCACCTCTCAGCCGATTTACATGTCTCATAGGGATAGGTATGTGGATATCACCAGACCGGATTATACCTACTCCGACAGGTATTATGATGACCATATGACCAAAGTTGTTACCGATATCAATACACGTGCAGAGCGCGAAAGGCAACGCCAGCTCAATCTTGCCAAAGAAGAGGCCCGTAGGGAACTTGACTCGCTCAACGCGGAAGCTCTACTACGTGATTCTTTGTCGCTTGACACTTTGCAACGTGACACGCTCCATTTAGAGCACTCCTTGCGCGATACTCTACTCAATACTCGGAACTCGGGACTCCATACTCAGACAAAGCTGCTGCTCGTGCCGAACGCAAGGCTCTCCGCAAGGCCAGGTGGCAAGAACGCATTCTTCAGTGGAAGCAACGCCGTCAGGAACGTCGTGAAGCAGCTGAACTTCGTCGAGCTCTTCGAAAGGCGAAAGTGAAGAAATAAGATTGATGATTTGATAACGGTAAAGGGTGACCAATTGGCCACCCTTTATTGTGTTTAGTGCTACAAAAATTAATCTTTATAGCCGGGGTTCTGCTGGAGCTCGGGATATAGGAGTCTCTCGTTGTGTGAAATCGGGAGAACTACTTTCTCATAATCCCAGCTGAATGATTGCTTGTAGTTGCTACCTACAGCGTATTCGTGAGGATCTTTGGGATCTCTGGTAATGGTACCGCCACGACGCATTACGTCAAAGAAACGATGACCTTCCCCGATGAACTCTTTCTGACGTTCAAGTTGAATAAGATCGAGGGTTGCTGTAACGTTGGCAGCTGTAGGATCAGCTCTCTTACGTATTCTGTTGAGGTAGTTGTTTGCATCAGATGCCTTGTTGGTCTCCAGAGCTGCTTCAGCCGCAATGAGATAAGCCTCGGTGATACGCATCACACGAGGGTTGTTACGACGGAATGTGTAAACTCTGTCCTTGTTGCCGATAAACTTTTTGAGCCAGTATTCACCGGTTTGACGTGCACCTGTTACTTTATCATCGTAAGAAATCATCTGGCCGCGTACATCATTGGGAGTATCCTTAAAAAGGTTTCTCCATTTGAGGGTGGGGATTACCGATCCACCGGCGTTCTTGTCATCAAACCACATATTGTGATAGATTGTGTAGAACCCGCCATCAGGGTCAATGTCGCTGTCTACAGTCACGAGAAGCTCGAGTACGCTCTCATCGTGCCCCTCTTTACCCCAATAGTCGAGATACTCTTCGTTAGTGGCAAGCCTGTAGGGAGAACTGTTGATCACTTCGGTAGCACAGGTGTATGCGTTGGCATACTCTCCCTTGTATAGGTGTACCCTTGCCTGGAGAAGTCTTGCGGCCCAGTAGTTGAAATGACCTGTATTTTTCTGCTTGGAGAGAAGACCGACAGCAGTTTCAAGATCTTTCTGTACGAGAGCATAAGTCTCTGCAACTGTTTTTCTGGGAATCTTAGCCTCTGAAGGGGATGCTACAGTTTCGAGGATAACTGCACCGAGAGATGCTCCCTTATCCTTGAGGTAGGGGTATCCGTATAGTCGGGCAATGTCAAAGTAGCAAAGAGCCCTTATAGCATATGCCTGTCCAAGATAGTCATTTTTTTGTGTAACCTCAGTAGGACCTGATGCTGGGAGAGTTTCAATGTTCTCGATGATGGAGTTGGCCCTCATGATCACATTGTAGTAGTTGCTCCAAAAACTGAAATAAGTGTTGGCTTCTGATTCATATTCAAGGCAGTAGAATATGTTACCTGTGCCGCTGACCTCTCGGGGATAAATATTGTCAGCTCTCATATCGCCCATATATGCCCACCAGGAGCCATACATGGTGTAGTATTTTAGTGGTGTGTAAAGACCGTTAACAACAACCCCTGCGTCATAGAGCGTTGCCATAGCAGTCTCAGATACGACGGAGTCGGTAGGCATTCTGTCGAGGAAACCTTCGCAAGAAGAGAGCCCGAACACCATACCGGCCGCAATTACTATGCTAAAAATAAATTTTTTCATTTGTATCATCATTAATTTAGGGTTGAATATCATAATCAGAAACTTACTTCGAGACCAAATGAAACGGATCTCAAAGCAGGCATATCATAATAGTAGTAACCGTTCACGGTAACTTCGGGATCAATAGTTGATTTGGCGAATGTAATCAGGTTGGTGCCTGATACGTATACGCGGGCACCTACCATCTTGATTTTACTGAGGATATTGCGGGGAATGTTGTAAGAGAGGGTCAGGTCTTTTAGTCTTAGGAAATCACCGTTCTCAATATATTTGCTTGAGTAGTAGTAACCACCCTGGTTGTTACCAACGATACGAAGAGGTTGTGTTCCGTTGGGATTTGAAGGTGACCAAGTGTCAATCTGATGGGCAGCTATGTTCCTGTGGAATGTGTAGTATCCGTCATTGCCAATCTGTTCGGTCGCCTCGTTCCAGAGATATGCCCCATATCTGTAAGCCCATGACATTGAAAGCGAAAGGTCTTTCCATCTTACGTTTGCATTGAAACCGCCAAATCCTTTGGGAATGGCAGTAATGCCGTCAAGAATCATAGAACTTGCGTTATTACGATTAGTGGGATAATAGTTGTAGCTGTCGTAAGGCATTGTGCCGCCTGCCTCAATCTTAGTGCCGTCCTTTAGTATTACAGTCTGATTAACAGTCTCACCTTTCGCATAGAATGAACCCTCTGCATACATCGGATAACCGGCTTTTAGACGTGAATTGCCCATATGGTTATCCTCCGGACATACTCCAAGGTAGTTCCTTGTGTAGAATTGGTAGAAGTTGTAGCCCTCTTTCCAAATTTGCGGGGTGCTAACGATGCTCTCTCCCTCTTCGGAGAGTGCGAGGATTTCGTTGTGAAGGTATGACCAGTTTGCACCTACCGACACCTCCCAATCCTGGGTCTTGAGAATGTCAACATTCACTGATAATTCCCAACCTCTGTTTACCATTGAACCGATATTGGTAAGAGTGCTTGAAAAACCGGTGGTTGTGGGTACTGAAGCATCAAGGAGAAGGTCGGTAGTAAGTTTGTTGTAATACTCAGCAGTAAAGGTGAATTTGTCGAAAATGGTTGCATCAAGGGCGATGTTCCAGTTGGTATTCTTTTCCCATGAAAGATCTGAGTTGGCCAGGTTTGCCGGGTAGCTTGCACCAAAGTCACCGTAGGATGTATAGTCATAAACGGCCATGTAGCCATAGTAGTTTGAAGGAAGCGTACCTGATGTACCATAAGATGCACGCAGTTTGGCATCATTCAGCCAGTCTAACCTGAGCCACTCTTCATTGGAGAATCTCCACGAGCCCGATATTGACCAGAAGTTACCCCAGCGGGTTTCCTTGGAAAGTCTTGAAGAACCGTCGCGGCGATATGTACCGGTCAAATAATATTTGCCGTCATAGTCGTAACTGACACTGCTCAAAGCTGAAAGCAGTGCATCAGCCATTGAATAGGAACGACCGTTGTCAAATCCTGTAGCAAGGATGGATTCTGTGGCACCGAGGTGAGAGAAATCAATCTTTGCAAGACCAAGATAGAAGTATGTCTCCTGCTCTGCCTCCCATCCAACCATCGCGCTCACGTGATGTTTGCCCCAGGTTTTGTCGAAGTTAACGGTTGTAGAACTTACCAGGCGGCTGATATTACGGTTACGGTCTGAGATGAAACCTCCTACATCGGAATATGCGTAAAAGTTGGGGTGCCCGTAATACCATGCAAAACGGTCTCTCTGGTTGGTCCAGTCGTTGCTGATAATGGTCTTGGCTTTCAACCAGTCAGTAAACTTTACTTCTGCGTATGCCTTGAGCAGGAGTCGATTCTGGTTGTAGTCGTTGTACTCTTTGCCCCAGGAACCCAAGGGATTTACCGTGCTCATGGAAGGGTTCCAGCGCCCAAGATAGAGAGAACCGTCCTCTTTGTATGCGTAAGGCCATCTTTCGCTGAGGGGTATCTTCCACATGAAGATAGGGTTGGCTTTGGTAACATATCCCTCCTGGTGGCCTTGCTGATACTGCCATGAATACTGTAGGTTACCACCGATCTTTAGCCATTTGCTAATTTGACTTTCAGCATTAATGGTAGTTGAGAGACGTTTGAGGTAAGAAACGACAACAACACCCTGCTGATCGGTATAGCCTACTGAGGCATAAATCTTGGATCTATCTGAACCGCCGGAAATGCTGTACTCGTAATTCTGAATAATGCCGGTACGAAAGATAACATCCTCCCAATCCTTGTATATATACTTACTTTCATCTTTTGCGGGATAGTTCTCTGCAACTTTTGCATTCACATATGCATCGAGTGAACCATAACTTGCCCATCGAGATGGGTTGGCGTTACCATAGTTGGTCCAGGATTCCCTGTGCAATTTTTCTGTCTGCTCGTCGGTTGCAAGGGGCAGGTGGTTGTAAGCGAAGTAAGAGAATCCGGTACCTACCTTGAAAGTTGAGGTAAGCTTACCCGATCTACCTCTTTTTGTAGTGATGAGGATTACACCGTTGGATGCACGTGAGCCGTAAAGTGAAGCTGCTGCTGCATCCTTTAGAATGGTGAAAGACTCAATGTCGCTTGGGTTCAAGAAGTTCATAACGCTTGAGGATGCGTTGCCGGAAGACCAGTTACCGCTGGTCGCGGGAACACCATCGATAACATACAAAGGTGCATTGCCTGCGTTGAATGAACCATACCCACGGATGCGAATCTGTGAGTCGGCACCGGGCTGGCCTGATACTGATACGGCCTGAACTCCGGGAGCCTTACCGGCAAGTACTTGCTCGAAACTTACGATAGGAGCATCCTTTATTGTCTTTTGTTCGACAACCGTAGCGGAACCGGAATAAGATCCCTTCTTAACAGTACCGTAGGCTACAACCATAACTTCCTCCAGAGCCTCAGCGTCCGGTGTAAGGATAGCATTGACCACGGCACGTCCCTCTACCGGAACCTCCAGGTCAATGAAGCCGATGGAAGAAAAGACAAGGGTCGCATTAGCCGGAACTCTATCAAGTGCGTAGGTTCCGTCGTCAAGCGTGGCTATGCCCTGCATTGTGCCCTTTACGACAACGTTCGCGAAGGGAATTGGTGAGCCATCTTGAGATGAGGTTACTTTTCCTGTAACCCTAATCTGCGCAAACGTCGCATTGCAAATTAGTGCGATTAGCGCAATTAACATCAATCTCTTCATAGATTTTTAGTTTTGTGGTTGGTTAATTGATATTTAAGTAAGGTTAAACTTTGGTTTAGGTTAATGGGGGATGGTTGTTCATTACCACACAAAAATAACTAAAAAAATCTGAGAATAGAAGAACTTTTTTTAATATTTTTTAACTGCCATAGAAATTATAATTATAGGCTGAATTATCCTATTTTCCGACGCCTCTAATAAAAATATTTTGTCATTATGAATATTAATCCCTAACTTTAGGGCTTAAATACAGGAAAATTCAACTAACTTAGAAAAGAACAAACCCTTTAATCTATTAATTATAAACACAAAAAAACTATCTATGAAGAAAATCTTACTTCTTGCACTAGCGGTATTGACAGTTAATGTCGCTTTTGCACAAACAAGAATTACCGGTAAGGTAACTTCTTCTCAGGATGGTGCGCC
>Ga0116182_1005613_pt1 | contig 10680 bp, 7 predicted proteins | sample AD_UKC077_MetaG_FD_89805 | JGI IMG/M metagenome (GOLD analysis project Ga0116182, IMG submission 89805) | Active sludge microbial communities of municipal wastewater-treating anaerobic digesters from USA - AD_UKC077_MetaG | ecosystem: Engineered > Bioreactor > Anaerobic > Digestate | place: USA...
GTAAACGGGGTATTCATTAATTCCCAGAAGATAACAAGCATTGAGAAGTTACAAGATGTTGATTCAACCGCACCGTTTTCTAATGGTGCGTTTTTACGTTATGACTTGGCACAAAGGAAATGGGTTCCGTCATCCTCAACGGTAACGGTTCCGAGTTTGGATTCCATCGAAGATGTTTCGGCTACGAATCCTAACGATGGTGACTTACTTCTTTTTGATGCAGCTAATAACATATGGATTAGCGCAAAGACACTTTTATCCTTGCTCACCGATGTAGCAATCACACTTCCGCAAGAGGGTGATTTGTTTGCGTTTGATTACACGGCTGGCAAGTGGAAGAACGTAGAGAACATCGCACTTGAAACCGTTACCGATTTGCAGAAAACAAAGGTTGTTGCCGTACCTAAAACGGGATGGGCAACGGAAGGTGACTACGTTACAAGAGCGTTTACTTTCACAAAGATTGTCGGCAATCCGATAATCAAGATTTGCGATGCTGACGGTGATGTGGAAACAGACGAAGCCAAACGTGTAGCGTATTGCTCTTTGTTTGATGCGGTAGTAACAAACTCAACAAAACTTACATTATATGCAACCGAAGTTCCGGCAACGGGATTTAACATTTTAGTAACGGGTGCGGAATAGGAGAAAGAAGATGGGAAAAGCGATATTAACACCGATAGAAAAGGTTATGGCATCAAATTGTATGATGAGCGATGGGGAGACAAGTGTGGAAACAAAGTTTACCCAAATTGCAAACAAAATAGGCACAGAAATAAAAACCATAACTATTACTGGATCAACAGGATCAGGGTCGGGCGCTGGAAACTTTACTGTTTATAAAAGTTCATACCCCACTGTCAAGTGTTTGATTCCCATAGGAGTATCAGGCGGACAATACAGAGCGCAAATAAGTAGTGAAACAAGTACATATTGGGTTATATCCGTTAATAATGCGACTACGGGTGAATGGGCTGTTAGTAAAAGCGTGACTGTTTATGCGGTTGCTGTATTAAAACCAACATAGTGGCGGAATAGGTGGTAGACATGACAAGTAAACAAATAAACGGAACAAAAAGTGAATTGTTAGCGGAATACTATCTAATCCGCCACGGATACAACGTATCAAAACCCATAAATGATTTTTCAGAGTATGATTTTGTGATAGAAGATGAATACGGAATATAGTTGGAAAAAGAAGCATTACGTTTTATCCAAATGGCAAAAACAACAAAACAAACACAAGGTACAAGGATTTTGAAACGTACATAGATACAATCATGTAAGGTGACAGAAATTCAAATCCTTACCTATGTTGATTATATCGAGTCTAAAGGACATCAATAACAATTTAAGAAAGCGGGGAATAGAAAATGAATTTTGGCGGAATCGGAACGGTAAGTGCAATCGCAGTAATATGTTACTTGATTTGCGAATTGGTAAAGACAACGAAACTTGATAACAAATTTGTTCCCGTAATTGCCGGACTATTAGGCGGTATTCTTGGAGTAGTAGGGTACATGATACAGATGCCCGACTTTCCCACAAATGATATTCTTACGGCTATTGCGGTAGGTATCGTAAGCGGTTTAGCTGCGACGGGTGTTAATCAGATTGGCAAGCAGATGAAGAAAGACGAAACGCCCAAAGAACCGAAAGAATCAGAACACAACGAGGGAACGGATAGTAGCGAAGTATGAAACCTTACAACGAAGAATTATGTTTAAAAGTTAAAGCGTTTTGGGAATCCGTGGGATTGTCCGATTATGCCGTTTGTGGATGGCTTGCAAATTGGTTATGCGAAAGCGGGTTCATTCCCAACAATGCGCAGAACAGTTACATGAAGAAGTATGGGTTAACCGATGAAGAATACACCGCAAAGGTTGACAACGGCACATGGACAACGCCCGATACAAACCTTGACTTCGGACACGACAAGATAGGTTACGGACTTGCTCAATGGACTTCATCGGGAAGAAAGCAAGGACTTTGGGATTATCTTCGCAAGAATTGCTCATCCGTGGGAGATATGGATGGACAGTTGGCATACGCTTTTATTGAATACTCATCAAAGTCATTCGCTAAAACACGTGAGGGGTTAGAGAGCGCAAAGTCGGCATACGATGCAGCGATTGTTATTATGACTACCTACGAAAAACCCGCTTCAATGAATGACCCAGCCAAGCAAAAAGAACGTGGCGATTTAGCCGAAGAATTTTATCAGATTTATTACGGTGGAGAAACCCACAAAACATTTCGCCTTGCTTTATCAGCGGGGCATTATTTATATACCCCCGGTAAGCGTTGCATGAAAGCAATCGACCCGTTGGAAACAAGAGAATGGGTGCTTAACTCACGAATAGCGGATATGCTCACAGACAAACTTATGAACTATAAAGATGTTGAGATTATCCGTCTTGATGACCCGACAGGAGAAACGCCTACATCGTTACAAGAAAGAGCCAACATATCCGATGCGCATGATGCAGACTTTTATCTTGCGATTCATCATAATGCTGGTGTCAACGGTGGATCTGGTGGTGGTGTAGTGGTTTACCATTATCCCACAACAAAGAACCGTGAACAGGCACAGGCTTTGTACGATGCGGTAGTTGATGCAAACGGACTTAAAGGCAATCGTGCAACACCCATTGTGGCAACGACAGAATTGTTTGAGGTAGCCGTACCCGAAGCGGATTCCATTTTGTTAGAGAATGGCTTTATGGATTCAACTACGGACACGCCTATTATTCTTACACCCGAATATGCAAAAGCAACCGCAGACGGATTGTGTAAATTCTTCGTTGACTACTTTGGTTTACAATTAAAAGAGAGTGGTAATGCTTCGGATGTTCTTGCAGAGATTGAAAGCATCAGAAACAACATTAAGGCTCTTGAAGTTGAGTTAGACAAGAAACTTGTAGAATTGGGGGCATTGATTAAATGACGGCAATTATTTGTAGTGTTGTAGGGTTTTGCTTATCGGCTTTTGCTATTGGAGTGACAATCTACAATACAAAGAAGAAAGAAACAAAAGAAGATATTGGTACAATGACAACGCTTGTTACCGGCATAGAGTTTATCAAAGATGGCGTAAGTGAGATTAAGCGTGATATGAAAGACTTGCGCACGGATGTTAGTAGCATCGATAAGCGTGTAACTTGCCTTGAAGTAATAGCTGGAATCAAAGGCAATCTTAAAACAGATGAATAGGAATCTTACCCCGTTCCTTTCATATATCATTCCTCTCAATTTTGGGGTTATTCTTCGGAGTAACCCCACCCATTTGACAGAAAACGCGCTTTTTTTGCCATATACGGCACACGTATAATTGTTGTGCTAATGTAGCGTTCTACCAAAGCAGAAAGAGCCGATTTTATGACGGTTCTTTTTGTTTGCTCAAAAAACGAATGTAACCGCATGGCGGTTTCAGATAAATAACAATTCACTTTATCAAAAAAGGAGAAAGAGAAAATGGCATTTACGACAAACAAGAATTTGAAGATGACAGATACGGGTACTGCATCTGCTAACAAAAGAACCGCACCTTATTATACCGATTATGCAAGGATTGCAAAAGCAACCGCAGCGATTAATGCTAATGTTGCTCCGGCGGTTAAAACGACATCAACCGCTGGTAAAACGGGAGCAAGTGCGGGTGCAAATGCAACACAGGGTACAAACTTTGCAAACACCGTTACCAAAAACAAAATTAAAGATACGATGGGTTACGCATCTTCGCCTGAGGAATTATGGCAGACATACAATGAATATCAAAACACCTATAACAATTATGACAATGGTGGCGGTAATCCTGTCAGCGGATTTGGTGGCGGTTCATCAAGTGGCGGTGGAGCGACAAGAGCATCGAGTGGCGGTTCGTTAGGCGGTGGCGGTGGAGTAAGTACCGCAAGCCTTATTGGAAATCTTGTTACCGACCCGACAGCCGAAGTCCGTCAGAGATATGCCGGAATCCTCGCAGACTTGGCAAACAACAATCAGTACGTTCTTGACAAGTTAAAGGGTAATTACGACACATCCGTTAACACAATCAATGCCGACTATGACACAAGCATTTCCAGACAGAACGCAGATGCGGAAGATGCTTTAAGACAGGCATACATTAATTACATGATGAGCCGTAAAAACATGGATTCGGCTCTTGCAAGACAGGGTTACACAGGCGGTTTATCCGAAAGCAATCAGGCGAGAATGTTCAACAACTACGGCAACATCCGTAACGACATCCGCAAGACTTTGAACAATGCTATCGAGAATTACAACCTTAAGCGTAACGCAGCTCTTGGTGAAGCACTTAATCAGTACAACGCACAGTTGGCAGATCAGGCGAGTGATTACTTCAACAAGAAACAGAATTACGAAACGACTTTGTCTAACGCACTTGCCAACCTTATGAGATAAAACGCAAAGGAGTTTTGTCATGGCTAAAAACCTTGCAACAACATTCGCTGCATTAAATAATGTAAAGAAAATAGTGGATGTAAAATCCCAAAAAGGATCTGCACCCAAAGCAACACAAAATACAACGGCAAAGGGAGTAGCCACACAAAAGGCTACCCCTACGCCCGTTATCGAGAAAACTCCGAAGAAGTCCGAGGTTCAAACAAGCAAAGCAACAAAGACGGTTTCTAAAGCGGTTAACACGGTAGAAAAAGTAAAGAGTACCGTGTCAAAGTACGCTCCGTCAATCACACAGTTAACGGGTGCGGTAACTCCGAACAAAAATACCAACCATGGCGATGTCATTCGTAGTGCGTTTGATAAAAAGAACGTCAACAAGCGTAATGCGGAAATCCCGGTGCTTAAGAACGACAGAGAACTCATAAACTATTATGAGAGTATTCCGAACTACAATGCGCTTCAACGCCTTACGAGTTTTGAGAAGAACAATGCTTACAATCAGAAACAAGCATTAACAAGTCAGTATCGGCAAGCAAAGGATAGAACTATTCCCGCACTTTTGAATAGGTATGGCGTGTCAGACGAGGACATAAACGCACTTTCTGTTATGGCAAGCCGTGCAAGCAATCCTAATAAGTATTTTGATAGTGAAATGCAAAAATTAGGATTTAGTGATAGCGACATTGACTATGTGCGTGATTATGCTCAACGATTATCGAGGGGCGAACTTAATTCAAGGTTGCTAAATGCCGTAGGAAAGAATACCGCATCAAAAGCGGTTGGTACGATTGCTTCATTGCCGTTAAATCCTCTTGAATCATTAGGTAATGTTGCAAGTCAGGGTGTGTCATATTTAAGTGGTAAGCCTATGACAAACGACAACCACTTAACAAGAGATATTAGAGATGTTGCATCCGAGAATCTTGGTACGGGTGGAAAATTTGCATACGATGTCGGAACATCTATCGGTGATATGGCTACCGCTTTATTGTTGGCAAACTTAACGGGTGGCGGTTCTTCTTTATCTGCCGGAGCAATGGGTTTGGAAAAGGCATCTGATGTCATCAATGAGGGCATTGAAAGAAACCTTACTCCAGATCAGATAATGGCAGAGGGTATTGCAAGTGGTTTAACAACGGCACTTACCGAGAAAATACCTATGGGTAAGTGGGATGATATTGCCGAAGCTGGATTTAGCGGTGCAAGAGGACTTGCTTACGCAAAAGAACTCGGAAAGAAGATTGTCGCATCAGCGATTCCCGAAGCGGGTCAGGAAGCAGCCGAAGATTTAGCCGATGCTATTGCCGATGCTATTATCACGGGTGACAAGTCACAGATTAACGACATTATCCGTATGTATGAGCAAAATGGTTTATCACATGATGAAGCAACCGCACAGGCATGGATTGACTTTGCTAAACAGATGGGTATAGATGCACTTGCCGGAGGAATAAGCGGTGGCGTAGTCGGTGGTGGAAATGCGATACTTCGCGGTACAAACGCAAAGAGAGATGCACGAGCTGAAAACGCAGCTAATCAAGTCATTGAGAATGTTGGTGAAATTCCTTTCTTTAATACACAGGAAAATACAAATGCCGATGTAAATAATTCGGAACAGGCTTTGCTTCCCGAATATGAAAATCTCATTGAGGAATTAGAGAACGAAGATAGTTACTTACCTACGAATGAAACTGTTGCGGATGCAATCATGCAGTCCATGTATAATAGTGGAAGCGCAGAGATGAACCGCAATGCGAACAATTCGTATAGCAACCCTCTCGTGCCTTTAGAGAGCGTTCAGAACGAACAGACAGTAAATGATACCATTCCCACATATAACCCCTCTGAAAACGGCTTACAGAGCGTTGAAAACGGTGAGATGGGAAGTCCTATCCGACAGAATCCTAATCAGAAACTTATCGGCAAAAAGGGCGGTAAAGAATCACAGTTTTCATGGAACACCCTTACCAATATGCCGACATTCACACAGAATGAAGAATCGGCTAAAGGACTTAAGAAAGTCAGAAAAGAGGGATTGTTTAACTACGACCCGGTTACAAACAAAAAGACAATGGATGATGCGGTTAACAATCTCTCCGCAGATCCGAGTGGAGAATTTCAGAGGTTAGTAAGACAGGATAATTTATCTTCGGCTACCGATGTCGCAGAATCAATGCTTATCCTCGATTTAATGCAAAAGGATGTATTAGCTGGCACACGTAGTGCGAGCGAAGTATGGAACTTTGCAAAAGATATGCAGAAAAAAGTAACCGGCATGGGGCAAGGCTTACAGATGCTTTCACACTTTACCCGTACCGCTTCATCTACTTTGATGAAAGCCGAGAAGATGCGTGACATCAAAGCAAAGAATATTGGCGGTAAAGAAGAAAGAGCAGCTCGTAAGTTTTCATCTACACTTGAAAGAGTGCTTGCCAAAATCGGTTATGACGGAACGATTAATAATCCTACCGAAACCCAAAAGACTTTTGAGCAGATCCTAACCGAAGTTAAGAATACGATGGACAAGGAATCCGCATCCGTCTTTGATAACTTCACCGAGGAAGATATGCAATACCTCGCAAACCTTATCCATCAGGGTGCCGGAGAGCAAAGAATTTACGATGCCCTTTGTAAAAAGTTATCGACAGGCTATTGGGATATTTCCGAAGCCGATGTTAAACGTGTTATTGAAATCTTTGATGAAGTCAATAACATGGAATATCCGAACTCCAAAGAAGCAAACGATTTGGAGAACGAAGCATACGCTATCATGGCGAAGTATTTGGGCGATGCTTCATTCAAAGAAAAGTGGAATCAATGGCGTTATCTTGCGATGCTTGGCAATCCTCGTACCCACTTACGAAACATTGTCGGAAACTTTATGTTTGGTACGTTAACCAACGTAAAAGACAACATGGCGGGTATCACGGAAAGCGCACTCAATTCTTATTACAAGAACAACGGTATTGAAAGACAGAGAGCGTTTGTTTCAAGGGTTACGGACAACAACTTAATCAAAGCATCAAGCGAAGATTTTAATAAGTCACGCTATAAGCAAGCAACCGACAACTCCAATAAGTACATGATGGACAGAGATATTGAACGACATCGTGAACTATTTAAGTCCAAAGGCTTACAAAAAGTTGCTGAAGCAAACACTAATGCGTTAGATTGGGAAGATACAAAGGCTATTCAATCAAAGTATTCCAGAGCGTTAGCATCATACCTTAAGGCTAATGGTAAGGGCGCTGACATTTTTAATTCGACAGATAAAAACGATGTTGCATTACTTGACAGAGCGAGAGATTTTGCCGTTGAACAAGCAAAGATTGCTACATTCCATGAAGATAGTAGTTTGGCAAACTTCCTTAATGGTATGTCGAGAGCTGCGAGCGCAAGTGACAATTTGGGTTTCAAGGCAGTTGGAACGGCAATAGAAGCCGTTGTGCCTTTCAAGAAAACACCTATTAACATCCTTAAACAAGGTGTCGTGGAATACAATCCCGTCGTGCAGATCCCGAAAGCATTTGCACAAACGATTAAGTACAACGCCAACAATCCGAACAATCAGATTTCTATGTCTGATGTGATAGATACTTATTGCAAAGGATTGTCAGGTGCGGGCATATTAGCACTTGGTGCATGGCTTGCAAGCAAAGGAATCCTTAAAGGACACGGCAAAGATGAAGAAGATTACGCACAGGGTAATCAAGAGTATTCCGTAGAGTGGGATTTCAATGGTAAGCATCATTCCTATACAATGGATTGGGCAGCTCCGTCTGCACTTCCGTTATTCATGGGAGCAGAACTTTACAAGTGGTGGGATGAAGATACAGAACACACTATGGGAAGTTTCTTCGATGTTTTAGCATCCATAGGTGCTCCCGCTTTTGAGTTGTCGATGTTAGAGGGTGTAAACGATGCGATAAAGAACTTTGGCAAGTCTACTGATAGTGTTACGGGCGTAATGTCCGGCGTAGCGGGTTTAGGTGCAAGTTATCTCTCACAAGCCGTTCCTACACTTGGTGGACAGATAGCACGTACTATTGACCCGACACGTAGAAGTACCTACACAGGGCAAGAATACGGTGGTGTAGCCGATGTCATAGCAAAGCAAGGCATCAAGACATTAAATAAAATTCCCGGACTTTCATATCTGTCACAACCTTACGTCGATACTTTGGGTCACGAAGCACAGAATGACGATTTGGGTATGGGTGCTTTTGGCAGAGGATTGCAGAATTTCCTTTCCCCCGGATATCATTCAGTTACCAATACAAACGATGTGTTCAACGAATTAAGTGATGTAGCGCAGAGTGCAAAAGAAAGTGGTGTTGATTTCAAGAAAGCATCGCTATTCCCTAAAGCACCCGATAAGACGGTTGACGGACATCGACTTACTCCACAAGAATATACCGAAGCGTCAAAGGCAAAAGGACAGATTACGGAAGAAAACCTCAAAGCGTTGTTTGAATCCGAATCTTATCGTAACGCATCCGAAAGTCAGAAAGTTGACATGATTAAAGAAATGCTTTCAAAGTCTAATCAGATGTTTAAGCATGAAGAATATGGCAACGAGTATGATGATAAATCAATGAGCATCTATGATGACAAGGGCATTGATGGTGTTCTAAAGTGGAACGATATAAAAGCCACAATGGATGGCAACAATTCAAATGGTGCAAAGATTGAAGCATTGAATCAATCTGAATTATCCGATGAAGATTTAGGCTACTACGCATCACAGTTGTTTTCAAATCCGAGTGGTGATGCCATAGCGATGCAAGAAAGATATGGTGATATAGGCTTGTACTATTGGTACAGTATTGCTTCACAATCTACAACAAAAGCGGGTAGATATGATGCCATAGAACAGAGCAATTTTTCTAATGACATTAAAGAATCGTTGCTTGAAGTGTTGGGTGAAAGTGGCAAGAAGAATAAGGAAACAACCGAGCCAACAACCGAATCGGCTACACCGCAGACATCAAACACAATCCCTACCTTTGAAGAATTTTTAAATTCTAAAAGGACAGGGCAACCGATACCTCAAGTTACATCAACAAAGCAATCCACAAAGAACACCGACATTTCCAACATGGTAGGATCTGCAAACGGTAAAACATGGGTTGACTTTGGACAAGCCGTACCTTATCTTATGAGTCAGAATTTATCCGCAGAGGAAAGAGGACAGGCTTACTACAACACGGGTGACAAATCAAGTGGTAAGCAACAAGTTTACAACGATATGGGTTATCCCGGTGTTGCACAGTATTACGAAAATCAATATTACACAGATCAGGCGGGGAATCAAGATAACAAGAAGCAAAAAGCCGAAGTAAAGTCTTACCTTAAATCGCTTGGTTTTTCCAATGAGGATATTTCTTATTGGATGGGCGTGTATGGATGGAAACCTTAAAACTAAATATTGAATGGCATACAAATGTCCACGGACTGTCCACGACGCTACGAGAACGTAGTGTTTATGCGGAGTTTAAGACTTAAAATGTAGGTTCAAGTCCTGTTATCCGCATCTATCTAAAACCCCCGTAGATTCAGTAAATACAAGAAAAATTGCTGATTCTGCGGGGATTTTTTTGTTCTATTTTGTCAAGCACTTTTGTTGAACGATGCATTTTCTGATGCTGCAAAGAAAAGAATTACAGAAATTCAATAATGGTGTATAGAAAATGAGCCTTCATCGGTACGGACGAAGGCTCATTGTTTTTAATAGTTTGTAATAACCAAGTGTTCAACATTTCTGTCATTTCTATTCTTGAAACTTACAAGATAGGTTTTATCAAAACTTGAAATATTGAAATCATCCTTGTATAGGTTATAAATAAATTCTGTATTCTTGATAACTAACATAATTTTTGCTTTGGTTCTTTTTAAGCAATTACATAATCGTTCTTGTTCTTCTAAGCCAAAAGTGTTTTGAGCATATGTTGAGAAATCGCTGTCATAAGGTGGGTCAAGGAAAATGAAATCATTAGAGGTTAGGTCTAACTGTTCAATAAATGTTTCAAAATCCTCATTGAATATTTCTGCACTATTTAATTTCTGGTACATTTCATCAGATAAGATATAATCAATCTTTTTTTGAAAATCTTTTCTGTTGTAGGAAATGCCACCATAAGGAACATTGAACTCGCCTTTTCCGTTGTATCTAAACATAGACGAATAACAATATTCTCGAATAAAAAAGAAAACAGCAGATTGCTTTCCCTTAGATAGCATTGCAGGATGGTTTAATAA
>Ga0116182_1005620_pt1 | contig 10669 bp, 6 predicted proteins | sample AD_UKC077_MetaG_FD_89805 | JGI IMG/M metagenome (GOLD analysis project Ga0116182, IMG submission 89805) | Active sludge microbial communities of municipal wastewater-treating anaerobic digesters from USA - AD_UKC077_MetaG | ecosystem: Engineered > Bioreactor > Anaerobic > Digestate | place: USA...
CCCAAGCCACGGCGATGCCGAGCGTAAGGTTGACGGCAACGGCGAGCGAGGAAAAGAGCAGGCTGTTGCGGATCGCGTCGAGGGTCATGGCGTGGCCCAGCGCTTCGGCGTAATGGGCGGCGGTGAACGCGCCGGGCAGCACGGTGCGATACCAGGCGCCGGGCGCCGCGACGCTGGTCAGCAGCACGCCGACGTGCGGCAGCAGCGCCAGCAGGATGACGGCGGCGAACGGCAGCGCGGCCAGTAAACCGGCGGCACCGTGCAGCCGGCGCGGCGTGTGCGGGATCACGGCTTTGGCTTGCATGGCGTAGGCGCGACCGCCGAAGAGCAGACGCGTGACGGCGTAGAGCGTCACGCTCGCCGCGAGCACCACCGTCACTAGCGCGTAGGGAAAGGGGCTGGCGCTGATCTCCTTGAGCTCATCGTAGACCTGCACCGCCGCGCAGCGCGAATAGTTGAGGATCAGCGGCGTGCCCAGTTCGGTGAAGGCCGCGATGAAGACCAGCGTGCAGCCGGCGAAAAGGCCCGGCATCACCAGCGGCAGGATGATGCGGCGGAAGCGCGTCCAAGCGCCCGCGCCGAGATTCTGCGCGGCCTCGTCGAGGGCCGGGTCGATGTTGGCCAGCGCGGCGGAGACATTCAAGTAGATGATCGGATAAAAGGCGAGCGCCTGCAGGAGCACGACGCCGGACATGCGCGCGCGGCCGAGCCAATCGACCGGTCCGCAGCCGAGCAGCGCGTTCAGCGCACCGTAGGGCCCGAGCATCTGCATCACGCCGATCGCGCCCACGAAGGGCGGCAGCACCATCGGCACCAGCAGCAGCGCGGTGAGCGCGCGCTGGCCGCGGAAGGCGTAGGCATGCGCGAGCCATGCCAGCGGAACGGCTAGCGCTGTGGCCAGGCCGGTCGCGCCCAATGCCAGGCGCAGGCTGTTGGCCAGTCCCTCGGCGTAGATCGGATTGCGGAACACGCCGGCCAGATAGCGCACGGTGAATCGACCGTCGACGAAGAACCCGCCGCTCACCACCGTGAGCACGGGCCAGAGCAGTAGCACGCCGAATATGGCGGTCAACAGGCCGAACAGCAACCAAGCAGTACGCGTGCGAAGCATGCGGTGTTTGAATCCTTTCTTGCCGAGGGCAGTGTTTGCCTTGAGAAAACGGTTCGACCCAACGCGGTTCAAGCGTTATCGGAGCGGGGTGCCGATGATCAGGAGCTGGCCCAGATAAAAAGACTGCCCGGCGGGGAGTCGCTTCACCGTGACGGTCACGGTGTGGTCGCCCGGCGTCTGTTCGGGCAGATACCAGAAGCGGGCGTGGCGGGTCTTTTCGCGCTGCGTGCGCTGGGCGGTGATCGGTGCCCCGCCGTCCACGACCGCCTCGATCTCGACGGGGTCGCCGTGGGGGATGTCGCTGATGCCGATGACCGTGCCGTTCCATTTGAGCGTCACGCTTTCGCCGGCCCGGTCGCACATTACGGCGCCGCGCAGCATGGCGTGGGTGCGATGGCGGCTCTCGGTATAGACCGGGTCCTTCTCGGTGTCGACCGGCGTCCAGCCGGCGCTCAACGAGGCCTGGGTGACGGGGAGCAGGGTCGCCCGTTCCCAGCATGCCGGTTCCAGCGCGGCGGGCAACGGGTGCGGACCGGCGGTGCCTGCCGCCGCGATTTTGCGCATCGACCGCGCCAGCGTTTCGCAGTAAATCGCGTGACCTTCATCGCCCGGATGCACGCCGTCCTTGGAGAAGAGCATTTTGCCTGCAACCGGCGTGTCGCCCTTGAAGAGCAGCGAACCGGTCTTCTCGCGCGCGGCGATCTCGATGCCGAAATCGATCGTGGGGATGCCGTAGGCATTGGCGATGCGCTCCTGCACCGCGCCGAAAGCAGGCGTCTTGCCGGCCTGCAGGTCTCTGAGCATGCCCTGGTGGAGCGTATAGACGAAGCAGATGTCGGTTTCCGGATGGCGCTTCCAGATCTGGCGTACGACGCCCTCGACCGACTTGGCCTCGTAGCCGCCGCCACCGTTGACGCGGCACTCGAGGAAAACCAGATCGGGCGCGTGCGCCAGCACATCGCACGCCAGCCGGCACGCGCTGTAATCTGAGCCGGTGCCCGAGATGGCCGGATTGATTTCGATGGCCCGGGCCTGGGGATATTCGGTCTTAAACCAGGCGAGGGATTTCGGTCGCCAGCCGTTGGCGGCGGTGATGCTGCCGCCGAGGTAAGCGATGCGAACCTCTTGTCCGCCCTTGAGCTTGGCGAACACATTCGGCAGGCCGTCGCGCACGCGGCACTCTTCGGCCGCGTGGATGTCATGGTTGTAAGACTCTGCGAACAGAGTGGTCACACCGAGGATGCCGGCGGTAAACAGCATTTTTGTCATGTTATCGTTTCCATCCGCAAGTTAGAACAACGGCCACGTTTTTCATGGTACCGCATCTCAGTCCGCTGTTCAACCGGGGTGATCGGACCGGACACAGTCAGGCGACTCGCGGCTTGACACCGGGGCGGGGGTTTTCGACACTACCCGCATGCAACAGCTTTTAGATGCGATCGCCCGGCTGCGCGTGCTGGTGGTGGGCGATCTGATGCTCGATCATTACGTGTGGGGCGACGCCTCGCGCCTTTCGCCGGAGGCGCCGGTGCCGATCGTCAAGGTCGGTCATGACACCTACACGGCGGGCGGCGCGGCGAACGTGGCGGCCAACCTGCGCGAGCTGGGGGTGGCGACAGAGGTCGCGGGGGTCTTCGGCGCTGACGCCTACGGACGCTTGCTCCAGGCAAATTTGTCCGAACGCGGCGTGCGCTGTGACGCGGCCTGCTGCTGCGAAAGCGTCGCCACAATCGTCAAGACCCGTGTCATGTGCCGCAACCAGCAGCTCTGCCGCATCGACCGCGAGGACGCGCCGGAGGTTTATGCCCTGTCGGACGCGGCGGTGGACGCGCTGCGCGCCCGCATCGCGGCGTCGGACGCCGTGATTCTTTCGGACTACGCCAAAGGGGTGGTCACGAGCGAGCTGATCCGCCGCGTGCAGGGGATGGCGCGCCCCGGGCAGATCGTGGCGCTCGACCCCAAGCCGCGGCCGGACCTGCATTTCACGCGCGTGGCGCTGATGACGCCCAACCGCAGCGAGGCGCTGCAGCTTGCCGGGCTGTCGGCCACGGAGGGCAAGGCGTTTCCGGGGAGTGATGTGGCCGCGCGCATCCATGAGCGTTTCGCTCCCGAGCACCTGGTGGTGACGCTGGGTGCTGACGGCATGCTGCTCAGCACCGGCGGGCGGCCCGGACGGCACCTTGCCACGGCCGCGCGGGAGGTCTTTGACGTTTCCGGCGCCGGCGACACCGTGATCGCCACGCTGGCTGCGGCGCTCGCGGCCGGCGCGGACATCGAACGCGCCGCAAGCCTGGCCAATCTCGCCGCTGGCGTGGTGGTCGGCAAGCTGGGCACCGCCACCGCCACGCCCGCCGAAATTCTGGCCCGTGCGCCCCAAGGAGGCTGATCCGTTCATGACGCAGGCCTCACAGCCCTCCGAAGTCCGCGCGGCGCTTTTTCTGGACCGCGACGGGACGGTCATCCGCGACGTCGGCTACCTGAGCGAGCCGGACGGTGTCGAGCTGTTGGACGGCGCGAAGGACGCCCTGCATCGCGTCTGCCGCAGTCACCGGCTCTACCTCTTCACCAACCAGAGCGGGATCGGCCGCGGATATTTCACGCTGGAACAGGCGCAGGCGGTCAACGCGCGCATGATGGCGCTGTTGGCATTGCCGCCACCGGGTTTTGCGGCGGTATGCATCGCGCCGGAAACGACGGGGCAGCCGTTCATCTATCGCAAGCCCTCGCCCGCGTTCATCCTTGAGCGCATTGCCGCCGACGGACTGGACCCCGCACGGTGCTGGATGATCGGCGACCGGCTAAGCGATCTCCAAGCCGGCGTGAACGCCGGGATCGCCGCTGTGCTGGTCCACAATGAAGCGTACTTCGACGAACAAACGCGACGTTTCTGTGAGGAACACCGGATACCATCCTTCCCGTCGCTTTCCGACGCGCTGGCGGGCATCGCGCCGCCCGCTCAATAAGGCGCACCCGACAATCACGCCTTGACCGAGCAGGCGATTCGCTCTTCCAAGCCTGCCGTTCTTCATTTCCGATTCCTGAGATCCCGTTCTTTCAAACTTGCGGTTCTTCTTTCACAGACGTACTATTATCACACTTTATAAAGTGTGATAATGACACCGGACAACACCTTCCATCCGACGTTGTGGCGCACCTGTCGGGTTTTAGCGAACCCGAAGCGGCTGGCCTGTCTTCGGGCTGTCATGGGCACGCCGAATCTGTGCGTGGCGGAGATCGCGCGCGAAGCCGGACTCGATGAAGTGCAGGGCAGCATGGCGCTCAGAGCCTTGCAGGCGCGCGGTCTGATCGCCGCCGTTCGCGAATCGCGCTGGGTGCGCTACGTGCCGGAAACCGACCCGCTCGTCCCTTCCGCCAAACCGCTCATGGACGTCCTGAGCCGTGTTTTGCGTCCAGGAGAGATGTGTGACGAAGAGGTGATCAGGACGGTCACGGCTTTCACCCATCCGCGGCGGCTGGCGATGCTGCGATGCCTGCAGCTTCACGCGCCGCTGTCGATCGAAGCCCTGTCTGCGGCGTGCGGAATCAGCCTGCCTGCCGCCTACCGCCACCTCCGCAAATTGTCGGCCCGCCGGGTGGTGGCCGTCCAAGACGACATCATTACGCTCGTGCCGCGCCAAAACCCTCTGGCCCGCATGTTGCTCGGCCTCAACGCCCGCACCGAATAATGAAGATTGAATGAACGCCATCGCTTGCGACACCGTTTAAACACGTAAATGGATGTTCGCCAACCAGATGACGCCGAATGGGTGCCCAAAAACCATGAGAGGGGCTTTTTCCCGATGATGCAAACGACGATTCAGCATATCTTAATTTCGGCAGAAACAAAGAAAGAACGTGCAAACGTGGGCTTGGCCGTGCGACGCGTCACGGGGCGTTTTACAAAAACCGTCGGCTTCTTGTGCGCCGCCGCCGCCAGTGCGCAAACCAACGCGCCGGCCGACCTCGGCACGATCCTCGTCGAAGGGGCGCCCATCTCGAAATACCGCGCCGAAACCGTGTCGACCGCCACCTTCAGCGAAACGCGTCCGGAGGAATTGCCGCAGACGGTCGACGTGCTGACCGAAGACTTCATCACCGAGATGAACCCCACGGATCTGCATGACCTGCTGCGCTATCAGGCCGGCATCTATACCGGCGGGAAAACCATGCTCGACCGCACCTCGGGCCAGTACACGCTGCGCGGCATGCCGGGCAGCGAGGCGATGCTGGACGGCACGCTCGGCCTCGCGGGATCAATGGGCATTTTCATGGATCCGGCCGCGTTCGAGCGTGTCGAAATCGTCAAGGGGCCGGTCGGAGCCACGCAGGGCGGCGTCACCTCCACGCTCGGGCCTTATGGCGCGGGCGGCTCCATCAACCTGGTCCAGAAGCAGCCGCGCCTGGAACGAGCCTTCACCGACGTCTCGCTGCGCTCGACCCTAGGCGAGGATCTGCAACGCCACCGCTTCAGCCTAGACCTCAACGAGCCGCTCATCGACGAACGGCTCGCCGTGCGCCTGCCCCTCAGCTTTGAAACCGGCAAACCCTTCTGGATGCCGGACGGCGCACGTTGGCGCGAATCCTTTCTGATCGCGCCCTCGCTGCTCGGTCATGTGCGTGATGACCTGCGCATCGGGTTTTCGCTCACGCTCCAGCACACCGACCAACCCGCCTACCAAGGCATTCCGATTTACCAAGGCAAGCCTTTCGCCAACTATGATTGGGACAGCAGTATCGCCCCCTCCGGCATGCGCGACCATTATTTCGGACACACCGCGCAAACCTTCGTGGAGTGGGACGCCTCACGGGCGTGGACCCTGCGCACCGGAGCCGGCCTGGCTTATTCCGAAGTCGACTTCGAACATCTGGGCGCATCAGCCTTCGCCAATCCTGATGGCTCGATAACCTCCCGCACCTATACCCTGCGCCCGTACGACCACTCAGAGGGTGACTTGACTTTCCGCCGTTACAACCTCTACCAACGCGCGACAGCCCGCTATGAAACCGGCCCGCTCTCGCACGAGACCGTCGTGCAGGGCGATTTCGCGCACAAGAGCGAACGGGGGCGCAGCTACTTTGAGTCCGTTGCCACGCGCAACGCGGTACACACCTGGGTCTCGGCCAATGACCGCGACACGCAGGTCGACAAAGCCGGCCTCTTCGCGCAAGACCTCGTCTCCTGGCGACAGTTCCGCCTGCTCGGCGGCGTGCGCGCCGACCGCCACGAGAGCAGCCTCGGCAACGCCGGCAGCAGCGTCAGCCCGCGCGCGGGCCTCTCGTATCTGCCGACCGACTGGCTGGTGCTGTTCGGCAATGTCTCGCAAACTGAATCGCCGAACTTCGGCTACCTGCGCGCGCCCCGCGAGGAACTGACCTCTTCCTGGCAGGCCACGCAATATGAAACCGGCCTGCGTGTCGCGCCCGTCGAAACCCTCTGGTTGAGCGCCGCGGTCTACACGATCGAACAGCGCGATGTCCCGACACTCATCCCGGATTCCACGTACTACGAAACAGAAGGCGAGAATGAGTCGCAGGGTTTCGAGCTGTCGCTCACCGGCAATATCCGTGACAACTGGTCGGTCTATACCTCCTACGCCTACACGCGCTATGAAAACAAGGCCACCGGTGCCTCGTTCGACCGCTATCCGCCGCACGCGGTCACCGCTGCCACGTCCTACCGCCTGGAACAAGGACCGCTGCGCGGCGTCGTGCTCGGTCTGGGATATCGCTACCGCCACCGCTATGACGCCACGATGCGCGGCAATTACGTCGGCAAAGAACATTTCATCGACGACTGGCAGGTTTTCGACTGCTCGGCCGACGTGCCGCTCGCGACTTTCGGCGGCCCGAAAAACGTCACGCTTTCCCTAGCGGTAAAAAATATCTTCGACGAGCGCTACATCGAGTCCAACCGCCACTATTACCAGTGCTTCCCCGGCGACCCCCGTACGTTCGAGCTCGCTCTGCAAGCCAACTTCTGAGAAGCAGCGAAGCGCATACGCAATTATTGCTTCGTGTCCGCAGGAACCACGCGCTCTTTGTTCTTTGCCTCTTCCAACGGTGTAATCACCTTGTCTCCTCCGCAAAGAGGACAATCGATTTTGACGTCACGTTTGCTGCCGCATGCGGGGCAGTCGGGCTTACAGCAAGCAGCAAAGCGGGATGCGCAGACTTTTCCACAGACTCGGCATTTGAACGCAGTCCCGTCTTTTTTGTGGTTGAAGCCGTTTTCACACAGGTCGCATTCGATGTTAGGGATGATCTTGCCGTTTTCATCGCACGCATCGCATTTCTTCACGCCTACGAGAACGACTTTCTGGCCCCCGTCAGGCTTGTCTTCGGTTTTGATACCTCTTTGGGGATCGTCCCCATTTTGCAGCGCCCACCCTTCGTCACTTGCGCATCGTGAAACGTTTGGCCCTCCCATTTTGAGCAGTTCGGACACGGAGACGCATACGCAGCAGAGACACAAACGATGCCGAATAACAGGGCGGCAAACACCTTACGGTAATGAATATCCGTTGTATACATGATTGCGAATCATCCTATCTTTGTTGACTTTTATGGTTCAGGATCAAGTGATCCCGCGGCACAACCGTACCGCTTCCAAACATATTTAAACGTTAACACACGTATCGCCCTGCTTCAAGCCAGATTCCCAGAAACGCAGAATCTTCACTCACCCGGCCACCCTCGTTCACGTACCTGTACCCGTATACGACGAACCTGCTTTCCCGCGTACGTAAACGTGTACCGCTCCGCTGTGAACGTGTACGCGAACGTGAACGGGAACGAGGGAGTCTTGAGGCCACAAAGCGGTGGAGGCGTGGGCGATGTCTTCTGCTCTCACGCAACAGGCCAAGCGCACCATCCGCTGCCCGCTCCGCCAACCGCTGCCCGATTTGGATGAGAGCAAGCGCCAACCCGTCACGGGACCGAACGCGCAGGGGCGCACCGTTTTGCGGCATCGTTCGAGCGTTATTTCAGCATGAAGAGCATGCCGGTTGAGCCTTCGAACGCATCGAGCAGCGCACCGCCGGTATCGCCCTCGCCGACCGTGTAGACGACACGCAACGGGAAGGGCTTCTGTGCAGCGGTGAGATGTTTCAGGGTGACTGCTCCGTCGCCGGAGGTCAGCGCCGTGATCGGCGTTTCTCCTTCGTAAAGCGTGAGCGTGCCGCTGCCGGTGACCTCGCCGCGCAGCGTCACGCTGCGTCCGTACGGGACGTACCAGGGTGCGCTCATCGTGATCGCGCTCTGGCTGTCCGCCCGCGCGGCGGCGCCGTCCAGATAGACGGCGCTGCCGCCGGCATGCGCGGCTTGGGCGTCGTGGGTCACAAACGGCGTGAGGTCGGACACCGTCACGCCGTCGGCATCGAGCGCGGCAGCCAGCGCCGGACGCCAGTCGTGCTCGATCGCCCCGAGATCGACGGCCGCGTTCTGCATGCGCAGGTCGCCGGTCACGTCGGTGCCGAAGGGCTCGGGCACATAGGCACGGTTCGCGCGGTCGATGCAGGGCGAGCCGGCCGCAAGGCGGAAGTCGCCCGCCGCGGCATTCACGAAGAGCGGCGCGTCGGCGAAGCAGGCGTCGTTGGTCACGGGCGAGACCGTGCCGCCGGCGAGGCAGCAATCGAAATGTCTGCCGCTGATCGAGGGATCGGTCAGGATGCAGTTGTAGAATGAGGTATTCTCGCCGGAGCGCCCCGTGTTCTCGGTCACCGTGCAGGTGTAGCACCACGCATACGCCACCGCGCTCAGGGTGGTTGAGCCGCCCGTGCGATTTTTGGCGATCAGGCAGTCGTAGGCGACACTGCCGCGGACGGCGGAGCTGTTGTTCGCGGCGTAGTTGTCGCGCAGCACGCAGCGGCGCAAGGTGCCCGCGTGGGTGCCGCCGCCGCGCACGGAGGCGCAATTCGTGATCACGCAGTCCAGGATTTGTGGCTCGTAAAAATATTCGGGCGCATACACGCCGCCGCCGCGATTGTTCTCGTTCTCGAGGTTGACGCGGTCGGTCGCGCCGCCGGTCAGGGTGAACCCCTGAAGGACGCCTTTGCTCATGAAGACACAGCGCACGGCATTGGGGCCGCGTCCGTAAAGGTCGCCGGAGCCGCTGTCAAACGCGCCCTGGATGACGGTGGCGGCGTTGCCGTCGCGCGAGCGCAGCGTGATCTGGTTGGTGATGACCACGCGGTTCATCAGGTAACCTGCGGTCTTCTCATTGGGCGTGACGGCGGCGCCCTCCTGATAAAGTCCGGGCGCGACGAGCACGGTGTCGTTGTCGACAGCGGCCGCGACGGCGCCCTGCAGGGTGCGTTTGGCCGTCGCCCAGCTCAGTCCGTCGCCGCTGTCGTCGGGACGCGCGGCATCCGCGTAGAGCGTGCCGGCGAAGTGCGCGGTCAGGTTCAGGGCCTGGTCCGTGGTCAGATCCAGCAGCAGGGTGTTGCCGCCGACGGGCAAGGCGACGCCGTTGGTCGAGAAGTGGGTGAGCGTGCGGCCCGGCCAGGGCGTGGCGGTAAAGACCGCTTGAGCCGGGAGGTCGGGATAGAGCGTCACGCCCAGCGGTTCGAGGGTGCCGCCGCCTTCCACGGAGGCGGCAATCCTCGCGCCGCCGAGACCGCCTTCGTAGGCGCCCAGGTCCAGGCCCGCGCCCTGCACGCGCGCGGCTCCGAGGAGATCGAAGCCCAGGCCGTTGTTGTAGTGGCTGATGTTCCCTCTGTTGATGCAGGGCGAGGCGAGATGGAGGCGGAAATCACCGGCCGCCGGATTCATGAAAAGCGGATCGGAGAACAGATTGCCGCCGCCGTCGTTGTTCGCGGAGAGTGTGCCGGACAGGCAGGAACTGTAGACCTTGCGGTCGGGTTCGGTGGCAGTATAGCTGTTTCCGCCGCCGATCAACATCAGGATCGAATTGTAGACAGAGGACCTGTGGACCGGCGAATCGTTGTAGGCGGTCACATTGTAAAGATAGGCGTAGGCGATGGCGTAGGGACCGCCGTTGTTGACGATCAGCGAGTCATAGACCGTGCTGCCGCGGACCGCGCCGCCGAAGCCGGCGGGAATGAGGACCGCGTTGTCGGCGACTCTGCAGCGGTGCAGCGTGCCGAGCGAGCTGCCGCCGCCTTTGTGGTAGGCGATGTTGTTCGAGAGGACGCAGTCGATGATGCGCGCAGACTGAGAAGCGTAGATGCCGCCGCCGCAATCGTTTTCAAAGCCGCCGTCCACGGTGTCGGTGGCGCCGCCGGTGACGGTGAAGCCCTGGAGCGTGCCGGCCGACAGGTAGACGCAGCGCACGGCGTCCGAGCCGCAGCCGTTCGCGTTCAGGCTGCGGGCACCGACGATAAAGGTGTTGTCAGGTCCGTCGAGCGACGTGACCGTGATGGCGTTGGTGATGGCCAGACGGTTGGTGAGCGCGCCTTCGGCCACGACCGCGAAACCGGCGTCATAGGCACCCGGCGCGACGCGCACGGTATCGCCGTCCAGCGCGCGCGAGGCGGCGGCCTGCAGGGTCTTGAGCGGCAGTTCGGATTCCAGCCCGCTGTTGGCGTCGTCGCCGGCCGC
>Ga0116182_1005634_pt1 | contig 10655 bp, 10 predicted proteins | sample AD_UKC077_MetaG_FD_89805 | JGI IMG/M metagenome (GOLD analysis project Ga0116182, IMG submission 89805) | Active sludge microbial communities of municipal wastewater-treating anaerobic digesters from USA - AD_UKC077_MetaG | ecosystem: Engineered > Bioreactor > Anaerobic > Digestate | place: USA...
GAAAAAGAAAATATACAAAAGAGGAAATTCTAAAAACGTTGAGATGAAAATATAGTCTGTGCCACTAGTAATAGTGGGTTTCGCCTCTAAGATATAATTTAGAGATAAGCGATGTAAAGAACATGAAGTTCCGACGCGCACGAATGGCATAATGACTGGAGAGCTGTCTCGAAGACCTGCTCGGTGAAAATACAATACCGGTGAAGATGCCGGTTACCTGCAGATAGACGAAAAGACCCTAGAAGCTTTACTACAGCTTGATATTGAATATATGGATATTCTGCGTAGCATAGATGGGAGAGGTTTGAAGTGTACGATTTCGGTTGTACTCTACTCGACAGTGAAATACCATTCTTAATGTTTATATATTCTAATCTCTACGGCAAAAACGCAGAGAGACAGTATCTGGTGGGTAGTTTTACTGGGGCTGTATCCTCCTAAAGAGTAACGGAGGAGTTTATTAAGGTTAGCTAGGCGCGAATGGAAACCGTGCCGATAGTGTAATGGCACAAGCTAGCTTAACTGTAAGACGTACATGTCGAGCAGATGGGAAACCAGAACATAGTGAACCGACAACCCGTATTAGACGCGGTTGAAGATTAACGGATAGAAGCTACTCTAGGGATAACAGGCTAGTTCCGCCTAAGAGTTCATATCGACGGCGGAGTTCGGCACCTTAACATTATCGGGGTGCGGCATGAGAAATCGTGCAGTCTGGAGTTGAATATATTTTTAAAACGGAGAATATATTTGATTAAAATCTTGGCTTATAACGGTGAACTCCATTTTTTGTTATAATAAATAAATGGACAATACCGTGGGAAGTCTAACCGAATTTGAACGATCTATCATTATAGGTTCTGTTTTAGGAGATGGGTATTTAAGAATAATACCCGGCAGAAAAAATGCTTTTTTAGAAATTAATCACTCTGTTAAAGCAAAAGAGTATGTAGATTATAAATACAATTCATTAAAAAGATTGTGTGAATCTGCTCCAAAAGAAAGACTAAATAATGAAAATCGTATTGCCTATAGATTTTTTACCAAACAACATAAAGATCTAACTCATTTTTATGAAATGTTTTATAAAAATAATCGAAAGATTATTCCAAAAAATTTAGAATTAAATCCAATTATTGTTGCTATCTGGTATATGGATGATGGAAGCAAGTGTAGAGATAGAGATATTTATCTAAACACTCAACAATTCAGCATTTTAGACCAAAAAAGATTAGTAACTTTACTTAGAAAAATTGGGATTAAATCGAGACTAAACAAAGATAAAAAATACTATAGAATTAGAATCATGAAGGAAAGTATAGGGGCGTTTATGAAAATGATAGAACCTCACATAGTTTCTTCTATGAGATACAAATTGGTTATGACCCTGTAGAGACTTATGTTTTAAAACATGGAGCGTTACATATGCGTAACGCTAAGACGCCAACGCCTAATCATAATTGATTATTATGAAAGGATGAAGATATAGTCCATACTATTAGTAATAATAGACGAATATACGATGTCGGCTCACCTTATCCTGGTGGTGGAGAAGCTGCCAAGGGTTTAGCTGTTCGCTAATTAAAAAGGTACGCGAGCTGGGTTCAAACCGTTAAGATCAGAAAGGTGTTTGTAAGTTTTGTGAAATGTTGTTCATTTTTAAGTTAAGCTACTGTAGCTCAGTTGGTAGAGCGGTGGGCTGATGCCTCACGACAGTCGCTGGTTCGAACCCAGCCGGTAGCACGAATGGCAAGAAAGAATTTTCTTGCCCATTTCACAAAGCTTACAAACATTAGATTGTGGTTTTAACAGTTTGAACCCGAAGAGGAAATGTTACAAAAGAGACATCAGCTAATTTAATCAATTAGCAAAAGACCATGTATACCAGTTTGGTATATCACGGCGGCGTAATATAGAAATATATTATGACAAGTTGGGGTTATCGGTGAAGTCCCTAAAACTTTTGTTTATAAAAGTTTGGGTGATAATACCGAGTCCCTCTCAACATTAGTTGAGTCGGGATGTAGAGACTAAAAACCAACCTTCTGTAAAGAAGAATATATAGTCCGATCCCTTCAGTAATGGAGGTTCTGTTATCATTATTAAAACGCGATGATAACGGAAGTAAAACATAGATGCGTGAGACAGGTTGGTCTCCTATCTACTGCAGGCGTTGATTCTTGAGAAGATCTGCTCCTAGTACGAGAGGACCGGAGTGGACTGACCTCTGGTGTACGGGCTCTAGTGCCAACTGGACCGCCCGGTAGCTATGTCGGGAATGGATAAGATCTGAAAGCATCTAAGAACGAAGCCAGCTTCAAGATGAGGAATCGTTTGAGAAACCTAAGAGATGATTAGGTTGATAGGCACCAGGTGTACGCACAGTAATGTGTTTAGCCAAGGTGTACTAATTGTTCGATTCCTATTAGGAAATTTGAAAATCGTATCGTTACAAACAACATTCAATTTTCAGATATTATTTAATATCTGATTAAAACACTAGATTTGAAAAGTTAATAAGTTTGAATATTTAGTGTTGGTGATTTGACGCAAGTGTAACACCTGTTCTCATTCCGAACACAGAAGTTAAGCCTTGTAGTACCGATGATACTCCTTCGGGGGAAAAGTAGGCAGTCGCCAGCACCAAGTATTTAAACTTTAAAACAATAAAATACCCTTATTTTTAAGGGTATTTTATTGTTTTGTTGCTTATTATTAATTAATTCTATATAATTTATATATGTTAAACAATGAAGATATAAATAAATTAACAAGTGTTTTGGCCTCAAAGTCTGATATCCAAGAAATAAAAAGTGAAATGGCTGATTTACGAGAGTTAGTTCAAAGTCTTATTGTCTCTACTGATGGTATAGCTAAAGCCATTGGTAACTTAAGTGTTGAATATGCTGCAATTTCCACTCAGCTTTCTCGTCACGAACTGTGGATAAAACAAATAGCCGAAAAGGTAGGACTTAAGTTAGCCACAGACTAAATAAAACATTCCAAAATATACTTCAATTCGGAGTATATTTTTGTTATAATACAAAATATGACATGGGCGGCCAAAAGACAGCTTCAATATTTATCAGGCTTTTTAGCCATAATTTTGGTAACTGTTTTAATAATCATTGCCCCTTATCTGAGATCAGATCCAACTTGTTTTGACGGTAAACAAAACGGGAACGAAGAAGGTGTTGATTGTGGAGGTAGTTGTGATTTAATTTGCCAAGGACAAGCCATTGAACCAGTAATTATTTGGAGTAGGGCATTTAGCGTTATCGGTAATAATCATAATTTAATTGCTTTTATTGAAAACAGAAATAAAGATAAAGCTGTTTACAAAGTTAATTATGAGTTTAGAGTTTATAATAAAAATAATCGTTTAATAGGACGCAGGGAGGGAAGTACATTTATTCCCCCAAACCAACGCTTTGCCATAGTAGAGCCAAGGTTTAATTCTGGATTAGAAGAAATAAAAAGCGTTATATTTAATTTTAATGAACCTGTTGTTTGGTATAAAAAAGAACCAACATTGCAGATGATGCCTTTTAAGACCAAAGATATTTATTTTGAAGGCGACATAAATGGAGCTAATTTATCTGTTAAAGTTTTAAATGAATCAATTTACCCATTGCCACCATTTGATGTTATTGCTATTTTATATGATAAAGACGGGAATGCTATCAATGGTTCAATTTCTCGTCGTGAAGAATTAAGAGGTGGAGCTGAAATTAATGTCGTCTTTACTTGGCCAGAAAAGCTATCAGCCACTCCTCTTACCCATGATGTCTTCCTGTCCATCAACCCCTTTGAAGTTTCTTACTAATATTTATTATGTTAAGCGGATTAAAATTATCCCAACCCAAAAAAAGAAAGATTTTTGGCAACATTGATTGGTTGCTATTACTTTTTATTGCCCCCGTCTTGGGAGCTGGGTTGGTGACAATGAATTCTTTTACCGGAGAATCTGTTTTGTTTAATCATCAGATAATTTGGATTATTATTTCGCTAATCGCTTTTTTTATTTTAGCTTCTTTTGATTTTAGTTTTATTAAAAGGACAGATGTTTTAGTTGTTCTTTATATTTTCTTTACCAGTCTTCTTCTGCTTTTATTTATATTTGGACACCGAGCGGGTGGGGCACAGAGCTGGTTTTCTTTTGGTGGTTTTTCTTTCTAGCCATCTGATTTAATGAAATTGATTTTAATTTTAATGTTGGCTAAATATTTTTCTCGGCGTCATATTGAAATAGGTAATTTTAAACACATTTTTATTTCTGGTCTATACGCTTTTATTCCGTTCGTCTTAATCTTTTTACAGCCAGACTTGGGTTCAGCTATAATAATTGCTTTAATTTGGTTGGGCATGATTTTAGTCTCTGGTATTTCTAAAAAACATTTATTAATTGTTTTTGGGGTGGTTGCTCTGGCTTTTGGTTTACTCTGGAATTTTTCGTTTCAAGATTATCAAAAAGCTAGAATTATAAATTTCTTTAGTCCGCTATCTGATATTCAAAATACTGGCTATAATGCTTACCAGTCAACAATAGCCGTTGGTTCCGGTAGGTTGATGGGCAAGGGTGTTGGCTTTGGGACCCAGTCTCGGCTAAAGTTTTTGCCCGAATATGAAACGGACTTTATTTTTGCGGCTTTTTCTGAGGAATGGGGTTTTGTTGGAGTTATTATAATTTTTATATTATATGCTTTAATTATCTGGCGAATTTTACACCTAGCCTTGCTTGGCAAGAATAATTTTGAAATTCTTTTTGGTGTCGGGCTGGCAATTTATTTTATGTCCCATTTAATTATTAATATTGGAATGAATATTGGATTGATGCCGGTGACCGGGATCACTTTGCCTTTTATGAGTTACGGAGGATCGCACTTATTGACTGAATTTGTCGGACTTGGTATTTTTATGAGCATGAATCGTTACAGAAGGGTCGTTCATAGAGATGATATGAAAAATGAATTTCTAGGTATTTAAGATGACCATTATAGACGGAAGAAAAATAAGAGATGATTTCCTTGAAGAAATTAAAATACAGGTTAGGGACTTAAAATACCAACCCGAGCTTTTTGATATTACCGTTGGTCAAAATAAATTATCTGATTTATATGCTAATCTAAAACTTAAATTTGCTAATCAAGTGGGATTTAAGAGCCAGATTATTAATTTTCCGGAAACAATTACAACAGAAGAAATAATTTTAAAAATTAAAGAATTAAACGAAGGGTTAAACACCGCTGGAATTATTGTCCAATTACCATTACCCCCACACATAAATAGCCAAAAAGTTTTAGATTCTATTTTACCCGAACTGGATGTTGATTGTTTGGGGCAAGAAAATAGCCAAGCTTTTTATGAAGGGCGGGGTGATTTTATTTTTCCAACAGCTAAGGCCTGTCTTTATCTTCTTGATAAAATTGGCTTAGATTTAAAGGGCAAGAAGATAGTTGTCGTGGGTAATGGAAAATTAGTTGGGCGACCAGTCTCATATCTTTTAGAGAAAAGGGGTTATTCTGTAAAAAATATTACCAAACAAAGCAATAATCCTAAAGATGATATAAAAAAAGCTGATGTTATAATTTCGGCTGCTGGACAAGCTAATTTTATAAAAGAAGATATGGTTAAAGAAGGAGTGGTGGTTATAGACGCGGGGACTTCAGAAGAAAATGGTAGCATAAAAGGAGATGTTGATTTTGAAAAAATTGCTCCCAAATCTTCTTTTATTACCCGAAGTCCTGGTGGTGTTGGTCCAGTAACTTTAGCTATGCTTTTGACCAATGTCTTACAAGTGGCCAAGATGAAAAAAACTAGCAATTAATTTATTTTTTATAGATATTAAAATAAATTATGTTATACTAATATTGTTTTTTATAAAATATTTTTTTATTCAATGAATCACTCAATATTTTTTAATCTTTATAGTTTAGCCCACAAATCTGATGCCGGCGATTGGTTGCTTATTTTTTTGTCTGAGATTTTCGGCCTCATTTTTTTATTTTTAGCTTTTATTTTACTTGCTTTGTATAAAGATGGAACTTTTAGCATAAAAATACCCTTTAAATATTTTAAGTTTAAGTTCAAGGAGTTATTTATTATCTTTTTTCCAGCTACCTTTTCTTGGTTTTTTGCCACCATTTTTAAGGGGATAATTACATCACCTAGACCGTTTGTTTTATTTGATTCCATAGAACCTCTTTTTATTCACGGGGGACTAGATTCTTTTCCTTCAGGTCACTCTATCTTTTTTGCATCTTTAGCCACCTCTATGTTTTTTGTTGATAGAAGAATTGGTTATCTATTTTCCATAGTCGCTTTATTAGTTGGAATATCTAGGGTGGCAAGTGGCGTTCATTTTCCAATAGACATATTAGTTGGCTATATTGCCGGAATAATAATTAGTCTATTCTTTAATTATCTATTCAAGAAATTCAAAAAATCCTAACCAGCCACAGGTCCGACCTGTGGCTGGAGGTTTAAAATAGGCCTTGTTTTTGAGGCTTGATTTTAGTCAAAAAAAGGTCTAGAATAAGGCCATTATGCTAAAGACAAGAATTAAAGCATTGCTTATAGTCCTTCTCGGTGTAGGGCTTGGTTTTTTTGTTTATTATTCAGAAATTAATAAAGACAACCCTGAACCTAGTTCAAATAAGGTTGTTAATTTTATCAGTCGTTTTCCTTTTAAGTTTGGTCTTGATTTATCAGGTGGTAGTCACTTGGTTTATAAAGCGGATTTATCTAATGTTGAAAAAGCTGAAGTTTCTAACTCCATGAATTCTCTAAGAGATATTATAGAAAGACGAGTTAATATTTTTGGTGTTGCCGAACCAATGATTCAGGTTCAAGAGGGAAGCTTCACTAACAATTATGAAGAAAGATTAATTGTGGATTTGCCCGGAGTAACAGATGTTTCTGAGGCCATAAAAATGATTGGACAGACTCCAATGTTAGACTTTAGGACTGAAGTACCAAAAGAAGAGACAGGAGAAGAGGTAGAAGGGGAAGAAGCCGAAGCAGAAAAACTAACTTATAAAGTTAATGAAGCTGGACAATTAGTTCCTGATTATGATTCCCTTTTTCAACAGACTGAATTAACTGGTCGCTTTTTAGACAAAGCTATTCTTAATTTTGATCAGACCACAGGAGAAGCTATGGTTTCTTTGCAATTTGATAAAGAGGGAGCAGACTTATTCAAACAAATGACGACCGAAAATGTCGGCAAGACTATTGCTATTTTCCTTGATGGTTATCCAATTTCTATTCCAGTTGTTAATGAAGCAATCCCTGATGGGCAGGCTGTTATTTCTGGTAATTTCACCCCCAAGGAAGCTAAAGAGCTGGTTGATCGTTTGAATTCAGGAGCTTTGCCTGTTCCAATTAGTCTAGTTTCAACTCAAACAATCGGGGCATCACTTGGAGACGAAGCTACTCAAGCAGGAGTCTTTGCTGCGCTTGTCGGATTTTTGGCTGTTGCTATATTCTTTATTATTTGGTTTAGGTTGCCCGGGGTTATTGCTGTCTTAGCTTTAGGGATTTACACCTTGGTAATGTTATCTATTTTTAAATTGGTTCCAGTAGTTTTAACAGCTACTGGTATTGCAGGTTTTATTATTTCTATCGGCATGGCTGTTGATGCTAATGTTCTTATATTTGAAAGAATAAAAGAAGAGCTTAGAGGAGACAAGGAAGATTTAGCCACATCTATTCGTAATGGTTTTAAGAGAGCTTGGCTGTCTGTTCGTGATTCCAACATCTCAACTATCATCACATCTATAATTCTTTATTCTTTTGGTACAACATTGATAAAAAGTTTTGCTCTAGTTCTTTTGATTGGAGTAGTAACTTCTCTAATTTCAGCCGTCTTGGTTAGCCGTCTATTCCTCTATTCACTTAATTTCAAGAGAAGAAGCAAGTTTACAGAGTTTATGTTCGGGTCGGGATTTACTAACGCAAAACAAGTTATAAAGTAAAATTATAGCTTAGAAAGATTTTATGTTTATCATCAATCACAGAAAAATATTTATAGGAATCTCTGGTTTACTTGTAGCCTTAGCAATCTTTTCAATGAGTTATTTCGGTCTCAATTTTGGAATAGATTTTGTTGGAGGTTCGTTGTTAGAAATTAAGTATGGAAATGAAAGACCTAGTCCCGCAGATTTGCAAAGCATTATTGAATCAGTCGGTATTGGCTCGTCGTTGATTCAGCCGGTTGGAGAATTAGGTTATAGTATTAAGGTTAGAGATATCACTGACGCAGAGAAAAATTCTCTATTGGTTGCCTTTGGGGAGGGAGTGGAAGAAGTCGGCTTTAATTCCGTCGGTCCTTCTGTCGGAGCAGAATTAGTCAAGAAATCTATTATCTCATTTATTTTAGTTGCTCTTGGGATTATTTTGTGGGTTGCCTATTCGTTTAGGAAAGTTTCAAAGCCGGTTTCCTCTTGGAAATATGGAATAACAGCAATCTTAGCCCTAGTCCACGATGTTACAATTACGGCTGGAGTTTTTGCTGTTCTTAGTCACTTTATGCACACTGATATAGATACATTGTTTGTAGTAGCCATTTTAACTGTTCTCGGCTTATCTGTTTCTGATACCATAGTTATCTTTGATAGAATTAGAGAAAATGTTAGAAATAAACAAAGTAAAACATTTGAGGAAAATGTTGGTGAAAGTATTATTCAAACTTACCCTCGATCGCTTTTGACTTCCATAACTACGATTCTAGCCTTAATTTCACTAATCATATTTGGCCCAGCAAGTACAAAAATCCTTGCCATTACCTTAACGGTTGGAATGGTTGTCGGAACTTATTCTTCCATTTTCTTAGCTAGTCCACTACTTATCATCTTCAAGAATTTACAGAAAAAATAACCAAAAAATCTCCTGTTAAAACAGGAGATTTTTTGATATAATATAAGTATTTAAAAGAAATTTAAATTTAATGAAAAATTTTATGAAAGAACAATTTCCTATACAAGCTATTATTAAAAAGACAGAAAATGAAGACCCCAAAAAAACAAAAAAGAATGAAACAAAAGACTCTTATGGCATTTATAATCTTTTAAGAACTACAGATAATAAACTCTCTAAAAAGAATGAGAAAAAATTAGAAAAAGATTTTGGAGGAAACGAGTGTGTTGATCTTGCTTACCGACAACAGAAACAAATATTACATTTATTAAAGTTAAAAACTGCTGGTGAAGTTCAATCTTATCTGTCGGATATTCAAAAAGAAATGGAACAAACAAGGATTGTTAATTCTCATCCATGGATAGAAATAGAAAAGAAAAAAGAAATAGAAAATTACATAGTGGGGCTAAAAGCAGCTTTTAAAGAAGCAAAGAAACTTTGTCAAGAAGGATATGAAGTTGGCATGCATCCCGCCCTAGATGCTAATCATAGTATTGACTTCGTGGCTCTTAAAGAAGAAAAAGAAAAAAAATCCGACGAAAAAATTACAAGAATAGAATTATTAGAAGTTAAGAACGGAGAAAGGGAAAATGATACAAAGCATCAAACAATTAATAAACATCTTCAGTATCTAAATAGAGCAAAGGTGTATCTTAACGAAAAGGAGCAAGCTGAAGCAAAAATAGAAAAATTAGAATCTAGTGTTTTTTTTGATTATTTTCAAGAACAGGCAGAAAAGATGAGAGACACTTTCGATCTTTTATTGGAATTTTCAAAAAAAGAAGGGAAAAGTATAGAAGAGACAATTGAAGATTTGGGTGGAGTTAAAGAATTACCTATTAGTTATGTAATTGAATATATGAGGAAATTAAACGATGACAAGGGAAATTCTGTTATTCTACGTATTGTTGGAGAGATGCTAGAAGATAATTTAAGCCAGGGAGAAAAAGAAAAGAAAAAAGAAGAATACCAAGACCTATTATCTGCTATTTTTAAAATGACAAAAAAATCTTTACCTAAAGAAGAGATATTAGAAGAAGAATATTTGATGGTAGGGGTTGTGGATAAAAACAGAAAATACTTTTCTTGTTTTGTTTCCTCTGGTAAAAAAGAAGAAACTGAATTGGTATATAGTGAAAGTGGTAAAAAGTGGTATCAAAAAGCTTAACTGACCCTTGACTAAAGTATTAATTTATTCTATTATATATTTAAATTAAAAACAAATAAACTATTGGAATTATGAAAAACAAAACAACAATCAGAGATTATTTGGAAGAATGTGAGAAAAAAGATCTAGGCATCTTATATTCAATTACAGGGAAAAGAATTGACCCCATGTCTGTTCTTCTAAAATTTCTTGGCGATAGTGGTTTTTGGGAAAGGCAGGATGTTTTGGATAACATAAGATTAGCCCGCCGAGAAAACAAAGACAAAAACGTCAAGATGGTAAAATTGTCTACCTTAATAAAAGAACATTGCTGGGAACATTTTAGAAAAGAATACCCACAATTCTCAAAGGATTAATTTTGTCTACTCATTTATTTATGAGTATTAATCTCCTGTTAAAACAGGAGATTTTTTGATATAATATAACAAGTCGGACATATTAAGATAAAATTATTTTTTATGAATGCTTTATACATATTTTTAGGGGTTATCTTTATTTTAGTTATTTATCTAATAGCTAAATATAATGGATTTATTCGTTTGGTTAATCACACCAAGGAAGCTTGGTCTGA